>Ga0209414_1000083_pt1 | contig 39615 bp, 63 predicted proteins | sample LakVidmifraction_4_FD_181154 | JGI IMG/M metagenome (GOLD analysis project Ga0209414, IMG submission 181154) | Hypersaline microbial communities from Lake Vida, Antarctica - Brine Hole Two &gt;0.2 micron (SPAdes) (version 2) | ecosystem: Environmental > Aquatic > Non-marine Saline and Alkaline >...
TGATTGGAGCCTTGACTGCACTCACAATCCCTTTCCAGATACTGCTTGTAGTACTCTTAATGCTATTCCAAACCCCTTTGATAGTATCCTTTATGGTATTAAAAACACTAGATACAGTTGAGCTAATGCCATCAATAATTCCACTAATTGTTCCACTAATAGCATCCCAAACAGTAGATGAAACGCTCTTAATTGTATCCCAGACGGTTGTAATAACGCTCTTTATAGCATTGAATATATTGGAAATACCAGTTTTGAAGCGGTTTATTATTACAGTAACTACTGATACAATAGCATCCCAAACCGTACTTGATACTGATTTAATTGTGTTCCAAACGGTTGTAATAACTGTCTTGATAACATTGAAGACTATGCTGATACCACTTTTCAGTCTGTTAATTACTGTAGTCACCAATGCAACAATAGCGTTCCAAACTGTGCTTGTAACCGTTTTAATCGTGTTCCAAATTGTCGTGATAACGGTCTTGATAATATTGAATACTGTAGTGATAATCGTCTGCACTATGTTGATATAAGTGGTAACCACTAACACAATACCTTGCCAAATTAAACCGAAGAATGCTTTGATACCATTCCATATGGTCATGATTACATTTTTGATCGCATTGAACACTGTCATAATTATTGTTTTAAGTACCTCTAGGACTGTTGTAAATATGACCTTGATAACTGCCCACGTTGCTCTGAAGAATGTAGCTAGACCATTGAAAACGGTTTCTGCTGTCTGTTTGATCCATTCCCATGAACTTGCAAGGAATGCACTCACTGAATCCCAGTTAGTCCACAGGAGGACTATTGCGGCAATCAGTGCCATGATACCAATTACTACCCATGTGATAGGGTTGGCTAATAGCGTTGTATTGAACAACATCATTGCCGTCTTAACTCCCATAACTATTGGTGTGAGCATCATGATTGCTCCTGTGATGATACCCAAGGCTACAGATATTGCCGCAATTGTAGCTGTCAACATAGGATTCTCAGATACCCATGTGGATACTGTTGATACAACGTTTGCAAGTTTGCTGTACAATGGTGCTAATGTCGTATTCAAATCACTCATAGCTTGTTTCATCTGAACTGCAGGACTTGCATCCATTGCACTGACTGAATCATTGACATCCTTCTGACCTTCTGCAAGAGTTTTCGTCGCTCCTTCTGCATTGAGTAAGGCATCAGTGATATTGCTACCTTGATCTTCATACATGGTACCAAACATCTTGACACCTAATTGATTCTTGACAGTGCCATCTTTGACCCCATCCAAGGCTGAAGCAACATCCTGCATTGCTTGTTTACCTTTCTCTCCACCTTCGGCAATTGATGCACCCCAAGTTTGTAATTGATCAGAAGATATGTTAGTACTTTCTAATAGTTCTGCTGTGGCATCATCTACACCAGTTCCAAATTCTCCAAGGAGAATTTTACCTTCCTTGAGACCATCCATGAGATTGTCTATATTCCATGTTCCAGTCTCAACTCCTGCTGCCATGATACCCTGAATATCTTCAGCATTATAACCAGCATCTGCTAATTGTTTACCATACTCGGCAATGGTGTCAATCTCTCCAGGAGGAAAACCAACTTTGATTAAGCTATTGGTTAACGCCAATGCTTCTTCGTCACTGATACCAAGTTCACTAGCAATTTCATTAGTCTCTTGTATCAATTCTGAAAAGTCGACTTCACTGAATGCTGCTGAGATTGCTCCTGCACCTTCAATAATCTTCTGGTTGGACTCATCACTAGCATCAGCATTCAAGGCAAATTGTCTTCTGACACCTTCCATGGCTCCTTCTGCATCAACCCCATAGGTTTGCACTTGCTTGATGGAACTCTTAACTGCTTTAATTGATTCTTGGGGGATATCAAAACTAATATCAATCTGGGTATCCAAACTAGAGACATCCATGGCTTTGCTAACAGCTCCTGCAAGTCCACCTCCTGCAGCAAGTCCACCTAATATACCACCCATGTCAATGCCATCAATTGAATCTTGTGCATCTTCTGCTGCATCACCAACACCTTCGAGTTCTTGTTCTGCTCGGCTACCATCTATTCTTGGATCTGGTAAGGATTGTATTGCACCTTCCGCTTCACCAACTGCACCTTCAATACCAGCAAGATTTCCTTCTGCTCTACTAGTATCAACGTTGGCATCAATATCCAAATCAGGAATCGAATTCATGGAAGATTCTATGCTAGAAAATGCATCATCAGCACTACCCTCTATATTCCTAAATACTCTGGTTGCTTCATCGATACCTCTTACCGTAATATCTACAACATTTGCCATCTTTTTCTCACCTACTTCCTATTTGATTTTGTTTTCTTAGGTGAGTCCTTTTTCTGTTTCTCCAAAGCTTCTTGCTTTTCCTTTTCAATCTTGTTGTGTTGGTAGATTAATGTCTTCACCTGAAACGGTGTCATGTGGGGAATATCCAAAGGAGAAACCCCACACACTTTAACCAGAAAGTAGAAATTACTGCTCTCTGTTGCCGTCACTGGGAGTGTCTTCACCTTCATTGAACTCATCAGTATCTTCCTGATTTCCAATGCCAGTAATCTTTTTGACCTGTGCTGAGATTTCCTTAACTAGCTTAGGAGGAAATTGGTTTTCAACAACTTCTTCAGTAATACTTTCATCAGTAGTACCTAGGCAAACTGCTTTCATATCAGCTTGGTAACGTCCAAAAGTATTCTTACGTGTATCAAAATCCATCACACGTTCCATCTTACCTTTCATTCCTGGTTTACCCTTGACTGTCACACCTTCTTGCATTAAAGCTTCAATTTCACTTGCTTGCTTGTTGTTTAGAGGCTTAATTTCAATCTCAAAAGATTCCCCTTGCCATACTACCTCCATAACCTCTGTATATTGATTGCCTTGCAGGACTCCTGCTGTTAACTTCTTAGCCATATTATTTCACCCTCTCTTAATAAGTCTCTTTATCATTTGTCATGCTGACTTGAATTGGTCCAGTTTTGTTCACATCATCATACAAAGCTCGTGCAGTGACTGATTGAGTAAGTCCATCTCTACCCTCTGCTGGTTGTCCAGAAGCGGTATAAACCATTCTCGGGAAGATGAAGTCTATGTTATCTCCAAAGCTTAATGTATAAACCATCTCCTCAATTACAGATGTACTTGGTCCATCAGAACCACCCCAAAATGCAATCAATTCTTCATCAGAATCGAAGCCTAATTCCATCTCCATTTCAACTACCATGGAACCACGAAAAGCTTTGGTTGGGAATCGTGAACCAAATCCTTGGGAACTCTCAATATCAGCACCTGTCTCAATAGACAAAGATAATGTATTGATATTTGCACTCTTGTCAGTAGCATCCTTTGTCAAACTTGCCATTGGTGCAGTGAAGAATTTACCTTCAGTGTAATCAACATCAGTTGCCAAAACATTCTTCTTGTCCTTGGCTCCTAGTGTAGTAACTGTCATCAATGCCCACTCGGACTCAACTTCCAAACTAATACTCTCAACAACATTACCAAGGAAAACATGCTCCATGATGTCCTTACCAATCTTGGCTGAGAATGATTGCATTAATGGAGTTGTTGATGGTGAAAATATATGAGTGAATGATGGTAATGTTCCTGTTACCTCATATCCACCTAATGCCCATTTGAAGAACCATCCTGAAACTAAATCATCCAATGGAAAAGTGATATCTCCTCCTGTGGAATATATTCCTAATCCTGCATGACGATCCAAACCACTCATACCTTCATAGATAAGTTTATCGTCTCCAGCAGGATCAATACTTACTGTCTCTGGGTCAATTGTCTCTGGGAATACTATTGCCTCAACCCCATATGAATCTTCCTTGCCAATTTTTAAATAACGTGTAATTGCCATACTTATTATTCCCTCCTCTGTAGCCTAAAAGCAAATTGTACTGATGACCAATATAGTTGAGTATTGTTTCCTGCTTCATATGCAGGATCAACTCTCATTGGTCTGACATCACTGACTAAACCACCTAATGTTCTATCTGCTGTAAACACATCGTATAAGGTCATTGACAATGCCTCTGCTTGCTTCAATTCCTCCTGTGGGTTATTACCCTTAACTAGCACCACAAAGTCAAAGGTGAAGTCATGTTGTGCTGTTCTGCCACCTTTAAGTTCTGGTGCATAAGCTTCAGGAACCATCCACACTGCAGGAGACTTAAGTTTACCAATCCTTTGTCGCTCTCCATACACAACTTCTTGAATATCTGTCAAGTTCTCGTGACTCTCAATCTTGGTGATAATAGCTTCCCTAATTTCATTGAATAATTCAACTAAGGGTTTGGTATTAACGGACATCTTACAACCCCTCCTGATCTAGTGCCATTTGGACGAACTGTGGTATCCTTGACTCTGCTGCAGCAATGGAACCTTCAATGTAATGTGTACCTTGGATACCAGGATGAAGAACTGCTTTGGCAAATATGAATCCTCCAGCAACTGAAAATCTCAACGATTTAGCTTGTCTAGGATATATCATATATGGGTCAGAACCATCATTCTGTACCAGTGCATATTTCACTTTGGTACCTATTGTGGATTCCATCTTGCCTTTACGTTGAAGAACCCATGAACCTGCAAGCCTACCATGGTCTTGAGGGGAGAACTCCATTAAGTTCCCCCACAATTCCTGTGCTGTTAAGTCATGGGTCTTTTGCAAGGCTCTCTTCACCTTTGGTATTAATTTGTCTAGGTCATCTCGATTAATTTCCATCTACAAAGTCCTCCAGTGAAGAGAATATGCTCATCCTACCACTTGCACTACCTTGCTTGTAGCGAATAAATGGTTCCAGTTCCTTGTCAAGCTCTTTTGTAACCTCTCCTGTGTTGAGAATGTTAACTGCAAAACTATTAATCTGCACCACTGGACTTGACCTTTGTTGTTGTGCAATGGCTACCAGATTAGCTACTGTTCTTATCAGCACATCTTGGATAGCTAAGAATTCTCCATCCTGAATATCAACTTCTCTACCAATCCTGATGTAGATATGAGAAGCAATCTTCTCAACCCAATTCTCCAGGAGATTATTCAACGCTACTTCCTGGTCTGTAGCATTAGAAAATTCAAAATCTCCTGTCTTGATGCCAGTCATGTTTCTGATATCTCGAGCTGTCACTACTTCAGTGACTGTTTTCCCTGTGAATAAACTCACTTCTTAATATCCTTTAGCTTATCCAGGAGTGTTGCACGATTCTTACCAGAAACCTCTTTTGCAATAGCCTCATCCAAATCGATCTTGCCATCTTCAACAGCTTTCAGGACTTGCTCCATATTGAGTTCTGAGTAGTTGAGCTCTTGCTCCTCAACTACCTTCTCATCAACTTCTGCATCAACTTTGATTCCATCATCCGTATCCGCTTTGGTCTCAGGTTCAAGAACTACAACTTTGAAATCCTTTACTGCTCTTAGAGTTAGCAATTGTCGATTATTAACGGACAAGGCAACTTCCTGTTTCGGTTGAAAATTGTATCCTAATCGATTGCGTATTCTGTTTCCAACATTAGTTACCTTGACTTCATTCATCAGTAATTACCTCCCTCTTATTGTCCTGTATATCCAGTACCTACTACAGAAGCATTCTCATCTTCAAAGTTAGCATCTACACGTAATGTAGTTACAAAATCAGTCTTACGTGCCTTTGGCATACGGTCTGGCTCAATGAAGATATCACGATACACACCATATACTAGGTTTGTTGCAGGTGCAAGGAATGCAGTACCCTCTGGCATATTCGCAGAATCTTGAATTGTGAACCCTTTGTATGCTAACTGTTGTCCAGTAGTCTGAGCAAAGTCACCTAAGCCAGTACCACGTGCTTTCAACACATTACGGTATGCATCTTCGATATCCCAGTGTACCCAAAAAGTCCACTCAGAACGATTACGCAAGAATTTCTTTGGTACTGATGCAACCATTGCATCAAACATTGCCTCAACATCTGTTGCATCAAATGCAGGTGTGGTCGCTCCACCATCTACAAGATTAGCTGATTTCTTCAACCAACCATCAGTAAGTGCAAGGAATGCATCCCCAGAAGTTTTGTCACCATTAAGGAATAATTCTTCAAGGTCGATACCTGAACGGTCTGCAATTAGGTCAAGTAAAGTATCCTCGAACCCTGCACGCTCAATATTGTCTTCCATTGTTGAATCAGTGATACCAGCAATCGCCATCACCTCTACAGATTCAAGAGTATTGGTATTGAATACTGGCTTGCTGTCGCTTGTTCCTGCCACACCTTCTGCTGCTGTACCTAGAATACGATCTGCGAATCCAACTCGGTCAATGTCGTGTGTGTGGCTCCTCATGTTGATTCTACGTGCTGAATCAAGCACTCGTGTAGCCTCTGAAATTGTCTGAACGAATTGCTCTTGCTTTGCAGTTGCTAATTTGCTTGAACCTAAATCAGTTGTCATTACTGATTTCAATGCACTATTAATCTTATCTAACATTTGTTGATTATTCATAGTCTAATCTCCCCTTTTACTTCTTAATTTTGTAACCGAATGCATTCCGTGATGGCTTCTTGTCTTCATCTTCTGCTGACTTTTCTGTTCCATTGTCCTGACCAGTTAAGCGGTTTGAGAATGGCTTCTTCTTCAGGTCTTCAATCTGTTTTAATGCAGTTTCATACTTTTCTTTGTACTCATCTTTCTCATCAGTACCTTTTGACTTTTCAGCTGACTCTTCCTCTTGCTCATCTTCACCTTTGGACTTCTCAGCTCCATCTTTCTCAGAACCATCTTCCTCCTGTGAGGATTTACCTAAGGACTTAATCACGTCATCAAGTTTAGTATTAACGGACTTAAATGACTCATCAATAAGTGCTTGAACTTCATCTTTTTCCATATTCTTAGTGCCTCCCTTGGCTTTCGATTCTCGTTCTTTTTCACCAACGCTCAATAGGTCGTCGATGACTTCCTTAGCCTTACGTAACTTGTCCATGTTGGCATTGGAAATGACTTTTCCAGCTTTCTCAGTGGATTGACTCTTACCTTTGAAACCCATTCCCCTCATGAATTTACTCATGAATCCTTCTTCATCAGTATCTTTTGACTTGAATCCACCACCAAGCATGTTCTGAATTTCTACAACTGATTCCTGAACCATAACTTCCTTAGGTTCTTCTATAAAATCAACAGAACCCGTCTCAGATAATTCGTAGCCTACCTGATAAGTCTTACGTGTATTCTCTCTGTCATCAATGACTCTGAATACAACGGAATCCATCAATGTAGAATGGATAATTGGAAACTTGTCATATCCTGAGAACTGTTTATCTAGTTCCTGGTCAATTAGTTTCTTCCTATGTTCCAGTGAACCATTAATAGCTTTTTCTACTGTTTCATTCACGTCTGTGCTCACCCCCTTACTTTTAATAGCAAGCCATTTAGCTTTGGGTACTGCTGGCTCGTCAACCAATGACACTGCATTGACAATCCAATCATCCCCTAAGTCTGCTAAGGTGATTCGTTTGCTCTCTTGGTTCTTCTCTGCTGATTTCATAGCGGTCTTCTGTAGTGCCATGATAGAGAATCCACCAAGCTTCTTGTCCTTGACTGCTTTCCATGTAGCATCATCAGTAACTCGGGCTCCCATCATCCAGGAACCTTTTGGCACAATATTGTTATCTCCTGTGTCAATATCCACTGGTAAAATATAACTCTCTACTAGCTTCCCTACATTATTCAAAGAATGTTGTAGGTCGATATTTCCATATTCCTCGACAAACTTGTGTGCTACTTGTTCGATGTGCTCCGCTGATACAACATCTCCATCAGAATCTGGCTCATCAGGAATAAGAACTGGACCAAACACAATACGCTTCTCATCATTCTTATACACAATTGGTGCTGTTAACTCTGGCATTTTCATTTCTCCTTTCTGCTAATATTTAATCACTTTTACTCGTGACGGAAATAATCAGTATAATGCGTTGATGCAGCAGAAAACACCAAGACCACTCGCATCAGACTTCTACCTCTTATTACATCAGTGAATGTTCTGTTAGATGGACTAGTACCTGAGATGTAACCTGAACGTGTACCAATAGTTACCCAACCTGTATCTGATGACCATCGTTGTAACTTCATCCACCAATCGATTTTGGTCGCACCAGAACAATCCCACTCGTAATTTGGGCAATATCTAGCATTGTTCAATGACACTGGAATGTCTCCAATTGAACCTCCATCATTGAGGCTTGCTACATAATAGTCAACATAAGTAACATACCCAAATCCACTAATATTATCAAACGTGCCTTTAGCGTACCAATCATCTGCCATTATAGAACCCCCTTAAAATATTTTCGTGCTAACTCTGTTCCAATCGTATGAAGCTCTCACCTCCCTTAAGCAGACTTAGGATAATATGGTGTAGTAATAATGTGTTCACCCTTCTTAGGTATGAAAGGTCTTTCTCTGCACCTACAATTGATCCACTCACCAATAGCTCCTGAACGCTCTCCTGGATACAAAAGACCATTTGAGAAATTCTCATCAACTCTTACTACCTGTCCATGAAGTTCAACATGGTCGTATTTGTCTTTTGGGTCTCTTCCACGTACTCTACTATCTCCAACAGTCAACCATTGCTTATACTTAACTCCATAATCAATTAGTGTCTTGTGAGAACCCTCGTTCTGTGCTGATTGGATTTCCGTTCTGGCTATCAACCTTAATCGGTAATCTCTTAAGTTGTCAAAATCTGCTCTTAGGTTTGTAGCAACTTCGTCTATACCAAGTCCATCTTCATAACCTTTGCTTAATGTGGTAGCAAAATCTCCTTTGATTCTGGAGAATGTGTCATCAGAGAACTCGTAAACTTTCTCTTGCAGTTTATCCCTGACATCTTCACTGAATGCCGTAAATGCAACGGTCATTCCTGCATCCAACATATCCTCGAAAGATAGTTGTCTGCCAAGGTCTAAACCTTCTACACTATCTTCGGTTATGACGTGAATCATTTCCTCAAACGGAAGATCAAATATCTGGCTGATCAGTAACTTGCGTTGTCGTTCATTACTGGGTATCTTTCCACGTTCTTGCAAGGCTTCAATGAATTTACTCTCTAATCCATCTTGTAGTTCCACTAACCTGTTGGTCAAAAGCTCCTCTGCAGCAATTAAACGTTCATCCACGGTCTTGACTGCAGGTAACTTCCCATGCTGTGCAAGGAAGTCTACCACTTTAGCGGTCATTGCCTTAGTTTTATTCACCCTTCTGCACCACCTTCACAAGCTCCCTGTGTAAATCTTTAACACTGTCCAGGACTTGCTCTTGACCTCCTGTGGATATAGGCACACCATTAATGAAGTGTGTGTCCATGTTAGGGTCATCAATACGTTCATCACCACGTTCTTCCCTTAACATATTAGGACTGTAGTACCCCATTTTAAACAACTTTTCAAGTCTGTCGATTTCTCTATCTTCATCTCTAGTATCAATCTCATTCAGAACGAATTTCCAGTCCATTATTTCTAGACCAATCTTGATGATGAAGCGGTTGATTCTACTTTCGAGAACTTCTTGCTTAGGTTTAACTACTGACTGTTTGTAAATCTCAGTAGACTCTGCTGCAGATGATCCACCCATCTGACCTTCAACATTAACTCCTGCACGATATGGTGGAACCCCATGTGCTGAAAGAATCTCATCACGGTTGTCTTGACGGAACATTCTGAAAGATGCTTCCTTGGTATCAGTACTCAATGCTTGGAAGTTGAATTCCACAGGAGGAGAATCATATTCACCTTCTGATGGTTTGGCTGTCAACACCAGTGTCGAATGATTTGCCTTCTTAACATCTTGTTGGAAGAACTTCTTGATATCTCGTTCAGTCTGTTCATCTAGGTCTGCTCCTGAAACGGTCACAGCATAGGCAGGAATTGCGTGATTTTCGAAGAAGGACGTATTGTACTCTTGCCTCTCCTTGTCCCCTAGCAATGCTCCTAGTGCAGGAAGAATGTCTGGTACACCATAGTAGTCTGAGCGTGACGTGTAGTTCTTAAGGTGGAGAACTTCAGTAGCACGATTTCCTACCTCAACTGCTCCATAATCCTTAATTTCTCCACTGTCCTTGTTGACATCCTTATCCAAACCGAACTTCTTGAACCATACCTTATTCCTACCTCTTATCTGAACATATCTTTCCATATCCTGATGAGCTCTCATAGTGTGTGCTGGAATGTGTTCCAATCCTACCACTTTATCATCGCTGACATCACGGATAACTTCAAAATAACCATTACCTGTAGCTTCATGGTCAACCATAACCATATCGCATATCTCAGTAAATGTTCTTGATGGATTACAAGTTTCTAGGAAGTCTTTAACTGATTTCCTTTCCTCCTGTGAAGGATTCTCTACACCTTCTCTTGGTACCAAATTCCATCCTAAACCAGCAATATCCCTTGCTTTGGTCTTAACTGCTCGGTAATGGAATGTGTTGATCTCTAGCAATTGTGCCAAGGCTTCAATGTTATAGATAGGCTCCACTAATCCAAGTCCACTATATGTTTGATTAAAGCTATCACTAGGTATTTGGTTACTACCATCATCCTTCTGCTTTAGAATATAGCTGTCCATGTAGCTCTGAGATAGCACTTCTCCATCTTCCATCACATAAGCTTTTGTTGATGCCATTAAATCACCTCCTGTACGATTAGTATGCACGTACCTTAACGGTTGAACGCTTCTTCCTATTCTCCATATTATTCAATGCTTGTGATGTAGTGTCCGTCTGGTCATCGTTAGTAGCATTTGGGAAGCTTACTAGCTCCTCCACATAATCGTTCACCCATGGTGCAATGCTTGGGTCTGGTATGTATACATTACCACTCTCGAATTGAGGAGTGACCGCATACAATCGTTCAATCTTGCTCCCACTTGGATTGACTGGTATGATACCGCTGATTTGCTTTCTTAATGAAGTAATGATTGCTGCACCATTTGCTTTCTTCTCAATGAATTTGGCTTTGGCTTCAGGATACTTAGCTGATAAATTCTTAACTGCTTTCAAAGATTCTGTAAAGTTCATTCGGTCTCTGACTTGGTCAATTAGATACTTGTCAACTCCTGACTTACCCCAAACCTGTCCAACAACGTAACTGGAACTATCTGACTTATCAAATGCAAAATCCCACGATTGAATAACTTCATCCATCTTAGGAAGTGCTTGATAATATTGGAACCAATCTCTCTGGACAATGCTACCTCCAGATGGTGATGGATTCTGTTCATACAATGCTGACCACTCGTATGTGCCAATAGTTGATTTAATGGTATTGAGTGTATCCTTACCATACTTATCTTTCCACAATGCTTCACCCAATTCTCTTGGGTCTGTCTCATCCTTCATATCTAACCTAACTGCTGGATAGTTGAGAACATGCCATTGATCCGCTTCTGGGCTGTCCTGTGCAAGTTCTAGCAACTTACCAGCAAGGTCATCCTCATGCCATCTAGTTAGTGTAATCAACACACACGCATCTTTCTCCAGACGTGTATACAATGTTGATGTGAACCAATCAAATACCTTATCACGATATGTCTTGGATTCTGCTTCGGCTCTGTTCTTGATAGGGTCATCAATGATTGCGTAATCAGCACCCCTGCCAGTAATACCTCCACCAATTCCTGCAGACAAATAAGAACCTTTATATCCAACAACTTCGAATATATTTGAGTTCCTTAAGTAGTTACCAACTGATCTTACGTTGGAGCCACTTAAGTTAGTCTCAGGATACAATTGGTTATATTCTGGTGAATCAATTATCCGTTGAACATCTCTGTTCATGCTACTTGCTAACCCTGCAGAGTAGCTTGTTGATATGATACTAGCATTAGGATTCTTCCCTAAAATATAAGCAGGAAACCTCCTTGACACAAGCTCACTTTTGCCGTGTCGTGGAGGCATAAATACCATCAGTCGTTTGATATCCTTGCGATACAATTTATCAAGCAACTCTGCTAGTTTCTCATGGTGCCAGTTAATGTCATAATCTGGTTTCGTATGTTTGGTGAAACCAATTAAACTTCTTTTAGCTCTCTCCTGACGAATTGCTTCCAGACTTGGAAGATGTTCCAAGGATAGACTCAAGTTGGATCAACTCCCCCTCTGATAGCTTTGTCAAATCAGTCTGATGCTTCTGGTTAGTTTCAATAGCTCCACCATCCTTACCAGTAACTTCTTGTTTGACTTTATCGTTCCTACCCCACTTGTCATTCCACCGTCTTTCCATGAAAGTCTGGATAGCTCTCCAGTCTCCAGGAAAATGTTCCTGCCACTGATCAACCATACGTTGCTCGGCATCTGCCTCAGCTTCATTGATACTATTGAAATAATCAACATAACGATTACCACCATCACCGTCAAGTTCGTTAGCCTTACCTTTTCGGTACCAGTTCCAATGGTTTCCAGAGTCAATGTTCAACCCCTTCATAACAACTGATGCATAGTTCCCTTTCCTTATACCTTCACACATAGCTTCCTGTACTTTTTGTGTTAACTTTGTCGGTCTTCCTTTTCCCATACCGATCACTCCTCTTTATTTAATTTTAATTATGCATGATACCTTGAATTAAAGCACACTTTTATTGTCTCTATATAAATCTTCTTCAATTCTTCTTTTTCTGTGTCCTGCACTAGCATAAGCCAACATTACTGTAATCAATTCTCCTTTGAGCCTGTAGATTTCCTTACTCATATCATCATGATTTTTAAGGTGTTTCTTCCAGTCTGCTAATAACTCATCCTTACCTAAATCCTTCATCAGCTTCTCATAATTCTTATCTTGCACTTGGTTACATCCCATCAGTAATTTCCTCCTAATTTTTGTTGAGTACTTAAAGTATCCAAAGTATCTTAACTTCTTATTTGGTACTTAACTTTTTCTGGGACAGGTACTTAGCAATCCCTTGCCCTGCACCATGTTGACTCATTTTGAGTACTTAAGTACCTGGAAAAAATTTTGCTCTACTACCCTTTTAAAATTCTCTTTAATTTCTATATTTTTGTATTAGTAGTATAAAAAGTTAAGTACTTAAGTACCTAAAGTTGTTCAGCTACTGCCACTAGTGAATATTTTCAGTACTTATCTCCTAAAAAGTTAAGTACTTTTCAGTGAAAGTTAAGTACCGATCCTGAGTTAAGAACCGATTTCCCTAGATTCAGGTAAATGAGGAAACATCGTGGGAGATAAGGGAAATAAAGGTAATTTACCCTTATTCCACCTCATATAACCGTTTTCTCTCATATACTGATACCAAACCAAAGTCTGTTCTCTTGCGTTTACCCTTCTTCCAATCCAAACGATCCAAACATTTCTTGATTCTCTCAGTCTGGAATCTTGCTACCTTAGTTCCATCCCCACCAAGAATCTTGAACCAAATCTCTGGAATAGATATTTCATCCATATCATTCTTCATCAAATGTTGTTCTATAATATCTTCCCAAGGATCACTACTATATTGATCCTCTTGCATTTCCAATGCCATCTTTGCCTCCTGTGCAGGAAGCTCTAATTTATATCCTGACTTCCAAAGGTACAATGCTTCAGCCCAATATTGTTCTACAAGAACTTCCAACTTCCTTAAGTCAGGACTCTTGCCTTGTTTGTTGTTACATATTATTGGCAAGAATCTTCTGTTACCTGTGGAGTCTTTCAAGAATTCATTCTCGTTGGTCGTACCGAAGAATACACAAGTCCGTGGGTGTTCCTCTACCCTCCTACCATAAGATGATCTAAACTTGTCGTTAGTGGTGGTTATGAAGCTTTTAATCTCTCGCTCCTCACTCTTCTTGAATGCTTCTAATTCTGCTACTTCGAATATCCAGGATTCCTGTAACTTCTCGTAAGTATCCTTACCACCGAAGTCGCTGAGAATAGAGAACCATTTATGTTCTGTGAGAACTTCAAACATATAACTCTTACCAATCCCTTGTTCACCAACTAGGACTGGCATATAGTCATATTTTATTCCAGGTTTGTAGATACGTGCTACTGCTGCAACCAAACTCATCTCTGCTACTTTCCTATTATAACTATTATCCTCTGCTCCTAACCAATTAATAAAAGTACCACTCAACCGCTTGGATCCATCCCATTGCTCTGTCTCAATGAAATTCTTAATTGGATGATACATGTTACTGAAGGCAATCGTGGTAATAGCATCTTCCAACATTGTTATGATGTTACGTATGCCAAAGTTGATTCCAATGTAATGTCTAAGGTTACTATCATCTGAATCAGTCCATTGGGAGAATCCATCATTATCTCTCCAAGGCAAATCCCCATGAATCATTTCCATCCCACTGAATTCGTTGTAATAGAACTTATCCTCAAATGCTCCTGTGGTCAATATAATCTCAACATTATGTTCACTCTTGATCAATTGACCTTTGTCGTTATATTCCAATCCACTGAAATCCTTGGATTTAGATAATAGCTCATCAAAATCCTCTTTGGTCTTGCCAAGCTCCACGAAGAAATCTGTGATGTCTCCACCATTGATATCCATCTTCTGACCAAGGTCGATAATCTTAACTTTCCTAGCTTTCTTGATTAACTGCTTGCCAACTTTCTCAGCTCCAAGCTTTCCTGCTTCGTCATTGTCATAGCAGATATAAACATTCTTTCTTGAGAATAGATTGTTCCATCTTCCCTTCCAATTCCCTGCACCAATAGTTGCTGTCACTGCATTGTAGCCCATCTGGTTAGCAAGGATAGCATCAAACTCACCTTCACACAGGAGAATGTCTTTTTCCTCAGAGAACAAATTCTCAATAGGAAACAATCTACCCTTGCCGTATCCTGCACCATACGAGTTAATCTTGTTAAGGGGATCATGTCTGGAATACCCACGAATGTTAACACACCTACCATGTTCGTCGAATATAGGTATGCTTATTCTGTCCTCTGCTGGCTTGTAACCCAATCTAAATTGCTTAATGGTGGCTTCATCTAGCCCACGCATGAATTTCAAAAATTCAAGCTCCTTTGGATATTTATCCAATAGTCGCTTCTGTCGGAATTCAACTTCATCAATATCGATGAACTTATCATCTTGTTCAACAGAACCATCCGTGCCTCCTGTGACTGAATCAGGTCTCTCGCCTAATTTCTCTTCCAGGACTTTCTTCACCCTTAGGATATTCTTCTTACTGGATTCAATCTCATTCATCTGACAATAGAAGTCAAATTCTGTTCCACCCTTGCATGTTGGAGCCATACAATTATATTCTCCTGTGGTGATGTTCACTGACATAGATTTGCTCTTGTCACCTCTACCTTTACCATGATTAGAGAACACACATGATACTGGACATTCCCCTTCTGCGTTAGGTTCCAACTCGTCTTCAGTAAAATATTCTTGATAAAATTCCTTAGCCCAATCGCTCCTCGTTCGTATCTTCACTGCCAGTTTCCTCGCCTCCTGCTGTTGATGTGTCTGGATCTTTTATATCATATTTTATCTAGGTTGTATATAAACCATTATTGCCCTTTTCCAGTTCATTGTTTTCATGAATTCTTCTGCCTTTCTGTTGATGTCTTTTTCTTGTTCCTCACTTAATGGAAAATCCATATAAGAATATAAATCATTTGCTATTGCATCAGCCATTTCCTCAAAAAGTTCTGTTTCATTACTCTTCCACCATACCCTTTCATTTGCTATTGTATACTCATCTAGCTCAACTTTATATGTCTTACCAAAAGTATAATACTCTCCCGATCCGTCTTCTGGGTATAAGAAAATAACTTCTATATCTGGATTTTCTGCCATAAGTTTAGTCAATTTGTTAATATTATTCATTGGTATTTCACTATCCCTTCTTGTAGTACTTTGACTGCTAAGTCTAAAGCTTCTCTAAGTCTTGTATAATTTTCTGGAGGATAATTAGCTTTAATAATCTTAATCGCTTCTTTGTGATCCATTTTATAAGTCTCCTCTCAAATTAAAACTTCACTTTCATTGCACTATTTTTTCGAACTGCGAATTAAGTTTTTCTTTTGCCGTATTAATAAATCGGATAGCATTTTCTAAATAAACTTCTTTCACTTCTTTTGATTATCTAAGAGAATTTACAGTATTAATAGCGTCTTTACCACGTATCACTGATCCATCTACGAATTGTATATATGCTTCTTTTGCCGTCCCGTGTCCACAACAAGCATTAGATACTCCTCTTAATTTTCCCAAACACCCGTCGTGACCCTCTTTGGTTTGGGGAAGATTGCAATGTCCGCAATTTCTGCTTTTATGTGTTTCAACAGTGGATTCTTTGGTGTCAGAGTATACCCACTGATTGTTTAAAAATTCGATCTTATGACCTCTTATATGATTTTTAACCATTTTTATCCCCCTTCGCAACTACTCTAATTTTTCGATATGTTGCGTTATTTGGTCGTACTGTGGCACAATGACTACTCCTACTCTAAATAATTCGGCTTTTCTGCGTCTATGAAGATAATATTTCTTTCACCTGTCGCTCCATTATTAAGATCCAATGAAACCTCAATATTGGCTGTGTAACCTTTATCTTTGTACATTATGTTAATTACTGCATGGCTTGGAGCACCTTTCATCATTTCTATTAATCGTTCCTTTGTTAAAGGTGCATAGCTCATGTAAAACATCCTCCTTTCTTGTTGCGTTATTTTGTCGGATTGTGAATTATCGTCGAAATGTTACATCTGATAATTTAACTTCTTTAAATTTTCCATTCAACTCAACTATTGCTATTGGATATGCAATTACTCCACCCGGACGTCCACCTTTGAGCATAGAAGGCTCTAAAACGTGTGAATATTGAAAAATTCCTACGAATTTAGCTTCTAACAACTTATTTTTTATATTGACGTAACAATCCTTATTCAAGTTATCCACTCCCTTTTTTATCACGCTATTTTGTCGAACTGTGTATTAAACCTCATTTCCCCAAACGTCCCAACCATCCGTTTTCTGTCGTGCAAACAATTCAATTCTTGGTACGTCACCACACAATTCAACAATTTTTATTCTAGCTGAATCTGGTTTTTGTGAGTGAGACCTAATTCTATCGTCTAAAACCTGGTGAACACTTGCCGATACTCGTTTAGGTTTACCTTTTGTAGCTAATAGGCACAATTCTGAATTTGATCTCGTCCAATAACCTAAGCCCCAAAACCACGAATTCGCTTTTTTGTTACGTTTAACCCAATTAAAAGCACATGTTTTGTACGTAAAACCCCATTTTTCAATAAGCTCTATGCCTTCCTTTAGATTAGGAAATGTTACCCATAAGAACAATATACAATCATCATCAGCTATGTCTTGAATAGGTAATTTTTGAATATCTTTTTTCTTCATACAATTATAGTGGTTTTCTGCTGACTTTCCTTTGCCTTTTTTACTATACGTTTTGAATGTCCAAGGCGGATCAGCGTAAATAACCTGATATTTTTTATCTGGAAATGGTATCAAAATAATTCCTCCTCTTATAGCACTATTTGTCTCGACTACTCATTTTTTAACGACATATTTTAGTAACTCCTGAAAATTGTTAAAATAGTTAAATTGCATATTAATCTATAATCAATTTTTTAATGTACTGTTCCATTGTCATATCTAAATGTACATTTGTATGATCTTGTGATTCTAAATCGTTTTGTAGGTTGCTAATTAATTGTCTAAGAGTATTTTTTTTACAGTTGTAATCAATAATAAAATCCTCAGACTCTTTCGTTAATAATGAATTTTTATCTTTATGTTTTTTTTTATTCTGCTTTTGCTGGCGTCTACAAAAATAGTAAATGCAATCTTTTTATTATCCATTTTTCATCATCCTCCTTGTTTACCTTATTGTAAAAGGATTCTATGCTATTCTTTGGTCTCCCCATATTAACACTTAATCTCATCTATGGGAATGTGAATCAATTTTCTGCTTGCAAAGTAGTCAGCTGTATGCAAGAACAACTGCAGATTAGTTTTTGGTTTGTGCTTATGCCATTTTCCCATATGCGTAAGGATCAGATCTGCCACTAACCAACGTGTGCTATCTTCCTTGGCATCTTCTCGTGCAAACTTTGCAGCAATATCAGGGTGTTCAGTAACTGTGTGCTTACCATCCTTACCACACTTCCATGAATCATGCAGGACTGCTGCAGATATAGCTATGTCTAGCTCTTGCTCGGTCAACTCCCATGCCTTGCTCAATTCCAACACAAAGAATACTACTGCTCGTGTATGTCTAACCAATCCCCCTTCCCCTAGTGAATATTCTGGATGATACTTACCAGTTGTTGATGCAGGAATCTTCCAAAAGTAATCTGGTACATGTTCTAGCTTCTCTTCAGTCCATTCCCGTAATGTATCATTAGCTATCCAACGTGTGGACTTTAGTAATTCATTCCCCATCCTTATCAATCTCCTCTACAAGTATTGGTGGTAAAAATTTCTCTTGTGAAATACTATTCTCAATGCTTTCTAAATATTCATCCTCCCCATACTGGAATGCCCATTTGTCGCCAAATATTGAAACCATCTTATATCTGGCTATCATAGAACTTTCAGCAATAATAGGTTGCACATGACCTTCAAACTTTTGTCCAAATCCGAATGTAAAATAATAGATATTCATATTAGTCCTCCTTTATTCTGATATCAACATGAACAACATCTTCTGTACTAACGTGAACACGATGAGTTGTTCCCTCACTGAATCTAACTGAATCCAATTCAGCGAATAGCTTAGAAAATCCATCGACTGCTTCAAATTTCTGTTCTTCAGTCATATCCTCCAATGCATCTTTCAATGGTATGTGATGGACTTTCTCCATCCCACTCTTAAATAGTATAGTTAATTCGATCACAGTACAACCCCCTCATAATCTATCAATTCAAGCATACATTCTGTGGAACAATAATAGTCTTTGTCGTACAGAAGAACTTCCTCTCCTTGGTATAATCCAATCCTACATTTATTGCACCTGTGAATTATTTTCTCTCCCTGAATGTCTAGTAACATAAACCCAAGTCCTCTTCATCTTTATATCTGAGATAGTGTTTGGAGCGACATTGTATTTTTCGGCAATTTTAAGTGCTGTGCATTCTTCTTCGATAAGCTTCTTAATCTCCAACACATCATCCCTTGAAAGTTTCTTGTTCATCTTATATCAACTCCTTCATGTTCCTAGTCCTGGCTGTAAAAAATTGATAATATAATGCATGTCGTACTGAATCTCGACAATGGATCAACCCCTTATCATATAGTCCTAAATGCTTAAGTTTATCATTATCGAAGAATTCTTTCTGTGCTGGCATTTGGGTAGCAATCTTCAACCCATGCTTATGTGCCAACCATTTCAATACTCCAATATTCTGAGACGTCAGGAACTTGTTACCTACCATAGCTTTCGCTGATGATTGTCTTAGCACGTAGTTCTCATACAGGAGGAATTCCATCCCCTCATCAATGTATCTTTCAACCCTCTCGAATAACTCCAGTGATGTATCCTGACCTTTGTCCAGTCTTTCATTACCATCCCAGTAGCTCCACCCATTGGTCTCTCCTGGATCAATAGAAATCCACTTCATATAATTCCTCCCTATTTCTGATCTAAGTCGTTAAATATCTCTAATTTTTCACCGTTGATTCCATAGAATAATATTGTCTTAACTCCCAATTCTGGTATGATATTTTCCTCCAAAATATCAAATTGGCTCTTGTCGATATCATACCCCCACCCAACAGTTAGATGATCAAATCCACCAACTTCTTCTCCTGTCTCCAACAACTCAATAGAGGGATACCCTTTCTTCATTCCAAAAGCTACGAACTTGCCTCCAATGGAATTACACAGAATTGGACTGCCAACATCATACCCTAGCCTCTTATAGTACTTTATGGATTCTCCCATATTTTTAACCCTTATACATACGTGTGGTTTAGTCATTTTATGTGTCCTCCTTGTTGTTGGTTACTGCTTCTGCAGTGCTTCTACTGCTAACGTCTTTTAAACATTGTTCTACTGCTTGCAAGAATTCACCTCTAGCACACTTCTTACAAGCACTCAATCTAACAATTTGATCTTGTTGATATACACTTTCCTATACTCTTCACTATACTTACCTGTTACAGATACAACACTACCCATTTTGACCTTGTCAACCTCTGCTCTTATGCTAGGATCAACATATTTAAATCGATTAACCGTTGCATTTAGGGAACCAGATTCATCAGTAATCTCGAAGTGAACATACTCATTTAATTCTGGTTGGTTAACCTCATCTTCATAATTCCTACCTTGACCTTCAACTACCTGACGTAAATCCATATCTCTCCTCTTGGTAATTCTACCTCCAACCCTGACGTAATCTCCTAATGTAGCATCCATAATTTTCTCCCTACCATACACTTTTGATAATCTGGTGGATACATCATGTATGCCAAGGTAATCAACTTCATTATCTTCTTCATCAAACACTCTTGCAGCATCCAAAGATTGCTTGGCTTTCCCTCCAGGAATCTTTCCAGAAATTAACTTCTCAGCTGACTTTGGTCCAATTCCATGAATGGTCAAATATCCTGCTCGTATCCCATCCTTATCAATAGACCAACTTCCATCACTCTTACCGAACTTAACACCATAAACCTTGCCACCTTGTTGCATATACTCCAGGAGGATTCCTTCATTGTCTGGCTCTACAACTAAGTTTGCCCAATAGAATTCCTTTGGGTAATACATCTTCAGATACATACAGTAATATCCTAGAAACGTATAACTGGTACTGTGTGCCACATTGAAACCGTATGCTCCAGCCTCACCGATCATATTCCATATCTTCTGACCCATATCCTTATCATCGAAGTTATCCAGGAATCTCTGGTGTATTGGTTCCAGTAATTCAATCCCCTCATTCTTGGTGATTAGTTTACGTACTGCAGTTACATCAGCCCACTCAAGGTTTCCTGCTTCTCTCAGAACCTTCATGGTTTGTTCTTGGAACAGAATCTGTCCACGACTTCTGTCAGTATGCTTGGTAACTATCGGGTGGATATATTCTCTCTGCTTCTTGATGTAAGCATCTGTTGCTCCTGATGAAAGTGGTCCAGGTCTACTCAATGCATTTATGTCAACAAGCTCTGTGAAATTCACTGGCTCCACCTGTTGAGATACACGCTTGGTAGAACCCCCTTCATACTGGAATACCCCTTGGAAGTTTTCCCCTTTGAATGCATCATAAGTTTTCTTGTCGTCCAGTGGAATCTCATTATACATCCATTCAGGAGTCTTACCAATAACTTCCAAACATCTGCTCAGAATGGTCAATGTTGTCAGACTTAACATATCAATCTTCATCAGTCCAATATACTCGATATCCCTCTTGTCCAACATTAATCCTGATCTTCCCACAGTGGCAAAATCTTTGAGTTTCTCACTGGCTACAACAACTCCTGCAGCATGAACAGTTAGGTGACGAATCATCCCTTCAACATCACACAGGTATACATATTCTGGAAAGAATTGTTCCATTATCTCCTGTAGGGTTAAGCCCCCACCATTCTCTTTCAGCTTGTTCTTGGCAGTATCTATCCTTGCTTTGGGTATCTTATACACTCTTCCCATATCGTCCAGGAGGCTCTTTGGTTTGAATAACGAATATCCAGCAATGTTTGATACGTGTTCCAAACCATACTTCTCTTGTAAATACACCTTGACTTCATCACGTCTATCATCCTGAAAATCAATGTCAATCATGTCATTCCACTATTTCTAATGGCATGGACTATATCTTCACCTGTTCTAGGTGTTCAGCACTTCGAATGGTAGCAATATCCACCCTACTCCCCAATGGGATAGTCTCTACACCTTTCCAATGTTTCACCTCCTTAGGATTAACATTATCTTTGGCACGAGATTACCATAACTTATTTAAGTCTTAGGTTTCCTCGTTAGCAACCTTATGGTCACACCTGCTTGCAATAGCAGTTCACTAAACTTAACCTCATACATTCCTGTACAAGACGACATTATTACATATCTGGAGGGTCGTATCTAGAAACATCAATGAATCTCTCAAACAATAATCCATATGGTATTGGGTCAACTTCTGTTATGCCAATCAAGTAAGATACCAAACTTCCTGCAGCAGAACCACGTGCTGGACCAACTAAGATTGATTGCTCTTTTGCCCATTGAACAAGGTCGCTAACTACAAGAAAATAATCAATATAATCCTTGTCCTTGATCAGGTTAAGTTCTCGGAACATTCTCTCCAAGTATGGTTTTTGTTGCTCCTTAGTGATACCTCTCTTCTTCCAACCAACCCTACATTCCTCAACCAGTCTCTCATATGGATTACCCACATTGAACTTTAGTTGCTCTGCTTTGGGAAGATCGAATTCCTCCACTAGGTCTGCCACACGGATTGAATTGACTATTGCCTGTTCACTTGCACCCCAATCCAACATATCCTGTGCAGTTGCCATTTTAGAGCGTTTACTAGGTTTCCTGCCTCTCCCTTTACTCTTAACCGAAGTCAGGAAGTTAACGATTTCATCCTGTCCATCGAATATGAATTTGGTATCGTTGGTTGCCACCATTGGAACTTTGTTACCTCTTGACAACATCATTGCTTGACGGTTGATCATCTGATCCTTTGACATATCAATCTCAACACAAAGATGGTCGATATTATTCTTCATTTCCTCAAGTCGCTCTTCCGCTTCATTCATATCTCCAGAAAGGGAGCTTCCAGTGAGAACCACTAACCCCTCCTGTAGGTTATACACCTCCCTGTACTCCACGGTTGGCACATAGTAGAAATGGTCTTCAGTGTACCCAAGGTTAGCTAGGTGCAGCAAGTTACTGTAACCTTGTGAATCCTTGGCTATAACCAACAGATTATCCTTGTTTCTGTCCTTATCTGAGTGATTTTCCACCACATTAAGCACAACTCCATAAATAGGTTTCATCCCATGCTTTTGACAAGCTTTCTCCAACTTGGGATGACTATTAGTATGGCTCCCTTCTGCCAGACAAACTGCTTTGTGTCCAATCTCTTTGGCTCGTTCTACAATCTGATCAGGCATACCAAAACCCTGACATATACTGAATGTAGACTGAGTTCTCAAACTAACATAATCCATTTATTCACTCCCTTTCATTCTGCTTATCCTCCTGATCTCATCTCTTAAATACTTGATCTCCTTAACCTCATTATCTTTCTTAATTGACACGTTCATGGCTTGCAAAATCCTACCAAGCTTACCTGTCCTGATTGAATCTTGGTTGTTCAAAGCATACTTCAAAAGCTTTCTGGCTTCATCATTTCTCACTTCTTCAACCTCCTTCTTACTTTACTATACTGTAGATAAATCGGTTTAACCCCATTAAAAAAAAAAGAAGGCAAAAATTAATTTGCCTCCTGTAGAATATGTTACTAGAACATGTAGTGATAAATCTCCTCCATCCAATATTCTAGTTGTTCGGTGTTTACTCCATCCTCAATAAATTCCTCTAATGTAGTTCTGACTTTCAGGAGACGATCCATATCTGATTTTTCCCCTACATAGAAGTTTGCACTAGCTATAATTTCGTTGTAATCTGTCTTGGATTGTGCTATATCAATATTCATGGAATCAACGTGTCCTGATAATCTCAAGAATACTGCATGATCTGATTCTTCCTGCATCTTCATAGCTAACATTACAATCTGTGAGAGTACCTTAGTTTTCTCATTCATAATTATTCCCCCCTGTATTCTATATACTTTTTCAGTTAGATTATCTATCCTAGCACATATCTCATACTGCCATTCTTCATATTATTCCACAATTCAGCCATCATCTTATGCAGTGCTAACATATCATATACCTCCTCTATATACTAGGGAATACGCTCCTGATATGCGATCATCGATTTCAATAGGAATGTCCATGAATTTAGTGGCTCCTATTCCAAAAACCCTTTTGTGTTCTTTGTTCAAAGGTCTGTAGAATCCACTTTTCATCTTGATCTTAACCACTGGATTATCCCTTAAAATATTTCTCTCCAAGTTGCTCTTTAATTCTTTCAAATGTCTTTGGTCCAATGCCCTCCACCTCCTTAAGTCCATCAAATTTGTGTGCAAAGAATGATGTTGATCTAGCAATACCTTCCTTCATACCATCATCATAACCCTCTTTATACTTCTTCTTCAAAACTGGATTTTCATTATTATTCTTCTTTCCCAAACCATTTACCTCCTTACAAAAATAACGATACTACCAAGAATCCAATCATCCCTGCAAATAGTACGGAACCCATATGAGTTTGGATTCTCTCATCTTTCTCCCCAATGAACCCTATCAAACCTATCACAACGATAATAATCATTAATACCTGAAATGTAATTATCATGGTCTATCATATGGACCAATTTTAGTAGGGTCATTCCTATCCCATCCTAGAATGTCAAGGATTTCTTGGCTCCACAGTTTGATGTAGTAGGATTTCATCTGGTCATACAATTTTAAATCAGCATCCTCTCCTGGATTGATCCTTTTATATGCCAACCACAATGGATCAACAGGTTGTAAATCTCTACCATAATATCGATCTTGATTCTCATTATCGTATGCATGATCAACAACCTTGCCATCTCGAATCTTCACTCCAGGAGGATTACCAAAGAAATCTCCTAGCATTGGATCAACATTCCTGATTGCTGTTATCATATCCTCAATAATAGGAGACCAAAGAGTTGTTTGAGCCATCCAATCCATACGCTTGTTGATTACTAGTATCAATGCACGTGTATCTGTCATCCACATAACTCGGTGAACTCTTGCCTCTGGTGCCAAACGAATTTCTTCAAGTGGAACATTTAAATCTGCCAACTTTCGATATCCTCTGCGAATTGATTCGGCAACTTCTTCATATATGTCAACTGCTTCTTGACCACCATATGCCTCAATCGAATCGGACATATGAATATCCATATCTCTCAGGTCTGTTGTCCGTGAAGTTTGTGTCCAGTAACTGGATAACTTGCTACGCACAATTTGTTCTCTTAGTCCCACAGAGCAATTGTGAATAGCAAAGTTGAAGGTAACTGCCTCTGCAGATGGAACATTGGCTAGTAGGTTCATCCTGGCAACTTCCTGCACCACTCTGCTTGCTGTGCCATGTTCAGGATAACAACTCACAATATATTCCTTGAGTTCATCCAAACCTTCCATACCATCATATACCGCTTGTGCCTCTGCTGAATCTACGAATTCATTGAATCTTGAACCATGCCATAGTGAGAATAACGTACCCACTGGATTCTCAGTACTTGACATTAACTCAACCCTTGGTCTTATAAATTCTGTTCTTGAACTGCCTTTTACTCTTCCTCTGTAACTCATTATCAATCACGCTCCCATTCATAAATTTTTGTAAATCTGCCAATAACATTGTTCTAGTCTCTTGGCTGTTGTTCCTGACTAAAATAACCTCCTCCAAAATAAAAACCTCCAATCAATCTTCTTCCACACTATCAATAAACTCTTGTTCTTCTTCAACTGACAATATTCCTGATGCTTTACCAATATTACCATTCTGCATTTCCCATACTAAGTTGTGATCTTCGTCTACTGTAGAAAAATCTCCATGGTACCATTTACTCAAAATTTGCTTGTATTCATACTTGTTTTTGACTTCCATAGAACCATCCAAGGCTACCAGTAACCACTCAACACGCTCTTGTGTTAGCTCATAGAATGACCACTTCTGAGGTGCTTCTACTTTCTGGTGACTCATACCGTGAATATACTTTTGGAAGTAAGCATCATTCATTTCCTCCTGTGAGATATCATCACTGAAAGGGTTTGAACCTGTATTCTGAGTACTTGTCTCTACGACTTCCATATCTGAGTAATCAACTTCTGGTTCTTCCTCAGTTGATCCTATATCACTGAAAACATTAAACATCCACACACACAATATAACCACTGCAACGGAAAATGCTAACACAATCTTTTTATTCATTCTTAATTCCTCCTAATTTGTTGTACCCTACTATAGGTACGGTATCGGTATGTTAACCCTAACTTCCTATATTAATTAAATTAATTCCCTTCTCAACGAGAAAGTCCTTACCTTCAGTCTTCCTGTAATCAATCTCATATACAACCGTGTGAACTCCTGCTTCCCATAATTTATAGGCACAATCAAAACATGGAGAATGAGATAATATAATCATCTTGGTCTGTGGCAATCTCCTCAATAAAACATCCTCTGCATGAATGCAACCACACTTTCCAGTCACTCCTGTGCAACCATCCCCAAAGTTGCCATTGGTGGTAGTTAACATTACTCCATTGTTTGTTATGCCAGTTGCTGTTACCTTATAACGCTTACAAGCCTTCACATTCCCATCCCCTTCATAATTTATTGTACAAAAATAGGTGAGGAATTAACCCCACCTAAGTCCATTATATATGTCTCCATCTTAACCGTTTGACAATCTTGTAGATAGCATGTTCGCTGACTCCATGTTCAAATGCCAATTGAATCATACTCTTCTCCCCCTTGGAGAATTGTTCTCTTATTATCAATACTTGTTCTTCTTTGAGCTTAGCCATGCCATGTTCAGAACCTCTTGCAATTCTGCCCATTTACAAATCACCTCAATATCAGGATATGTTTATCACCCCTGCAATTGACCTGCATCTATTCTGATTATGTTACCTGATGCAAATCCACCTTTCTCAACTATGAAATGAACCCAATCTCCTACCTCGCTTGGCTCCATCCCTCTTCCCACTGGAATGTTAGCACTTAGCATATCCTCTGCTTTGTCACGTGTGATATTTCGTTGGTGCATAAGGTCTTTAATGGTCTTGGTATCCATTGGTGTCATAACTCTCCCTAATGCCAATCCTGTGATCAACCACTCGTCACTACCATACTTATTTAATTCTCTTGCTGTGCTTCTCAGGAACTGATTAGCTCCAGCTTTGCTTGCACCATATGCAAACGAACTTGATTTAGGAATCATTGCTGTGTCAGATGTAATTGCGATGAAAGCTTTATCATTTCCATCTTCACCGAACACATTAACGTATGCCTGCAACAGGAGGAAATTTGATGTCAAGTTGACCGCAATCGTCTTGTCAAAATCCTCCTGTGAGTAATCTGCTAATGGACCAAGAATGTTGACTCCAACACTGTTTACCAATAAGTCAAGATGGTCATCATTTTCCTTAATTATGTCCATTAGTTCCCGAACCTCATTCTTGTAAGTAATGTCCACCAATGTCTGGGTGAACTCCATATGGTCATATTGCAGGTCTGCACTGACCACCTTGTACCCTTTCCCTTCTAACTTACTGGCAATAGCATAACCAATGTTGCCTCTTGTTCCTGCACCAACTACTAAAGCTACCTTACTCATAAATAATTCCTCCTTATAATTTTGTTAAAAATAGCAGAGTGGAATTAACCACTCTGCATTATCTTATTCCTTAGCGTCGTTTCCAACCCCATCAATTTCACTCTGGTCTTCTTCTGCAACCTCAACACCATTAATATTGTCTAGGTAAGCTTTCTTTGCAGCATGCAAATCTTTGAGAGATGTCTCAATAGGAAATTCCTCAATGATTTCCATCTCAATAGCACCATGAGACTCATCAAATTCTGCTTGCAACTTCTTGTTAGAATGTCTGCCATTATTTAACTGCTTGTGGTAATCACGGAAACAAACCTCAACTTGTGAAGATACACCATAATGTTCGAATCCTGATTGCTCGTTGAAAATACGGAAGATACCCTTAGTTTTCTTTGCCTTTGGCTTTTCCTCAACTGCTTCTTCCTGTTCTGCTACCTCTACGTTTTCATTAACTTCTGTCATGATATAATTCCTCCTGAATTTTTGTAAGCATGGCTTCTAGTCTCTCAGTATGTTCTCCAAAACCCTTGATATTATCTTCATCCAAGCATAAGATACCGTAATTGGCATATGCTATGATGTCCTGAAGTGTATCACGAACTGATTCACCATTGACCTTTGGGTCGTTCCCTTCCCAGACTAAGCTCCGTAATCTTGATTCCTTAATCATCAGCTTAATGTAGATACCAACCAATCCTGTACTCTTCCATGCTTCTCCATAATCTGATGTTTTTGCTCCTCTTGCTAACTGAAGAACTCCTGTAAGTGTATCACGGAATTTCTCTGTGTAATAATCTCGTTCAATATTATCACTCGTGTAGCCACATGCTCCACACTGAAACTCCTCTTCAGTGCTGAAAATATACTTGTCATTATAGCAATTGGGACATCTGTTAATCACCAATCAACTAACCTCCTCTAATTATAGCACACTGTTAATCAAAAAGCACACTTTATTTTATCTTTTATCGTTATTTCCTAAATAAATATTCTCACCAGATAACCACTTGCTACCAATCATACTTGCTACCTCATTACCAATTTCTGTTGGAGTTATACACCCATCATATAATTTCTCAATTTGCTCTGGTGTGAATCCTCTAGTATAAACAAGTGCTTCCTGAACCTCTTGGGTTAATGGAGTGCCTTGAACATTTGCTGGGTGAACTCCTATGACCACATATTCTCCAGGAAATGCCAAATTTAAGTCGTATGCTACACAGGATACATAATGTGCTAGTCCTGCTTTACTCGCAGTGTACACTGCTCCATTTGTGGCGTGTTTCCTGCTCCACAAGGAACCTATGTGGAAGATAGTCTTAACTCCATCCGTGCCTTGAGTCTTCCTAACGAACTCACTTGTTAGAGAAATTGCTGCAGATAAGTTTGTTGATACAACTTTATTGGCTCTCTCAAAAGTCCATTGATCTGGTTTAGCATTATCAGTTATCCCAATACAGTTAACAAACACCTTCTCCTCTCCTGAGAATAATTCATAAACCTCCTGTGAGAGATCACGTACATCAATGTGTTTAGGAAAGGAGGATACACTATATCCTATCCCCACTAAACCTTCCATAACCCCTTCAGAAATTGATCCTGATCTTGTCTTAGTAACTTTAGCTTCCATGATTATAAACCCCCTCTGTTGGAACAACATGGTTGATAACTTCCTTGATACTACCAACTCTAGTAACTCCTGTGAATAACTTAGAATCTTGATTATAAGGTTTGTCAACCAGCAAGCATTTTGCTCCTAATGTTGATATAGCATTAGCATTACTCGCAACATCTTCTATAAAGAAGTCAACACGGTTGTTGCCAAATTCTTTCAATAAACGCTCTTCCTTATCCTCGTCAAATATGATTGCATCATAAACCAAATCGTTCTTCTCCAACCACTCCATAGTGTCAGAGAATATGCGGTTATACTTTTGGTATGGTCTGGCTGTCAACAATACAATCTTGTATCCTTGTTCACGTAAATCTGCCAGCATTTCCTTGGCTCCATCAACAACTGGTATAAAACGTTTTTGACCAGATTGACGGTATCTATCTTTAAGCTTCATACCAAGCTCAGTACTTATACCAAATTGTTCATAAATATTGTACTTTACAATATTATCAGAATCAAAATCCGTGTTGAGTTCTTGGTTGATATATTCTAGGAATGAACGTGGATAATCAGCAAGCACTCCATCAATATCTACCCCAACGATCTTATCATCTGTATCCTTGATAACATCCATCAATTCCTGCTTGTAACGTTGAACCACAACTGCAGATTTGCGGAAATATTCTTCATAGATATCTTCATAAGTGAAACCGTGCAGTTGAGTCAGGCTCATCCAATACTTAAGGCAATCAACCAATTCTTCCTTAGTATTGCTCTTGATCAAATCCTTCTTCTCGCTACGATGAATCTTCCAGTTGACAGTATCAAGAACCTCTCCAACTTCTCTCATTAATGCTAAGTGGTAAAAGTTATTCCACTTTTGGAACTTCTCCTTATCGTTTGCTACATTTTCCAAATCAACTAGTTTGTCGTTGAATGCTCTCTGATCTTCCCAAATCTTTTTGAAATCTAATTCCATCATTCAAACCTCCCAATAGTTTCGTAGTATGAGTGGTGTGCTAGGAACTTCCTATCCCACTTCCCATATCTACCTTGCAGTAACATTCTGTTATCTGGACAGTAGAAATTAGCATCAATAATCTTTGGTATAGTGAAATCCCCACCATGAACAACTTCTGTCCACTCATTACCAAGTATGTTGCTATATCGATACCAATCAATCTGTTCATCTATATTGTAGATTACTTGGTTGGTATTCAACCCTATTAATTTGTCGATTCCTTCTGGTCTCCCTTTCTTCACCCTTTGTTGCAACATCTTGCAATCAGCTTCAGGATACACAATGTTCAATGGAACCGTGCTGATAATGTAGTCATAATCCTCCAGGAGATAGACAACAACCTCCTGTGTGATATCTAGCAACCTAACTTTGTCTGCATGGTTGCCAATCAATATCTCCATAGCCTGTCTGAAGTCGTACCCTGTGTTGAATGCTGGTAAGTCCACAAGAGAATTGTTCTCTGGTATGCCTAGCTTGTTACTATACTGCATGTGGGGCAATTCCCCTTCCTTAACTCCTAGCACGTAGTTATGCACTGTAACCCAATCTAGTGGCAGACCACAATTGTCATGAAGATAGTGCAACCCCTTAACTTTGGACATTGTTGGCATATGCTTGTCATATATATCGTGATCAATCCCCAAATCTGTCAATGCTTGTGCTGATAATAATCCTGCAGCACCTGAACCTAATATAGCTACTCTCATATTTTTAGCTCCTCTCCCCTGATTCTAAGATTAAGAAAGGGAAGGATTCTCATCCCTCCCTAATAAATATTAAAATGGCAAGTCGTCATCACTAATCTCTATTGGATTCCCCTCTTCACCTTCAGCGAATGGATCTCCACCATCATCAGTACTGCCACCTTCAAAAGGTTTAAGTCCGATGATATCCTCTCGATCCTTACCCTGATATTCTCTGTGATCAACGATTGCCATTGCCTTGCTACCCAACATTTCATCGAAGTCGATCTTCATAGCTCTTTTGGGAACTTCTACCCCGAATGCCTCCAATGTCTCTTTGATCTTCCACATAGTTTGCTGCATTACTGGAAGGTTGAAGAACAATTGTCGTCCTTTGTGTTCTCCTCCAGCAATCTTCAAGATCAATACATACATATTGTCACCCTTTTGTGTCTTCTTCAAGTCCACGTCAAACAAATGAATAGGATAATCCCCTTTTGGTAAAAGTTCAAAACCACTCTCAACATTAGTAAAATCAAAATTAGCTTCCATAATAATATAGCCTCCTGTTTTTGTAGTAAAATTCTGACATGATGTTAATCGAACTTCTTAATTTCCTCCAAGATTTTATCAAGATTTTCTGGTATCTCGATTGCACCATCTGTAATCTTATTAAGCATTTCAAACAAGGTAGGATTCTCCATCCCCATACCTAATTTTCCTGACCTATCCTTGGCTTTATATTTACCTTTTGGTTGGGTAAGAATCTTACGTAAAGTCTTGTCATCTTTTCCTCCTGCAGTGAACATATAACCAACTACATCAACATAACCCATAACGCTGTTGCAAAGTTTTGGCATGAGTTCAGGTAGAATCTTGACACTACCATCATTCTCATCCTTGTCTTCTCCAGCAAGACAAGTGAACACCACGTTCATTGGTAGGTCTCTGAATGTGCGAACTAGCTTTCTCATTCGATTCGTGTTCTTACCATAATCCTGCAGCATTGGAGTATCTTTATCAAACTTGGCATCACGCTTGGGATCAACTAATACCTCATCCATACTCATAGTTTGGATTTCTGTCAAGGAATCTAAGATGACAGTTTCTCTATCGTGCTTCCCACTCTTGAGATACCAGAATATGTCTTGCAGGTCTTTGATACTCTCAGGTTTGACAACTTTGATATCCAAATCCTTGTGGAAACTCTTGAACTTATTCAGCGACATTGTTCCACCTTCGCAGTTGATGATAAGTGGCTTTGGAGACAATGCTGCTGCAGTTGTCTTCCCTATCCCTGCATCACTATACAGGAGGATATTTGATGTCTCTTTGACATCTTCAATACCTGTCATCTTGCTTTTTAGTTTTTCTAAAGTCTTCTCATCCAAATCGTTCTCCTCCTTATTGTTTCACTTGCTTTGTGGTGATTTCTCTGGGAACATACTCCTTCTTGATTACATCAAAAATTAATATATTGGTATTACTGAACTTCTCATATATTATCAAAGTTGCGATAACATTGAGTATGGTATTACCACTCAGCAACAACCAATCCTCTTCTTCAAAGCTTGACATCTTACCCTTGAATTCCTCGAATAATCTTTCAACATTGAAGATATTAACTCTGCCATAAGTTAGTGGAATAAGCTCATCCCCAAACTTCCTAGCTCCTTCAAAATCATGACCAGAAGAATTAACAATCCACACCTTCATAAAATCACCTCCCCAATTCCTACACTTAACTATATCGTATAGGAGTTGTTGTCAACCCTACTTTTTATTAAAATTATGTTCCTTATAAAATTCTGTATCCATTCCCTTTTGCTCCATGATAAGAAGCTCCCTGAACGGATCATTATTATAGTATCCTCCTGTGTTAGGATATATAATCCCCTTGCGAATATCCTGACATATAGCATAAAGCTCCTTGCCAATCAAATCAATCTCGTAGTTAGTTCTGTACACCTTATGCCTCTTGAAGAATTGTTTATCTGCTTCCTGGATGATTCCAAGTATATCCTGATAATCATTTGGGTCAAGACCATTGTCCTCAATAGCTTGCATGTAAACCTCATAGGTTGTATCAATATTCTTAGCCTTGGACAATCCCCCATTCTTGAGAACCTTTGGTACGGTTGGTGTTTTGGTCTTTATAAGATTAAAAATAATTCCTGAAATTGCGAACCCATCTAATAGTTCACGTAATGCCCATAGATAGTAGTTTGCTTGTTCGTCCATCACTAGACCATCTTCATATTTATCGAGGTCTATGCCTGTGAATTTGTGGTCTACTAGCCACATTTCCCCTGTCTCGTCCAAGACAACCAGATCAAGTATCCCTCGCAGGAAACTCCTTGATGGAGAATTTTTAAATGTTGGAATATTAACCCTGAATTTCTCCTCAACCGCTTGGATTCTCCATTCACCTTCTTGGTCATAATGATCAATGTAACGTTTGACCATATCCTCGGATTGTTCTCTAACCTCCACGAATTCATCCATCTCTTCTTGGAACATATCCTTGGTAACTTCCAACCAATATTCTTCACTAGCTTTGATCCAATCTTCCCCCTTATAATATTGCTCCAGAAGGTGATGACCATACTTGCCAACTTCGACTTTATGGATACGTTGGATTGCTTCCAATTTCTCAACGTATTTGTAGTACCACTTTTTCCTGCACTGCTTCCAAGTCTTGATCTGTGAATAACTTAAATCTAATGTTCCCATTATTAATCTCCTCTCATATTTTAGTTGGTAGATAAGGTTATCAGAAACCATAGTTCTTGACAACCAACTACCAAATGTGTTACTTTATTGTCATTCCAAACCAAACACCTTTCTCATCAGCATGATACTTTCCTCACATTCTCCTCCTTGCTTTTTGTATCCAGCAAATGCTCCTGGCATAAATATTGACTCGTAGAATCCATTAACATGCTTTGGTGCAGTGGTCACAACATAAAAATCGTTACCCTCTTGCCAACCATCCATAAGTGCCTTTTGGGTATCCACAATATCTTGCTTGAATTCCTCTTCAAATAGGAAGTGATTAACAATGGCATAACTCCTACCATAATATTTGCCTGACCTCTTGTAGAAGGTTACATCAATCAACTGCTTGTTTGGTTTATCTGTCAATTATTTCACCTCCCTTCGTCGCTTCCATCCCCTTCATTGTTAGTATATTGGATTGAGGCGAACCCCAACCCTACTACTTTTTAAATAATTCTCTCATCATTGCAGGAGTTATTTGATTGTTGATAATCTCATCAAATGTCTTGGACTTCTGCTCCAACATCAATTCAATTCGTTCCTCTATAGTATCTTTGGCGACGAGGTTGATTATGCTAACAGAATTCTTTTGACCCATCCTGTGCAATCTGTCCTCTGCTTGCTGGTTGATTGCTGGTGTCCAATGTCTGTCAATGAATATTGCAATATCTGAAGATGTCCATGTTAATCCCAATCCTGCTGCCTCTATTGTCGCTAACATAATTCTAGTGTCATCATCCTCTTGGAAGCTTCTCGTTGCCTCACGACGATTCTCCTGTGATACAGTGCCTGTTATTGCAACCCATTTGATTCCTTCTTCATCCAACCGCTTCGCAAACAATTCTATACCTTTCCTGAACTGGCTGAATACGGCAATCTTGTGTCCACCCTTGTTCTCCTTGATTATGTCCATCAGGACATCGAACTTAGCACTCTGTGTTATGTCATGGGACAATAATTGTGGGCTAATAGCAATCTGTCTCAGTCTAGTAATCTGAGCAATTGCTACAGGTGCAGCAACAACATCTTCTTCCGATAATTGGACCAATGCATCTTTCTCCATCTGATTGTATAATGTCCTCTGGTTACCACTTAGTTCAACCAATTGTCTCTGGTGGACTTTGTCTGGCAACTCCTTCAACACTTCTTTCTTGTTGCGTCTAATCATCACAGGAGCAATGTCTTGTCTCAGCTTATCTTGTTGCTCCTTAGTTCCTGCTAGGATATCTTTGCCAAACCCATTATAATATATTTGGCAATATTTCTCAACGAATCTCCAATAACTGGAAAACTTCTTTGGGTACAAGTTGTTAAGTAAGCTCCACAATTCATCAGCTCTGTTCAGCATTGGTGTACCTGTTAATAGGAAAACATATTCACTTTTGAGCTTCTTGGCACATTGGGTTTGCTTTGCTTTCCTGTTCTTGAGTTTGTGAGCTTCATCGAATACGATTGCTCCCCAATTCTTTTCCTGAAGTTCAGGGTGTAATCTCAGTGCTTCATAGTTCATTATCAGGTATTTGCCAGTAAACTCGTTTATGATTTTATCACGCTTGGCTTTAGTTCCACTTACTATGGAAAATTTTGAGTCTGTCCACATTGCGATCTCATCAGACCAATTCCATTTCAATGAGTTTGGGCATACAACTAATATTTGCTCCACTCCAGTTTCCTCACATGCTGTTATCGCTTGTAGGGTTTTACCTGTACCCATATCGTCTGCCAATATTGCACGTTTGGTTTTGTGAAGGAAGTTTGCTCCCACTCGCTGATAGTTTCTCAACTTGTCAGCGAATGGTACGGTGAGATCTATATCCTCCAAATTTTTCAATTCAACACGCTTTAGATGATTGCTTTCTGCTTTGGTCATATAGTTCCTAACCTCTGGTGAAACATTCAAGGAATTGCCAAATTCATACATTAACTCGACAACTATTGCTCGCTCCATTGGATACTCCCAGACCTTCATCTTAGAATTCCACTTGCATCCTGATATAGACTTGGCTTTTTCCTTCTGCTTGAATTCGCATTTCAGTGCCAACTTGTTATCATTAACCAACAAGACTGCCATTATTGATCACGCTCCTAACTTTCTCCTTAGCTCTCACATAAATACGACTAATCTGGGATTGACTCAACCCAATGGCATCTGAAATTTCCTTCTGATTATATCCATCCATGGTCATACAAACGATCTTGAATTCATTATCATCCAAATAGACTCTTACGCTATCCATTGTCTCATCGTACCCTGTTTCATAATAGGTAATATCGAGTTTCAACTCATCTGTACTCTCAGTTGTGTGCTTGAATTTTCTCATCTCCTGAAGAACCTCGTTGGAAATTACTCGGAAAGCAAAGGTGCTGAATTTGACACCCTTGCTATCATCAAACCCTTTTGCTGCTTTGTACAATCCAATAAGTGCCATCTGCTTGATGTCCTCAAAATCCACCATTGTCTTCGGTATGAATCTGTGTGCCACTTTGTAAGCTAGTTTCTCATTATCATTTACTAATTTCTCCACGTTGTTTTGCATTTTGCATTTCCTCTCCTCGAACCGATAAATCTAGTATGCATCATCGTCATCGGTTTCGCACATATTATTTTAGTATCTAGTTGGCAATCTGAAGTCGAAGTTGAATCCCTTTTCTGGTTCTTCCAATAGCTCTGTGATAGCCACCCATAATGTACTTTTGCGAATCACGATTTGGAAGAAATCATCACCATTTTGGAACAAATTAATCATGCTTGAATCCTGACAGTTGATCCAATATCGATCACGATTCTTGTACAGATAATATAGAACATTCTGCAAATGATTCTTCTCCATATCTCTCAGTTCAATGCCATTGCCGTAACTGTCCATCCAGCTATCTCTGTTCAAAACTGTCTCTGTGCTCATTTTCTTCATCATCATTAAAATCTCCTCCTGTAGGATAATACTAGGTCTGTCTCATCAGACTGGCTAGACCATCAACCAGTAACCACTTGCTTCCCCAATTCTCTGCCTACATATCTGGCAAGTGGTTTCGACTGATTTTCATTATTATCGTCCGTTCTTAACGTTATATACAGTTGACTTGCTTACACTGAACTCCTCAGCAATATCTTTGATTGAAACATTCTGGCTGATTCTTTCAAGAATCTTAGCATTACGTTCTTCAATAGTCATCTCAGTAGCTTTAGGTTCTTCCACTTTTACCGTTGATTCAACCGCTTCTGGAGTCATTGGATACTGTTCTTGTGGGTTAATTACCTGTGCTGAATTATCGTAATCTTCAACCATGCCAAGTTCCTTGTAATTCTTCTTAAGTTCCTTCAATCTTGACTTATCGTCACATTTGATAAGGACAGTGTAATCAAACAACTCGATAGCATCTTCAATATCCATTCCCTCAAAAACTAAATCGTTGGCATGAGACTGAATTGCCTTTGGTGCTTTGTTCTTCTTGATCCAACCCATGTAATCTCTGAATGCAATTTCAATCTGTGTTGAAGCTCCAACGTAAATTTCCTCTCCCTGTACCTCTACTGCGAATACTCCACTTGTGTTCTTTTCCATAATAAACATCTCCTTATAATTTAGTAGTTTTGTGGTTCTCTCGAACCGATAATCTAAGTATGCTTGATCCTTATCAGCTTCGCACACTTTATTTTGAATTGTTTGAAATTAAATCTCCTTCATCCATTCCCATGAATACAACTTCCAAAACAACCATGACTGCTCTCCCAATATTAATCATCTTGCCACCTCCTCTCCAATAAACTAAGTATGCAACAACGGTATCGGTTTCGCATACTTTATTTGTAATTTGTTGAAACTATTTTAAAATTCATTCCTACCAGTCTTTCCATTGTTGGTTATGTTGAATTCCTGGGAGTTTAAATGCACTTCCACGATCACTGGTAGGTTAACTAGCATCTAGGATCAAAAATTCTTTGACATAATCCCTGACTTCGGTATCCATCCCTGATATGTTATAGAAGTGATCATATCTCTGATCTTCTCAATATCTTTCTCCTCCTGTGGGATATGGTAATGCTTGCCACATTCTGGACCAATGCCATACAGCACACTAACTGGATGAGTCAAGTCTCTGCCACAGTGCCTGCAAATGGATGTTGGAGTTGCTATCGCTCTACCATCCACCTTGTATGCCTTCTCTGTCTCTCCAATTATGGCAACTTCCAATTCCCTTGGAGTCTCCATCTTAACAGCTAACCACTTTTGTAGATATATGGTTCCACGCTTCTGTTGGTTGGGTTGTAACTTTCTCCACTTGGTTTTGTAGATGTTACCAAGATCAATTCTCAGGGTATCCTTATATTCTGGTTTAATAAGGAAGATTCCTGCAAGCCAATTACCAACGTCTTCCAATTTCTGGAGGTTGTCAGCCTTGGCAACATCTTGCTCAAACTTATTATAAATTTCCAATTCCGTCATATTCATTTTGACACCACCAACATCTTGACCACTCCCACTCTTCTCAGTTCGTGAATAAATTCTTCTGCATTGCTATATTCAATCTTGGAACCATCCCACACCTCACAACGCTTGGCAACTTCTGACATATAATCCTCCTTTGATGAAGGTCGCACCCACACATCTAACTTCATGGCAGATACGATATCCTCGTAACTGTTAGCTTCAAATGATGCATTATCTTCCAATATAACTTTAATCATAATATTGACCTCCTTATTATTTTAGCCTATATCATCAGTGATGGTAGGCTATCTCCACCAAACTACCCTTTTGGGTAGTTTCAACTATTATGAAGCTAACTTGTTGATTCTCTTGCCGATGAACTTAACTGCTTTCTGTTGTAGTTCATCTGCTCCCATCCATCCGTACCCACGAATAACCTTCTTGAAGTTGAAGTAATCATCAGCTCCTGGTTTCAATTGGATTGTGCTGTTAATGGAGCGTTCAACCATCATCTGTGTGATTACTATCCAAGCTTGCAACTTGTCAAAATTCGTTGTTCCTTGGTGTTGTCTGAACTCAATTGTTCCGTGTCGTCTGAAGCTCTGGCAGTTCAGTTTCACATAACGATCGCCGTATATTCTGTCAATAATCTCATCCACTGAAGTTGCTGCCTTGAGTCTTTCCAAGTTCGTGCTTGGGCTCTTGCACATGTTGTTGTTGCTTCCACGTCTGCTTGGTGACAACATGCTGTCAATCGTATCTTCATATCTGCTGTACATTCCATATATATTCTTGAAAGTCTTCAATGTAAAGTCAGTAGCGTCATGGTGGACATGAATCCCACAAGAATGATCAATCTTGGCTCCAACCTGATCCAATGCATCAGTAACTTTCTTGAGTTCAGCTAATCCCTGTTTGCCTTTAAGGATAGGAGATACAATCTCAAGTCCTTCGTGTGCAACACTTGCATCATAAACTAGCTTCCAATATCTTCTAGTTGTGTGACTGTATCCTTCCCAGTTTACTTGTATGCCATTGCTTGCAAGTGCTGCAAGAACCTTGTCAACTGCTCTTGCTCGTGATCCCTCTTTAAGGAAAAACTCAATCTCAACACCAAATGTTCTGTTCTCGCTAAATCCTTCATTCTTCTTCATAACCAATCATCTCCTTATAATTTAGTAGGAGGGCGAACCCTCCACAGTGTTAGTAAACGAACTTAAAGTCATTATAGTCGATGTCGTCAAAGCCTTGTTCTGTGATAAATTTTTGTTCATCGAATTCGATTTGTTCTAGTGCTTCTTGGACGGTTAAACTTTTGTTCGTTGTGATTTCCCCTACCAAGATTTCTTCATAAAATAATTTAGCCATTTTAATTCCTCCTGTTTTGTTTGTTTCTTAACTACAACCTTAGTATATCATGTGATATACAATTAGTCAACCTTTTTATTCGTTTTCTTCAATATATTTTTTAATCCATTGTCGCAACAATTCCGCGCGATTGACCGCGTTTTTTTCAGTCGCCAGATTTAGGGATTCTAAATCTTCTTTTGGTAATCTAACTACAAATGAACTATCGTTTGTCACGTTGATCAATCCTCCATACTACGTTTATTTATCAAACATCCACATGACCTAGT
>Ga0209414_1000084_pt1 | contig 39569 bp, 28 predicted proteins | sample LakVidmifraction_4_FD_181154 | JGI IMG/M metagenome (GOLD analysis project Ga0209414, IMG submission 181154) | Hypersaline microbial communities from Lake Vida, Antarctica - Brine Hole Two &gt;0.2 micron (SPAdes) (version 2) | ecosystem: Environmental > Aquatic > Non-marine Saline and Alkaline >...
TCATTTATAGAATTGAAAAAGACCAAATATTCATAAATGATGTTTTTGATGTAAGACAAAATCCAAATAAAATGGCTGATAATAAAAGAAACGAATAATGACAAAATTAAATAAGAACTACTGCCAACAAGCCGTATATACTTTATTGCTTGGTTCTAGCCTACTTACGAAAATCCTAGTGGATTTTCTATTCGGTTTTTATTTACTAATTTAGTGCTTAAATACGCAACAAAGCATATACAAACTCTTTGAATTAATGTTAAAAAGAAACTTCGGTCTTCGGTCTTCCGACTAGGAGCTATAAAAGCGATTTCACATAATGTTTGTGAATTTTTCGAAGAAGCCTTAGTTCTTTTCTAAGTAGTTTTACAAAATCTTTTCCCTGAATTTTTGTACTTTCCAGCTGCAAACAATTTTGATATAGACGGTCAATAAAATATCTTAGAGACTGTGCATATTTAAGTTTTAAACTTGGATTCTCCTGACACTCGGTCTCTACAATTTTAGGAACCAGTCCCAAAGCATTCATCAGCAAATTATCGGCATACCTGTAACTTCTTTTATCAGATACATACATTGCTAAAACATCTTTGTCATTGGTGATGTAAGAAGTAATACGTCGCGCCAACTTAAAAATATACAGTGATTTTTGATAAATCACCAACTGATTTAGATTTTGTTCTTCAGGATTAAACATTGTTCACTTCATTAAGCATGCAAATTTACAACGGAAAATTAAATTCTACATTTAATAATTAAAGCATATGTATTAATTTAATTTATAATTTTATATTTTTATGACCTAAAACTTTAAAAAATGAGCTTAGACACTATTAATTGGAAAATATTGGATTGCTTACAGCAAAATGCCCGCCAGTCAAATACAGATATTGCGCGTAAAGTTGGAATTACTTCACCTGCCGTTGCTGAACGTATTCGTAAAATGGAAGATATAGGAGTTATTGAAGGCTATCACGCAAAAGTCTGCTATATTGAAACAGATAATCAGTTAAAAGCAATTATCACATTGCGTGCTTTTATGGGAAGGCTAAAACCATTTATTGAAAAGGTGAAAGACTTTGATGAGGTGCTTAATTGTTACAGAATTACTGGAAATGAAAATATTGTGATGGAAGTTGTGCTAAAAAACCAACAACATTTAGGAAAATTTATTGACCAGCTTATTACCTATGGAGAAACCACCACGCACATTGTTTTATCAAATGTTATTGAAAACAATCCTATTGTGAAATAAGCGCATCTTTGATGGGGTAGTTTAGAACTTAAAATATTTAATTATTAAGGATCGTCAGTGCCAAACGAATTTTAAAATAAGCTACTTCGGCATTTAAATAGTCGAAATAAGGTTTTAACGTTGCCGGACTTTCTAAAGCTTCTTTTGCTTTTCTAATTTTTTCAACCTCTTCTTTGGTAACAAAATCGTAAATGTTTATGTCCTTACCGTCAGCATATAATTTGGCCAAATGGGAAAAAATAGTTGTCGGACTCAGGTTTCTCTTTTCAGCAATTCCATCAATCGCTAAACCTTCTTTGTACAATTCATACGTCACGGTATTCGTATCTATTTTCTTTTTCTTCGAAGCCTTTTCATCCATAAATGAAACAATTTCGGCAATAAATTCATCTCCGTAAACTTGCAACTTTCGCTGCCCTACTCCGCTTATCTCAAGAAAATCGGACTTACTCATAGGCCTTGCTCTTTCCATTTCTTTTAAAGCGGCATCACTAAAAACCAAATAGGCAGGAATGCTTTCTTCCAAAGATATTTGATGACGCAGTTTGCGCAAACGTTCAAATAAGGTGTCTTTTTTAACTTTGGTTGCTTTTGGTTCTTTTTTAACAACTGCTTTTTCTGTAACTGAAATAGGATATGTTAAACTAACCTGCTTATTTTCAAACAACACCTTTTGAGAAAAAGCAGTTAACTGCAACGCATTATTTTTATGAAAAGCAATTTCACAAAATCCCTGATTAATTAATTGAATGATATATTGCTGCCAATCGCGCCAGGAAATGTCTTTCCCAACACCATGCGATTTTAGCTTGTCGTATCCTTTATCAATAATTGTTGCATTATGAGCGCCTCTAAGAACATCAATCACAATTCCTGTGGCTTCAGATTCTCTGAGCCGTGAGATTACTGAAAGCGCTTTTTGAGCGATGGTTGTGCCATCAAAAAACTGGGGCGGATTTTTACACACATCACAATTCCCGCAATTTTCGGATAACAATTCACCAAAATAGCTCAACAATATTTTTCTTCGGCAAGTGGTTGCTTCAGAAAATTGCTTCATGCGCTCCAATTTCGCAATCTGTAGGTCTTCATTACTGGCGCCACCCATAAATTTTCGAAGTTGGATCACATCAGCATAACTGTGAAACAATATGGCATTCGCTTTTAGACCATCTCTTCCGCAACGTCCGATTTCCTGATAATAACCTTCAATGTTTTTAGGCATATTGTAATGAATTACCCAGCGAACATTAGACTTGTCTATGCCCATTCCAAAGGCAATGGTGGCACATATTACCTGCAACTTATCGTAAATAAAATCTTCCTGGGTTTTGGTGCGCTCAGCAAAATTTAAACCCGCATGGTAAGCGGCTGCCTTAATTCCCTTTTGTTTAAGTTTGGAAGCCAGTTGCTCCGTTGATTTTCGGCTTAGACAATAAATAATGCCGGATTCATTTGGTTTTTTTTCAACAAATTTTAAGATTTGTAACACGCGGTCATTTGCGGGACGAACCTCCAATTCAATGTTTTTTCTGTCAAAAGAAGACAAAAATTCTGTTGCATCAGGAATGTTTAATTGCGCTAAAATATCTTTTCTGGTGGCCTTATCGGCTGTTGCGGTTAATGCAATAATTGGCGTATTTGGCAATAACTTCTTCAGAAAACCCAATTGTTGGTATGATGGACGAAAATCGTGCCCCCAAGAAGAAATACAATGCGCTTCATCAATAGCAATGCAGCTTATATATTTTTCTTTCAGAATATTTTCAAGCAATGCCAAACTCTCAGGAGCCACATACAACAATTTTATTTCTGTATTTATGATTTTATCAAAAATTTCATGCTGTTCTTGGCTTGCCTGACTGCTGTTAAAAAACGCAGCTGGAATTCCGTTTGCGGTTAAACCATCCACCTGATCTTTCATCAAGGCAATTAATGGAGAAATAACCAGAGTGATTCCCTCAAATATAATAGCCGGTAATTGAAAACAAATGGATTTTCCGCCGCCTGTTGGCATAATGACCAAATTGTCTTTTTTGGAAAGTACCGATTCAATAATGGCTTGCTGCTGATCACGAAAATTGTCGTAACCAAAATATTTTTTCAGGGTTGGAATTAATGTAGAATTAGTTTCTATTGATAGCATTTTTTTGAAATCGGATTTATTTATAAGCACATCCTGAAAGTTCTTGTGATCACAAAAATACCTTTTATAAGAAGACAATGAAATGTTTAATCAGATTAATCTTATTTTGTTACTAATCAGTATGATAATGATCTGTAATACAAAGCTTTAAATTTAACCGCAATGTACGCTAAGGAAATCGCAATGGACGCAATGTGTTGTAAATCAACTATAATTAATATTGCGACCTTTGCTTTTTCTTTGCGACCCTTGCGGTAAAAAAAATAACAGTCTAATAATCAATTAGTTTTAAAATATTAATATACTGATTAGTTACCGTATTTTTATTGAAAACAATATTGTTGTGATTGATTTAACACGTTTCAACCTTAGAAATTCAAACATAAAAAACCCGGCTTTCACCGGATTCTTAATTAATTAAAACAAATAAATGGCGGTTATTTATTATAAGCATCAGAATGAACATTCGCCACTGCCCTTCCTGAAGGATCATTCATGTTTTTAAAACTTGCGTCCCATTCCAATGCAATTTTGGTGCTGCAGGCAACCGACGCTTCTTGCGGCACACAAAGCGCTGCAGTATCAGAAGGGAAATGTTCTGTAAAGATAGAACGATAGTAGAATTCCTCTTTATTGGTTGGTGTTTGTATTGGGAACTTGTGTTTGGCGTTTGCCAGTTGCTCATCTGTAATTTCCGCAGCCACAACCTGTTTCAAGGTATCAATCCAGCTGTATCCAACGCCATCAGAAAATTGTTCTTTTTGTCTCCAAGCCACGCTTTCTGGCAAATAACTTTCAAAAGCTTTACGAAGCACCCATTTTTCCATGCGCTCACCGTTAATCATTTTATCTTGTGGGTTAATACGCATGGCCACGTCCATAAATTCTTTGTCCAAAAACGGCACACGACCTTCAATTCCCCAAGCTGCCAAAGATTTATTTGCTCTTAAACAATCGTACATATGCAATTTGCTTAATTTTCGTACCGTTTCTTCATGAAATTCCTTTTTATTTGGCGCTTTATGAAAATATAAATACCCCCCAAACAACTCATCGGCTCCTTCGCCGGAAAGTACCATTTTAACACCCATAGATTTAATTACCCTCGCCATTAAATACATAGGCGTTGAAGCACGAATTGTTGTAATATCGTAAGTTTCCAGGTTATAAATAACATCGCGTATAGCATCCAATCCTTCCTGAATGGTGAATTTTATTTCGTGATGAACGGTGCCAATATGATCGGCAACCAATTGCGCAGCCGCCAAATCAGGCGAACCTTCTAACCCAACAGAAAATGAGTGCAATTGAGGCCACCAAGCTGCTTGAGTGTCGTCAGATTCTATTCTTTTCTCTGCGTATTTTTTTGCAATGGCAGACGTAACAGACGAATCTAAACCACCAGAAAGCAATACACCATAAGGTACATCGGACATTAGTTGACGATGAACTGCAGCTTCCAAGGCATCATGAATCTCATCAATACTAGTTTGGTTGTCTTTTACGGCTTCATAATCCATCCAATCCCTGCTGTACCATTTGGTTAATTCCCCATCTTTACTCGATAAAAAATGTCCCGGAGGAAATAACTCAATTTTTGTGCAAACACCTTCCAAAGCTTTTAATTCAGAAGCCACATAAAATGTTCCGTTTGCGTCCCATCCCATATATAAGGGAATAATTCCCATATGGTCACGAGCGATAAAATATTCATCTTTATCTGCATCATATAGCGCAAAAGCAAAAATACCGTTCATTTCATCAATAAAACCAGTGCCTTTTTCTTTATACAAAGCTAAAATCACTTCACAATCCGATTCTGTCTGAAAGTTATATTTTCCTTCAAATTGTTTACGTAATGCCCTATGATTATATATTTCGCCATTTGCAGACAATACCAATTTTTTATCTTCGCTGAATAACGGCTGTTTACCAGAAACCGGGTCAACAATTGACAGCCGCTCGTGAGCCAAAATCGCTTTATCATCAGCATAAATTCCACTCCAATCCGGACCGCGGTGACGGATTTTTTTAGACATCTCTAATACTTGAGGTCTTAACGCCTCCGCTTTTTCTTTTAAATCAAACGCACAAACTATTCCACACATGTTATTTTAATTTTTGTTGTTAATTATAATACAAATGTGGTGTATTGGTTTATATTGACAAACCAAAATAGTGTTATTGATTATAATTTATAACTAAAATTATAATTTTTGATAATTTATGTAATTATATTTTAAAAATTTAGTGATGTTTTATTGCAATTTAAAATGTAGGCTTATAAGTTATAAGCAATAGAAAACATCATAATCCTAGGCAAAATATAGGTTTTAGAGTCTGAAATTATATAGGAAGAAAAACTATTTTGCTGTTTGTATTTTATATTAAACAAGTTTTGGGCATCTATTTTAAAACTCCAGGCGCTGTCTTCATTTTTATATGACAGTGTTGCGTTTGCTATTTGGTAAGTATTTTTTTGGTTGAAAGTTCTATTTTTATACCTGTAATTTTCATAGTCAAAGGAAAAAATAAATCCTTTTAAAAAATCATAATCAATGTTTAAGTATGGTTGGTTTGTCAAAAATTTTGAAGTTTGATTGCTTGAAGTGTAATTGCCAAAATCTTGTTTAAAACCAACTTCAACAGTTGGGAATTTATCATATAAGGTTTTTGCTGAAAGCGTATAGCCTAAACTATTATTTTTGTTGGTTACATAAGAAGCATTTATATTTTGAAGATAGGTTGAAGTTAACACTCTCGTATTAAGTCCGTATTTAATTTTTTTGATTTTTTTGTCAATATTCAAATTAAAATTCCAACGTTCTTCGGGATTATTCACCATTTCGGGGGCTAAATATTGATTGGTCCCTTCAAATTGAACTGCATTTTGAATTCCTTTTACTTTTTTTGTGTAATTGACCCCACCAAAAAGCATTAAACCTCTGTACAAACTAAACCGACTGTAGTAGACACGTGCTGAGTGAAATAATTCGTTTTCCAAATTCTCATTTCCTTTATAAACAGTATTATAAGATTGCAAATAAAAACGATTGGCTAACTTTGAAGCATCAGAAAAAGCACTTTTTAATTGATAATTTAATTGTAATTTTTTAGAACTACTGAATTCAATTTTTGCCAAAAAATCTGGCAACAAAACAGCTTTATGTTTGTTTGTTTCCGTAAGTTGATTTACTTCCCAATTATAATTGTGCAAAAAAGCCCCTTGTTTAAATTCAAAAATGCCAGTTTTAAATTTATAATGTACGCCAATAAACAAGTCATTTAGGTTATAACTTAAATCATTCCCAAAACCTACAGAAGAAAAATTGTTTTCAGTTCCATTTTCTAATTGTTGGCTGTCATCTGTAAAAAAAGATGCATTAACATACTTGTTTCCCAGCGTTGTATAAATATGATTAAAATTATTTAACACCCAATAATGTTTAAAAATGGCATTAATTGAAGTATTCTTTGTTTCCTTTCGTTGATTCAATACATAATTTTCTGAATCTTCAACAGGAATTAATCCTTGTAAAATTGCTTGATTTGTTTCCCACAAAGTTGTTGGATTGTTTTCATCAAAAGTGATATCTGTAGCGAAAGAAAATGTATGTTTATTTGATAGTTTCTTATGCCACTCAACATTCTGGTTTAAATAAGTTGCATCGGCATTATTTTCTGAAAAAATTAAACGGTCTTCATGAGCTATACTTGAAATAATACTATTGTTTTTTAAATTATCGGTTTTTTTAAACTGCATTTTAAAATACCATTGCTCATTGGCAGTTGGCGCGTATTCAATATTAAATTTTGCAATTCCTAAAATATTTCGCGTATTTGATTTGTTTTCTTTTTCTTCAGTAAAAGTTGTATATTGATTTATTGATTCAATAAGAGTTTCATTTTTTGAATGCGAAAAAATAGCGTAGCCTGAAACATCTAATTTGCTATTCACAGCTTTAGTTATATTTAAAGCACCAAATTTATTGTTGCTCCTAACTAAATCTTGCGTTTCTAAAAACTGCGCAAAATCACTTCCGGAAACATTGTAAATTGAGCCGTCACCTCTTAAAATAGCGCTCACACCACCTTGAAAACTCAAATAATCTTTAAACGTAAAAGTTTTTTCGCCAGTGTTATTTATATTTCCAATAAAATTTACATTGGTTTTTGGACTGTAATAAAACAAATTGCTATGTGTTCTATAAAAATCCTGATTGCCTTTTCCAGCTTCAATATCTCCAAAAGCAAATTGTTTTTTATCTTTTTTCAGCAAAATATTCATTGCCATTTCATCAGTGTCAGACACATTTTTTAAAAAAGCAATTTCACTGTAATTGTCAATAACTTGCACTTTATCTATAGCATTTGCAGGGATATTTTCAACTGCTAATTTAGAGCCTCCGCCAAAAAACTTTTTACCTTCTACCAATAAAGTAGTTACTCTTTTTCCTTGTACTGTTACGCCTCCATTTTTATCAACCTCAACGCCAGGTAATTTGTTAAGCACATTTTTTAGTTTGCGCTCTTCTCCAGTAACAAACTTAGAAGTATTGTAGGTTATGGTATCTTCTTTTACGGTAACAGGCAGTTCTATAACCACCTCCTTTAATTGGTTAGGTGCATCTTTTAAAATGATATTTTTTTGTGAATTTTCCGTCGCCACAAACTCAAAATTGGCAGTTTTATAACCCAAATAACTTACGGATATAGTATAAGAATCATTTTTGGTAAGCGCTAACTTATAGTAACCATCATCCCCAGAAATTGCAAATTGCAAATTTTTAGAAACATCTAAAGGTTTGGCAATAACATTGGCATAGGCCAATGAGTTTTGTAAACTGTCTTTTACAGTTCCTTTTATTGTAATGGTTTGTGCATTTGTAAAACAAATTCCAATAATAAAACATAGTAAAATAGCAATCTTTTTTTTATACATATACCAAGATACGTTTCATTTAAAATTCATTTAAAAAATCCTTATACCTCTTATAGAATTCATCTTCATTAATTTTAATACCTTTTATTGGTTTTTTTATTGAAATTGATTCTTTTGGATTTAAAACTATCTCTGATGCTTTAAAGCTTAGTCCGCCTATTTGAACTTCCAATACAAGACCTGGAAGACCATGATATTTTTTTGGCCCAAAATTTACAGGAATTTCTGGAGTGTACCATGCAAAATTATTTTCATTATTTAAAGTAGCTTTATAACATAAATAATTACCTATATATATTTTTTCTTGCGTTAGATTCCATTTTGGCTCTAAATAACTTACTAACCATAATTCACCTCCATCATCTTTTTGATAAATAGTGTAATTTAATTCATTATTATTATAATATAAATCATCGCCACCTGCAACAACTTTTGCTAAATTAAGTGTTGGATTTGCATCTGAATCCATTTTATCAATTAACATATAAAGTGATTCATTATTATTAAAAAGCAATGCAAATTGCACATCTTTAATATTTTTAATGATTGACATCGCTTTTTGCTTATCCTCTTTAGGAATTTGATTGCTTTCTGACTTTTTGGATTTATCAAGAGGTATTAAACTAATATTATATACAACTTTTCCTGTGATTTTTTGTTGTGAATAAATTAAAATGGAAAATAATAGAAAAATAAAAATCAATGTTTTTTTCATAATAAATTATTTTAATAATAGTCAAGTCATGATAACACAACTTGACTATTAGAATTATTCTTAATTTCCTAAACAATCTTTATAAACAGACATATAAATATCCATTGCAAAGTCATATTCACTACCACCGCTGCTTACATCCCATCCAAAATCATCTGCTATCGTTAAAACAGCATTTCTTGAAGAACGAACACAGTCACTCGGAGTACCTTCAGCCAAATCAATTGAATCTATATTTTCAATTATTTCGGTATTTGAATTCGCATTCACCATTGTTACCGTTGCAAATACAAATACCATTCCTAAAATTATTTTTTTCATTTTTATAAAATTTAAATTAGTTACTAGCGCATAATTGCGCTTTATTATTTTGTTTGTACTATGAGGTGTATTACTTTTGCAACAATTCCTCTGTTTGTTATTTTGTTTATTTCATAAGCAATGGTTTTAGGTTAAACATTTTATTCGCGTATTGTGTTCTTAAAATTTTACAAACAGAGGATTTTATATAATGAACTTATCTTGACTTTTTCTATTACCTAAAAAATGGCAGAAATTCGCTCATGTTTCATCTATTTTCTTATGCGTAGCGATGCTATGCCTTTCAAAAATAGCCTCATCTGAACAAATTTTATCTCATTTTCGGTTAAATACAAAAAGTCAAGATGAGTTCAATAAGAAAAAAAAATTAAAATAACTGTTTTAATAATCTATACAATTAAAATATATATAATAATTATACTATAATTATGGCTTTCCCGTAATGTGGTTGTTTTATTGAAATTTATTTTTAGGTTAATTATTCTGGTGTTTTTTTATAAAATCTTGTGTCATATTTTTTACAATATTTTCATATTCTTCTGACGTTACCTTCTTTCCTTCTGTTGGTTTATTTATAACCAAGGAGTCAAGGTTTAATTCAATTTTTAAGGCTAAAAAAGTTAGGTTTCCTTCTTGTAATTCTAAAATTAAACCTGGTAAATTGTCATATTCTTTAGGCCCAAAATTAACTGGTATTTCAGTTGTATACCAAGCAACAACTTCTCTTTCTTTAATAATCCCTTTTCTGTTTTTAATATACTTTACTGCAGTTGCTTTAAAACAAGAATATTTTCCAATCACCTTCTCTTCTTGAGTTAATTCCCACTTTATTAAGGGATAATCAACCAAAAATAATTCTCCATAATACTCTTTTTGATTTATTCTTTCATTTGCTTTTACATTTGAATAAAAAATTCCATTTCCAGCAAAAATTGTAACTAAATCTAATTTTTTGTCATTCTCATTTACTAAAACATCTTGTTTCTTAAAAGTAGATTCATTGTTAGAAAAACTTAATATATATAGTAATTTATCTGAATCAATTGATAAAGATTTACTATTTTCCATATTAAATTCTGCAGAATAAACAATTTGCCCATTTATATTTTGGCTATAAGTACTATGCAAAATAGATGATATTAAAGCTATACTTATCAATAACAAACTTTTTAAATATCTCATTTTTTAATTATTTTAATTAAACAATTAAGGATTCTTTATAAAATACATGTTAACTAATGAACCCTTAATTGCTCATTAAATTAAGTTTTTTATTTAATATTCGTTAAATTCATTGCATAAATCAAAAAGATTACGAAAAACTCTTCCCCATTCTTCACTTGACCAATCTTGATCACTAATTTCTTCAATTTCATTTGCTGTATTATAGGCTTTACTCAAACAACTTTCCACAGCAAAATTAGAAACTTCTGATGTTTCTGTTGATTCGTATTTTAACTCCATTTTATTTAGTGTTTTAATTAAAACATTAGAATTATTTAAAACTACATTTTCTTTAGCTTCATGAGCTTCAATATTTATTGCAATCACTAAAAAAATTACACTTAAAATTATTTTTTTCATTTTAGTAAAATTTAAATTTGTTACTAGCGCATAATTGCGCCTTATTATTTTGTTTGTACGGCGAGGTGTATTACTTTTGCAACACTTTCCTCTGTTTGTATTTATTGGCTATGTCATAGTTAGTGGTTTTAGGTTAAACATTTTATTCGCGTATTTTGTTCTTAAAATTTTACAAACAGAGGATTTTTATTTCTACTCCGTTCTTAAAAATATATAAATCATCTTCTTTAAGTAGTATTAGAAACTTAAAGTAAGCAAAAACAACCCACTTTGTGAGTTTTTACTTTTTTATAAATATTTAGCAAATAGCAATTTACAGGAGCATTATTTTTCATATAGGCAGTTTTTTAGCTAATTTTTAATCTTTTCGGGATAAATGTAAAAAAAAAAAAATGGAATTAATCAAATTTTTCTTCATTTAATCTCTGTGTATTAAAAGTTTACGGTTTTCCCGTAAACAAAGTAAGACAAAACCTTACTACTGAACAATAATTGGTGTTAACGGTTTTATATATACTTTTACCATACTAATACCATTCTATAAAATGACACAATTCACTTTACTTTTTGCCAGTATTTTAGGAGGCTTGGCAGTTATTCTTGGTGCTTTTGGAGCGCATGCGCTTAAAAAAATTCTTTCAGAAGATCAATTAAAAAGTTTTGAAACCGGTGTAAAATATCAAATGTACCACACCATTGTTTTACTAATTATCGGATTTAATTTCAATTTAGAAACCGCTTCAGAAAAATATATGGTGTATAGTTTTATGGCGGGCATACTCTTGTTTTCATTTAGCATTTATGGTTTGGCAATATCTTCAGCAAAAAATAAAAAACTAAGATTTTTAGGACCAATTACACCACTTGGCGGTTTGTTCTTAATTATTGGCTGGAGTTTACTGGGTTATTCCATTTGCATTATGCCTCTTTAATTTTTCTTCTAATTATTAAAAATATCGTCATAAACAATATATAAATTATTGTAATTTTACTTTAAACCAATCGACCTTATCATGAAATTTTATCCTTCTAAAGTAATTTTTACATTATTGCTAAGTATTTCTTTATTTAGCTGCAAAAAAACAAGCACTTCCGAAGCAACTGAAATTAATTTCGTTAAAGAAAATTACGATAAAATTGAAACGACCATTACTATGCGCGATGGCGTTAAATTGTTCACCGCTATTTATTCGCCAAAAGACAAAAGCAAAACCTATCCAATTTTATTGCAACGCACGCCTTACAGCTGCCGGCCTTATGGCTCAGACTCCTTTAAAAAGAGCGTTGCCCCCAATAAATTTTTAATGAAAGAAGGAAATATTGTGGTTTACCAAGATGTTCGCGGAAGATGGATGAGTGAAGGCACCTATGACAATATGCGCGCTTATATTCCGAATAAGAAAAATAACAAAGACATTGACGAAAGTTCCGATACTTATGATACTATTGACTGGCTGGTGAAAAATGTTGAAAATAACAACGGAAATGTGGGTACTTGGGGAATTTCCTATCCCGGATTTTACAGCACCTGTTCTGTCATTGATGCACACCCTGCTTTAAAAGCGGCTTCGCCTCAAGCGCCTATTGGCGATTTCTTTTTTGATGATTTTCATCATAACGGTGCTTATTTACTGAGTTATTTTAGGATAACCGCTTTGTTTGGAACCCCAAAAAATGCACCAAGCGATACCGCCTGGTACAACTTTCCCGATTTAAAAACACAAGACCAATACCAGTTTTTTCTAGATGCTGGTCCGTTAAGTAATTTAAACCATTATTATCAATTTGAAAAATTAGATGAGAAAGCCCTTCAAAATAAAGATAAGGTAGATGATTTCTTCTGGAAAGAATTAATTGAACACCCGAATTACGACGAAGTTTGGCAAAGTAAAGGCATTATTCAGCATTTGAAAAATATAAAATCATCCGTGGCAACAATGGTTGTTGGCGGTGAATTTGATGCCGAAGATTTATACGGCGCTTTAGAAACCTATAAAACTATTGAGAAATACAATAAAGACAATTACAATACCTTGGTTTTCGGTCCTTGGAGTCACGGTCAATGGGCAAGAACAAACGTAGAAAACAGTGTAGGGAATTATTATTTTGGCGATTCCATTTCTTTAAAATTCCAGGAACAAATTGAAACGAAATTTTTCAATCATTTCTTAAAAGAAAATGGTGATAATAACTCGGGATTGCCCGAGGCTTATGTATATGACACCGGTAAAAAAGAATGGAAATCCTATGAAACATGGCCTCCGTCAGCTGCCAAAAAAGTGTCCATGTATTTGTCTGATAACCAAAAATTAACAACTTCCAAAGAAATGGAAATTGGCATAAAATTCATCAGTGACCTTAAAAAACCAGTGCCTTATTCTGAAGATATAAAAACCGTGTTTACTCCGAGAAAATATATGACCGACGACCAGCGATTCGCTGCCAGAAGAAGTGACGTGTTGGTTTTTGAAACTGAAATTTTGGAAGAAGATTTAACCTTGGTTGGTGATATTTTAGCCAACTTACAAGTGGCAACTACGGGAACAGACGCCGACTGGATTGTAAAAGTTATTGATGTACACCCATCTGATGTTGAAGAATCCAACCCTAAAATGCAAGATCATTTAAAACTTAGCAACTATTATTTAATGGTGAGAAGTGAGGTGATGCGTGGGAAATTCAGAAACAGTTTTTCACATCCCGAACCTTTTATTCCGAATAAAAAAACTGCGGTAAACATTAAATTACAAGATGTAAATCACACATTTAAAAAAGGACATAAATTGCAAATACAGGTTCAAAGCACTTGGTTTCCATTGATAGATTTGAATCCGCAAACGTATGTCGATAATATTTATAAAGCGACAAAAGAAGATTTTAAAACGCAGACACATACGGTTTTTACATCATCTAACATAGCGTTTTCAGTTTTAAAATAGTATCTTATCGCTACCTATTTATAATTTTAAAGTACATTCATAAATCCAAATAAAATGAAAAATTTCAGCCTTACATTAATCCTTATCACCTTTCTTTTCTCATCCTGTAAAGAAAAATCTTCTGAAAAAATTGCAACAGAGATTAGTAACAATAAATCTTTCAGTTTCAAAGTTGAAACTGTTGTTGATGGTTTAACTGTGCCCTGGGGTATGGCTTTTTTACCTGACAACTCTATCCTAATAACCGAACAAAAAGGGGAATTGATTCATTTTAAAGATGGCTCAAAAATATTGGTTGAAGATGTTCCGGAAGTGTATTATAACGGACAAGGTGGATTATTAGATATTGAATTACATCCTGGTTATGCACAAAATGGATGGATTTATTTTTCTTATTCTTCTAATTTGGAAAATGATGGAAAAGGTGGGAATACAACCATTATGAGAGCAAAACTAGCTGATAACAAATTGGTCAATAAAGAGATTTTATACAAAGCTACCCCTAATACAGAAAGCGGTGTTCATTTTGGTTCTCGTTTAGAATTTGACAACGAAGGATACTTATATTTTTCAATTGGTGATAGAGGTAATCGCGATGTAAACCCACAGGATATCACAAAAGATTGTGGTAAAATTTATAGAATCAATGCTGATGGAAGTATCCCTGAAGACAATCCTTTTTTCAATACTGATGGTGCTAAAAAAGCGATTTATTCATACGGACATCGAAATCCTCAAGGTATGGCTATTCATCCTGAGACAGGAGAAATTTGGACACATGAACATGGTCCACAAGGAGGTGATGAAATCAATATTATTAAATCCGGCAAAAATTATGGGTGGCCAAAAGTGTCTTATGGAATTAATTACGATGATACCATATTAACAGAAAAAACTTCAATGCCCGGTATGGAAAATCCGATTCATTATTGGGTTCCTTCCATTGCCCCAAGCGGAATGGATTTTGTTACAAGTGATAAATACCCTGAATGGAAAGGCAATATTTTAGTAGGCTCATTAAAATTTCAATACCTAAACCGTTGTGTTCTTGAAAACAATAAGGTTGTAAAAGAAGAAAAATTATTAGAAGGATTGGGAAGAGTACGTTGTGTACTAGAAGCTCCGGATGGGTATATTTATGTGGCAATTGAACATAAAGGTATTGTTAGGATTATTCCTGAAAATTAACCTACAGTTAAAAGTTTGATTTGAATTTATTCTAAATGAACTTTGAACTCCGTAGCGATGCTATGAAGTTAAAAAAAGCCTTCAATTGAGCAAAAAATTCCTATTTTTCGCTTCAATCAAAAAAAGTTTAAACCAGTTCAATAAAATTATAGCAACTACGTTTTTAAATGAAACATTTTTTTTTATTCTGTTTAATTTTTTTTATTTTTTCTATACAGCTATTTGCTCAAAAAATCACAGGAAAAGTTATTGACACCAATAATTCAATTGAGCTTTCTGATGCTTTAATTACTAATTCAGATAATAACATTGTAACTATAACCGATGCCAATGGTAATTTCATACTTTATAGTTTAGATACTTACACATTTTCAAAAGAAGGCTATTTTTCTAAAACAATAACAATTTCTGATACAGAATTTATGGTTATTAAATTACAAGCTCAGATTGAGAACTTGAACGAAATACTTATTACAAGTGACAATTTTCAAAGTGAGCTTAAAACAATGGCTACTGCAATTTCCCTGATTTCAGCCAACGAAATAGCTAGTAATAACAATGTGAATATTGCACCTATTCTCAATTCTGTTCCGGGTGTTTTTATGCACAATGGAACACTTACAACAAATAGAATTACCATTCGTGGAATTGGTTCTAGAAATTTGTACGGAACAAGTAAAATAAGAGCATATTATCAGGAAATTCCTCTCACTAATGGTTCTGGACAATCTGCTGTTGAAGATATTGAACTAAACACTTTAGGGAGAATTGAAATTCTTAAAGGTCCTTCTTCCAGTATTTATGGAGCCGGCTTGGGAGGAACCATTCAGTTAATTCCCAATAAAGGCCAATTTGATAAAACATTTGTAAATAATAGCTATACTTTTGGGTCATTTGGATTGCAAAAACTATTACTACAAGCGAATTTAGGCAACCAAACAAACTCTGTAAATATTATTTTTTCAGATACACACAGTGATGGGTATCGAGAAAATAATAAAACAAACAGACAAACATTTACAATTGCAACGAATCATTTTTTGAATAATGCAGACAAGCTCACTTTTATTGGTAATTATATTGATTTAAAAGCATTTATTCCAAGTTCAGTTGACGAGAACACTTATTTAAACAATCCAAAATCTGCTGCATTTACTTGGAGAGCTGCCAAGGGTTTTGAAGATTATAAAAAAGGATTATTCGGACTTTCATGGAAACACGAATATGGCTCAAAAACCAAACAACATACCAGTATATTTACCTCCTTTTTAGATTCTTATGAAGCTCGACCATTTGGTTTTTTAAAAGAAAAAACAAATGCTATTGGATTAAGAACCCGCCTTTTGTCTGAATTCAAATTATTCAATAAATTCCTAGAATGGACAATTGGTGGAGAAATTTTTAGTGACAATAATTCATACCAAACATTTGAAAATTTATATAAAGAATATCCGCCAGAAACAGGCAGTGTGCAAGGTATAATTTTAAGTAACTTTAAAGAAAATAGAACCTACTACAATTTGTTTTTTGATTCAAAATATTTGCTATCCGAAAGAACTGTATTCAATTTTGGGATAAATTTAAATCAAACTTCATACAAATTAAATGATAAATTTACTGCAGACGCTACTGATTTATCAGGTGATTACGGTTTTAACGCGATACTTTCACCTAAATTTGGGTTGACACAACAGATTACCAATAACTCAATGATTTACGGAACCATTAGCCACGGGTTTTCCCCCCCAACATTAGAGGAAACCTTGTTGCCAAATAATTTAATAAATACAGCTATTAAACCCGAAAGTGGGTGGAATTATGAAATTGGGAGCAGAGGAAAATTCTTAAATGGCAAGTTCATCTATGATATTGCCCTATATCAAATGAATGTTAAAAATCTGTTAGTTGCTAGACGTACTTCAAATGATGAATTTATTGGTGTAAATGCCGGAAAAACAGAGTACAAAGGTATTGAATTAACGCTAAATTATCATTTGATAAAATCTAATAAATTAAACTTATTTCACTCAAATTCTATGAGTTATAATAATTTTAAATTCAAAGAATTTATTGATTTAGATAATAATTATTCAGGAAACGATTTAACAGGGGTGCCAAAATTTACTTACAATTCTAGTATAAACTTTGAATCTGACCTTGGAATATACGGGCTTATCAATTATAATTATGTGGGAGAAATCCCGATGAGGGATGACAATTCAATTTATTCAGAAAAATACCAGCTTGTTAATTCTAAAATAGGTTATAAATCAAATGAGAACAAAAAAGTGTCATTTAATGTGTTCATTGGTATTAACAATTTATTTGATGAAAAATATGCTTCAATGTTGCTTATAAATGCAGGCAGTTTTGGTAATAGTGCTCCACGATATTATTATCCCGGACAACCCGTAAATTATTATTCAGGAATAAATTTAAAATACACTTTTTGAATTTTGTGTCTTTAGGATTAAATTATCCCTTAAATTCTAATTAAAAAAGAAGAACCAAAATTTTTGATTTTACAATCAATATTTTGGTTCTAACTTAAACTACTAACTAAATTTTTATTTCAAAAAAATCACTATTTTAAAAAATACCAATTCTCTTAACTCAGGAATTTCCCTTTTTGTATTATTTCTATGGCAAAAGTATAATCATTAAAGCGAATATGTAATGACATTTGTCAATTTTTTAAACTTTTTTTAATACAATTTCAAACAGTATTTAAAATAGCATAAGCATCCAATAAAATGAGAAAAATTGAATTGTGGCAAATCAACAAGCCTTTCTCAATTTTTTCATAATATTAAATGCTTTTTAAGCTAAAAAAAGAAACCACCCAACATCGTTAACTTCAACCATCATGAAGTTTTATTGAAGTAGTAACTCCAAATTTAAAAACGTTTAATCCCAGTCCAACAATCGTTTTTGACCTTCCAACTTTTGAATTTCAGTAATATCCTGAGACATTTCAATAACGCCTTTATATTTTTTATCATTATCTCGAATGGCAAAATACCTGATATGGATAATTCTACCCTTGAAATTAAACCAAAACTCTGCAACATCTTTGGTTCCGGCTTTAAATTCAGCCACAATTCTCAATACCATATCCACACTTTTTGGCGGATGGCAAAAACGAACCTCACGACCGATAATGCCTTTACTTCTTGTAAAAACCCTGTCATCGCCCCTATTATAAAAAATCACTTTATCATTTTCATCAACATAAGTGATATCAACAGGTAAAAAACGCAACAGTAAATTCACTTGTTCCGGCGTCATATAACCCTCATCATAATGGAAGGTATTGTCTAAGGAAAAAGACAAATCGCGTTGGGCGAAATCTTCACTGGGATGAACATATATTTCTTCAATAATTTCAGGATATGGCTTTGGTTTTACTAACAACATCCACCCTATTTCTTCATCTCCCTGGTAAAAGGCATTCCAATCTTCTTCAGTTAACAATTCAAGTGAGTTTGGAAACAAACGCATATCTTCAATGCTTAATAAACGTTTAATTCCTTCCACCAAATAAGGAATATTCTCCATAATTTTAGTGGTGTTTTTTTCAGTATTGTAATCATTTAACAATCGGATTTGCGCTCTCAAATTGTCGTGAAAAGACCACATTCCCTGACTTGGACCTTCCCACCCATGCTTTTCCAAATAAGGAAACAACTGGTTTTCTTTGCGGGCAAATCGTTTTTCAATAGTGGTTAACTGATTGAATATGTTAAAATATTTTTGAAAATCTTCTATAGGATCTGCTTCAGTCAATTCCAATAATATATCCTGAATTAAGGCGCTTTCTCTGTAATACACTTCAACAGGATGTCCTTTTGGTAATTTTTCAACGGTTGATAAAAAAGAATTCATTTTGTAAGATTTTTGATTTTAATGAAAATAGTTGTTATTATATGCCTAGAAATTAGAATTGCTTGAAATTTTGTTCGCCAACATTTCAATTTCCTTTTTCAAAACTTCAAATTCAACACCGCTTTCTTTGCAGGCAGTTTCTAATGTTGCACCGCCTCCACAGCAAAAATCTATTTTATATTTACTAAAAACATGGTCTGATCCCATATTTTGTGCAACAACTTCCGCAACTGTTTTCTCTTTAGTGATATTCATAATTTTATATTTATAATTATTATGCAAATATACTAATAAAATACTATTTAGTCTTTTATTATTTGATATAATATCATAACTGATGCGTAATTAATTAAAATAAGCATTTAATAAAAAATAGTTTCTAAAATTAATGAGATTGGCCTTAAGGCTGGTGCCTTATTTTTTCAAATAATTGCAACAAAGATTTTAGTAATTCAAATAGTGTAATTAAAATTTAATCATAATTTTTATCATAAAATTACTCGAGAGGCTTCTCGAGTGAAGGATTGAATTCATTTAGGTCTATAAGACTCCCATTCTCAGAAATTTCCTGGGCAAACTCGATAATTGTTTTATCCCTAAACTTAGCCAATATATTATTTTTAAAAGGCTCTACTATAAAATGTACCGGACAAGGATTTGCAGAATCACATTCATTTAATCCCAAAAAACAACCATTCAACTTATTTACGCCATCAATATTATCGATGATATCCAATACGTTTTTATTTTTATTTTTTTCTGACAAGTAAAACCCCCCATGCGGACCTTTGGAGGAAGATATAATTTTACCACGCACCAATTGCTGAAATAGCTTCGCCAAGAACGGGCTTGGCACATCTATATTTTCAGCAATCTCCTTTACACTAATTTTCCTGCCCTCATTTGAATGCTCTGCTAAATATAGGGTAGATAAAATAGCATACTTACTGGCGTTTGATAACATTTTTTAATATTTTTCAAAATTCATTTCGACAAAAATACTAAAAAAAAGAGTAAATGGTATTATATTTTTTCGAATTTCGCGGTAAAGTGTCTCATAATTGGTGCTTCATCCACAATTAAATAACCAGATTTTGCTTCTTCCCGGGTATCATAAATATTTTTTAAAGCAACGGCAATATATTCCATATGGTTGTTAGTATAGGTTCTTCTTGGAATAGCCAATCGCACCAATTCTAATTCCGGATAACGATTTTCGCGGGTAATTGGATCTCTGTCAGCTAAAACTGCTCCTATCTCAACGCCTCTAATTCCCCCAACAATATAAATTTCTACCGCCAAAGCCTGCGCCCTATATTCTTCTCTCGGAATTTTAGGGACAAATTTATTGGCATCTAAAAATATTGCGTGGCCTCCGAAGGGTTGTTGAACCGGAACACCAAAATCAACCAACTTCTGACCTAAATAGGCAATTTGCTCTACCCTGCTTTCCAAATAATTAAATTCTGTAGCTTCATCCAGCCCCACTGCCAAAGCGCCCATATCACGACCGTTCATTCCTCCGTATGTTATAAAACCTTCAAACATAATGTTAAAAACGGTTGCCTGCTTAAAAACTTCTTCGTTATTCAGCGCAATAAAACCACCCATATTTACCAATCCGTCTTTTTTAGAACTCATTGTCATTCCATCACCGTAAGAAAATAATTCCTTGGCAATTTCTTTGATGGATTTATTTTCAAAACCTGGCTCACGTTTTTTAATAAAATAAGCATTTTCAGCAAAACGTGCTGCATCAAAATATAAAGGAATGCCATATTTTTTACATAAAGCAGAAACCTCTTTTGTGTTTTGAACAGAAACTGGCTGTCCACCAGCACTATTACAAGTTATTGTAAGAACAACAAAAGGAATTTTCTCTTTGGGATGGCTTTTAAAAACATTTTCAAGTTTTTTTAAATCCACATTCCCCTTAAAAGGATGCATATTGGAGGTGTCAAAAGCTTCATCGATGGTACAATCTACCGCCTTGGCTTTTCTAAATTCAATATGGCCTTTTGTCGTGTCAAAATGTGAATTTCCTGGTACAATATCACCTTCCTTCACCAAAGCGGAAAACAACACATTTTCAGCAGCTCTTCCTTGGTGTGTAGGCAAGAAATATTCAAAACCCGTAATTTTTTTAACAGTCTCTTTAAGTTTCAAAAATGATGATGAACCGGCATAGCTTTCGTCGCCCACCATCATTTCGGCCCATTGTTTATCACTCATTGCACCAGTTCCTGAGTCGGTCAATACATCAATAAAAACTTTATCCGAAGAAAGATTAAATAAGTTATAATCGGCTTCTTGTATCCATTTTATTCGTTGCTCTTTTGTTGAACGTTTTATGTGTTCAACCATTTTAATTTTATAGGGTTCTGCGTATGGTAATTCCATAAGAATGTTTGTTTAAAGGTTGTGAAAAATTTGTAAAAAGGCGATTTAAAATCGCTAAATAAGAATAAAATTAGGCACAAAAAGAATCAGGACGTTTTATATTCAAAAAGAGGTCCGCGTATAATTTAAAACAGTTTAGGTTTTTCATTTACTGAATTATAGGTTACAAATTTACAAAAATTATTAAACAATTATTTTAATACTTTTCAATCTTTTTTAATGACAACAATCAGTTAATGCAATAAATGTTACAATTATATTTGTGCTTGAAATTTTGCAAGATTAAGATTTGCTTAAAATTCATACTAATAATTTAGTATTATGACAATTATCATTATCTTCGCAAAACGTTTTTTATTACTAATAAATCAATTAAAATGAACAAATTTCTTTCACTTATTTATTCAACTCGCGTAACGGCCGTTTTATTTTTAGTTTTTGCTTTGGCAATGGGTGTCGCTACATTTATTGAAAATGATTACGGCACCGAAACTGCAAAAGCTTTGGTATACAACGCTTGGTGGTTTGAGGGCATCATGGTTTTTTTCGCAATCAACTTTTTTGGAAATATTTTTAAATACAAACTTTACAGAAAAGAAAAATTGGTGGTGCTAATTTTTCACTTATCATTTTTCTTAATTTTGATTGGTGCAGGAATAACGCGCTACATTAGCTTTGAGGGAATTATGCCTATTAAAGAAGGTGCTGTAAGCAATATTTTTTTCTCTGAAAAAAGTTATATAAGTGTTGTTGTCAATGATGGCAATGAACAAAAAACACCTTACCACAAGCCTATTTTATTATCTGCTATAGGTAACAATAACTTCCACTATAAAACTGATTTTAAAGGAGCGGACGTTGATGTAAAATTGACAAAATACACGCAAAATGCCCAGGAAGTTTTTGAAGCGACTGAAACTGGTGAAGAATATTTAAAATTTGTTGAATCAGGTGCTGGCGGAAGACATGACCATTATATTAAAAAAGGGGTCTCGGAAGAAGTTCATGGGGTTATGGTAGGATTTGATTCACCAACTCCAAATACAGTAGATTTTGTAACTACAGATAGCGGTTTAAAAATTAAATCTGCCGTAGATGGAACATTCTTTAGAATGGCCGATAAATTTGAAGGCACCATTGTAAAAGATTCTTTGCAGGATTTTTCACTTTTAGCGGTGTATTCCATTGCAGGAATGGAATTTGTGATTCCACAAATGCCTATTAAAGGTTCTTACAAAACAATTTCAGGAGATAAAGAACAATCAAGTTTGGCCCAATTAGAATTTGAAGTTACTGCAGGCGGCGAAACTAAAACAATAAAATTATACGGAGGGCAATTCGCCATACAGCCGCCAACCATATTTTCGGTTGGAAACTTAAACTTTAGAATGAGTTACGGCGCTATGCAAATGCAATTGCCATTTAGCATTAAACTGAAAGATTTTCAATTAGATAACTATCCGGGTTCAAATAGCGCGATGTCTTTTGCAAGTGAAATTACTGTTATTGCTCCTGAAGAAACCTTCGATTTTAGAATTTTTATGAACAATATATTAAATTACAAAGGCTACAAATTCTTCCAGTCAAGCTACAACATAACGCCTGAGTACGAAGAAACCCATTTATCGGTTAATCACGATTTCTGGGGATCAACGATCACTTATATCGGTTATTTTTTATTATATGCCGGTTTAATGTTAATCATGTTTGTCAAAAATACCCGATTTGATTTCCTAAGAAATAGCTTGGATAAAATAAAAAATAAAAAAGCAGCTGCAACTACCATTCTATTATTGCTGATTTCAACTTTTGCATTTTCACAAGAGCACAATCATGTCATCACTGAAATGCAAATAGATTCTGTATTAAAAGTTAATGCTATTGACGTAAAGCACGCCGAAAAATTTAGCAGGTTGATCATACAAGATGCTGGAGGAAGAATGAAACCCGTTCATACTTACGCTTCTGAATTATTAAGAAAGATAAGAAAATCAGATAGTTATAGAGATATGAATGCTACACAGGTATTTTTATCCATTCAACAAAATCCTAGATTTTGGTTTCAGGTTCCTATCATTTATATTGAAAACGGAAACACAAAATTAAGAGATCTTATTGGTATTCCACATGAACAGAAATACGCTGCACTTGCCAACTTTTTTGATGAAAAAGGAAATTATAAAATTGCAGAAATTCAACAGGACGCCCAAAAAAGCAACATCAAAAGCAAATTTGAAAAAGATGTTATTAATGTAGACAGAAGGGTTAATTTATTATATTCTGCAATTACAGGCGATATTTTGAGAATTTTTCCAATCCCGGGAGATAAAACCAATAAATGGGTATCACATAACAATTTGGATGAAGCCAATTTCAAAGGTCAGGATTCCGTTTTTGTCCGTCAAATTTTGCCAGTATATCTGCAAACTTTAGAAGCGTCTCAAGTGGCTAAAAATTATTCACAATCTGATGAAATGTTGGATGGCATCATAACATTCCAAAAGAAATATGGAAGCGCCGTTTATCCCGAAGAGCATAAAATAGACGTTGAGATTGCCTATAACAAATACGATGTTTTCAAAAAAATATATAGCTACTATATGTATATTGGAGTACTGATGTTCTTTTTGGTAATTTTTCAAATTTTTAAGAAAAATAAAATTCTTGATTTTTCAATCAAAGCTTGTATTGCAATCGTAATATTATTATTTACGCTTCATACAGGGGGGTTAATTGCGCGTTGGATTGTTAGTGGCAATGCGCCTTGGAGCAACGCTTATGAATCTATGATTTATGTAGGTTGGGCAACCATGCTTTTCGGATTGTTGTTTGGAAGAAAATCATCAATGACCATTGCCGCAACTGCATTTTTAACAGCATTTATATTAATGGTGGCACATTGGAACTGGATGGATCCTGAAATTGCAAACCTGCAGCCAGTGCTTAATTCTTATTGGTTAATGATTCACGTTTCCATTATTGTGGCAAGTTACGGTCCGTTTGCCTTGGGTATGATTTTAGGTTTGGTGGCATTGATATTAATGATTTTAACTACTAAGAAAAATAAAGACAAGGTTGGATTAATGATCAAGGAAATAACCATTATCAATGAAATGGCTTTAACACTTGGTTTAATCCTATTGGTCATAGGTAACTTTTTAGGCGGAATGTGGGCAAATGAAAGCTGGGGACGTTATTGGGGATGGGATCCAAAAGAAACTTGGGCATTAATTAGCATTATGATTTATGCTTTTGTGTTACACGTGCGTTTGGTTCCCGGTTTAAGAAGCAGATTTACGTTTAATATGTTATCGGTAGCTGCATTTGCGTCAATTTTAATGACCTATTTTGGTGTGAACTTTTACTTATCCGGTTTGCATTCCTATGCGAGCGGCGATAAAGTGATTACACCAACTTTTGTTTATTATGCTATTGGTATATTTGCAATCATAAGTTTATTCGCTTATTTACAATTTAAAAAACATTATAAAAAATAATTAAAACCGTTGCAAAAATGTAACTTTGCATTCCATTAAAAATAATTATCAATGTTTAATAAGTATATAAAATTAGTAATAGCGGCAGGAATTTTAGTTTGGGCAGTATTTCAATTTATTGACGGAAACATCATGAATGGAATTACAATTGTGCTCTTGGCAGGAATTTTTGTGCTGTTTTACTTTAAAAATGAATTTATATTGTTGTCATTTCTTCAATTAAGAAAGCAAAATTTTGTTGGAGCAAGTAAGTGGTTATCTTACATTAAAAACCCAAGCACAGCCTTGATCAAAAAACAACAAGGGTATTATAATTTTTTACAGGGAATTATGGTTTCTCAAACCAACATGAACCAAGCCGAAAAATACTTTAAAAAAGCATTAAGTTTGGGATTAAACATGAAGCATGACATTGCTATGGCAAAACTACAATTGGCCGGTATTGCAATGTCTAAAAGACGTAAAAGAGAAGCTACGACTTTAATAAGTGAAGCTAAAAAACTGGACACCCAGAATGTTTTGACTGATCAAATTAAAATGTTGAAGCAACAGCTTAAAAAAATATAAATTTTTAAATCAGACATAAAAAAGCACGCCAATTGGCGTGCTTTTTTATGTCTGATTTATCTTCAATTATTTAAAATAACCGGTATTAATGCGGTATTGTATTGGATGATATAAGTTCCATTATTTTCAAAACTTCCATCCCAATTTTTATCATAATTAAACATCGTTGAAATTCTTGAAGATTTACCTGCCTGCAATCCATTCTCTAAATTCCCCATTGATGCAATTCTAACTAAAGCATCATAGGTTATATCAAATCCTTTTAACGCATATTTTGAAGGTATGGCATAATTTTTATTCTGATAGTTTTTATAAAAATTGTTTACATTATAATCATCAGTATTTAGATATTCCAGGGTTGAATAAATAAAATTTAATTTTCCCAAAAGATTATTATCAACACTGTCAAAGTTTTTACCTTTATTAAATGCAATTAAAGTAATCTTAAAATTATCAGCTAAACCTTTTAAATTATTTACTGCTGCAGCTGTGGTTAACATTTCATCACTAACCAAAAGCACCCAATTATCTTTGGCTCCTTTTAAATTTTCAGAAATATTTTTACTGTTAATATATCCATTTTGGGATTTAACAACCGATACATTTTGAATATTTTTAAACGCCTTCAGTTTATTTACAATTTGCCACAATTTACTTTGGGATTCAGATTTCCCGTCATTAATAACAACAATATTTTGACCTGTGTAATGTTGTTCCAAATAATTAATCAGTTCACTTTCCAACAAATCGTTTTCTGGTGCAGCTTTCACTAGGTTGATATTTGAAATTGTCGCCTGATCTTTTGAGTAGAATGGAACAATTACCTGCGCATCAATATGTTTTGAAAGCCAAAGTGCATTGTCAAAATACAATGGTCCTATTACGGCATCAACTTCCTTGAAATCATTTTTATATATTAATGATTGAAGCTTTTGTGTTGAATTTTCAGAATCTAAAAATTTCACGTTAATCTTCAATCCTCTTTTTCTTAAAGAATCGATTGCCATTGTTGCGCCTAAATGAAAATCGGTGACAACATTTAACAAAGAATGATTTTTACCGAAGTTTTTAATTCTGGTTGAATCTGATAGGGTATTTAACTGATATGGAAGCAACATAACAAGGTTAATTTCTTTTGAAAAATCTAACGTTTCCTTAAAATGGCTAGTAACTTCATACTCGCTTTTTACATTGTAAGCAGCTTCTTTTTGAATTGTTTTAATTTTTAATAACATCCCCAATTTTAAACCTTCATTTAATTCAGGATTTAACCTCATCAATTCCAATTGTGAAACATTGTAACGTTTCGATAAATTATATAAGGTATCATCCTTAACCACGTTGTGATACTCATAATTAACAGGAACTTCAGAGTTGGCATTACCTGTTTTGGGAACTACCAATTCCAATCCTATTTTTAATCCATACTTTAAAGATGGGTTTAACCTTATCAATTCAAACTGCGTAATCCCATATCGTTTCGATAGATTGTATATAGTATCGTCTTTAACTACTATATGAAATTCATAAGCGATGTCATTATCTTGTTTTATTTCACTAACTTCAGGAATCTTCAAATTCATTCCAATTTTTAAACCGTTTTTTAATTCCGGATTTGCAGCAATCAACGCTTCCTGAGAAACTCCATACATTTTAGAAATTCCATATAGCGTTTCTTTAGGTTTAACGGCGTGAAATTTAACACCGATGATATCTACATCTACCTTAACAACCTTTTTACCGTAATTTTTATTAGGTACAATAATAACGGTATTGGGTTCCGGATCTCGACTTATATCAGGGTTTAATCGAAGCAAATCTCTAAAGGAGATGTCATATTCTCTAGCAATACTTCTTATATTTTCGCCGCGTTTAACTGTGTAAAGAATGTACTTTTTTTGTTGCGCCATTGCTATGGCGCTAAACAAGAAAAGGCATATTAATAATAGGGTTATTCTTTTCATAAATTCTATTTAATTTAACAGTGGGTTATTCCCATTCAATAGTTGCCGGAGGCTTTGAACTAATGTCATACACTACTCTATTAACGCCTTTTACGCCGTTTATTATTTTATTAGAAGTTTTTTGCAGAAACTCGTAAGGTAAATTCACCCAATCGGCAGTCATCCCGTCGGTAGATTCCACTGCACGTAACACCACTGCCTTTTCATAAGTTCGTTCATCACCCATTACGCCTACTGAGTTTACGGGCAATAACATGGCTCCTGCCTGCCAAACCTTATTGTACAATCCCCATTCTTTCAAACCATTAATAAAAATAGCGTCCACTTCCTGCAACATTTTTACTTTTTCAGCAGTGATATCTCCCAAAATTCTAATTCCTAAACCTGGTCCGGGAAAAGGATGTCTTCCCAGTAATTCAGCATCAATTCCTAAAGTAGCACCAACTCTGCGAACCTCATCTTTAAATAACATACGAAGTGGTTCCACAATTTTAAGTTTCATAAAATCGGGCAATCCGCCAACATTATGGTGTGATTTTATGGTGGCTGATGGTCCGCCACTTGCAGAAACAGATTCAATTACATCGGGATAAATAGTGCCTTGTGCTAACCATTTCACTTCTTCAATCAAATGCGCTTCATCATCAAAAACTTCAATAAAAACCCTTCCGATAATTTTACGTTTACCTTCAGGATCCGATTCTCCGGTGAGCTCTTTCAAAAAACGTGCCGAAGCATCAACGCCTTTTACGTTCAAACCCATGTGCTTGTATTGATCCAATACATTTTCAAATTCGTTTTTTCGCAGTAACCCGTTATTTACAAAAATGCAATATAAATTTTTGCCAATGGCTTTGCTCAATAAAACTGCGGCCACAGTTGAATCTACACCTCCCGAAAGTCCGAGAACAACTTTATCATTTCCTATTTTCTTTTTTAAATTTTCAACCGTTGAATCCACAAAAGAATCTGGTGTCCAAGTTTGGGCCACGCCACTAATTTTTACCAGAAAATTTTCCAATATTTTTAATCCGTCTTTTGTATGATAAACTTCGGGGTGAAACTGAATCCCGTAGGTGTTTTCCTTTTTAATTTTAAAGGCCGCATTTTCGACATCATGCGTACTTGCAATTAACTCACAATTCTCAGGCAACGCTACTATGGTATCACTATGGCTCATCCAAACCTGGCTTCCTTTTTTCACATCTTCAAAAAACAGTTCATTGTCTTTTATAAAAGAAAGGTTCGCCCTGCCATATTCACGGGTGTTTGAATTTCCAACTTTTCCTCCAAAGTTATGTGCCAAAAATTGAGCCCCATAACATACACCCAACAAAGGTATTTTACTTTTTATTTGAGATAAATCTGGATGCGGTGCATCATCAGCTCTCACAGAATATGGACTGCCTGAGAGAATTACAGCTTTATAATTTTCCACTTTAAAACTTTCACTATTGAAAGGGAAAATTTCACAAAAAATATTGAGTTCTCTAACTCTTCGAGCAATTAACTGCGTGTATTGCGAACCGAAATCTAAAATAAGTACCTTTTCTTGCATCCGCAAAAATAATATTAAATAAATAAACCATAATACTTTACGTGCTTTTTTGTGAACAAAATAATTTTAGCATCTGGAAAAGAAGCAAAAGGCAATGGAAAACAGGCAAGTTTAGGTAAGTTTAAAAATCATATACTATAAATGTTAAATCGTAATTCAATTTGCGTTAGCGATTGGAGTGACATACTTTTTTGGCGTGAAACGCAGAAAAAGATATAACGGAAAGCGCGACCTGAAAGGGAACGCCCAAATTAGTATCTTATTTAGATTACGGCATTTTAAAATAATTATGGGCGCTTTAATCTTAAAATCAAACCTAAAAAGTCGTTAAATTGAGCGCTCTTGAACGCAAATAACTTCATTTAAAGCATTTTCTAATTTTTAAACAATCTTAAAATTATAAAAACACACACAATCAATTTATGGGCTGTTTTTAGCCGCTTTAAGCCGCTTTCTTTAAATAGGCAAATTGTTGATAACTTGTAGCACCATTGCTTTAAAACGCGTTTAATTGACTTGTTGATTTATTATATTTGTATCTTATAGAATTTACAATAAATAACAGACTTATAATATGAGTGAAGAACCTAAAAAACAGAATTATACATATTCAGCCGATAGTATACAAGCTTTGGAAGGAATGGAGCATGTGCGTATGCGCCCATCAATGTACATTGGTGATATAGGCTTAAGAGGACTGCATCATTTGGTTTATGAAGTAGTTGACAACTCTATTGATGAAGCAATGGCAGGACATTGTGACGCTATAGATGTTGTTATAAATGAAAACAATTCGGTTTCCGTAAAAGACAACGGACGTGGTATTCCTGTGGGAATTCACAAAAAAGAAGGCGTTTCGGCGCTTGAAGTTGTTATGACAAAAATTGGTGCCGGAGGTAAATTTGACAAAGATTCCTATAAAGTTTCTGGTGGATTGCACGGTGTTGGTGTTTCTGTTGTAAATGCCCTTTCAGAACATTTAAGAGCAACCGTATATTTAGACGGAAAAATTTGGGAACAAGAATATTCAAGAGGAAAACCATTGTACCCTGCAAAAATAATTGGTGAAAGTGATGACAGAGGAACTTTGATTACCTTTTTGCCGGACACCACTATTTTTACCCAAACCATTGAATTTAGTTACGATACTTTAGCAACAAGGTTGCGGGAACTTTCCTATTTAAATAAAGGAATTACACTAACTTTAACTGACAAAAGGGTTTTAGATGATGAGGGGAACCTTATCACTGAAACATTTCACAGTGATGAAGGATTACCTGAATTTATAAGATATTTGGATGCTACCCGTGAACCATTAATCTCCAGAGTAATTTCCATGGAAGGGGAAAGAAACGACATTCCTGTTGAAGTTGCTATGGTTTACAATACCTCGTATAACGAAAATTTACATTCGTATGTGAACAATATCAACACTATTGAAGGAGGAACGCATTTGGCAGGTTTTAGACGCGGATTAACAAATACGCTTAAAAAGTATGCTGAATCCTCTGGATTGTTAGATAAACTTAAGTTTGAAATTGCCGGAGACGATTTCCGTGAAGGATTGACAGCAATTATTTCTGTTAAAGTTGCAGAACCGCAATTTGAAGGACAAACAAAAACAAAATTAGGAAACCGTGAAGTTACCTCCGCAGTTAGTCAGGCTGTTTCTGAAATGTTACAAAATTATTTGGAAGAAAATCCGAGTGATGCCAAAATCATTGTTCAGAAAGTAATTTTAGCGGCGCAGGCTCGTCATGCTGCCAAAAAAGCACGTGAAATGGTGCAACGCAAAACAGTCATGTCTATTGGTGGTTTGCCCGGCAAATTAAGTGATTGTTCAGAAACTGATCCTGATAAATGTGAAATTTTCTTAGTTGAGGGAGATTCTGCAGGTGGTACAGCAAAGCAAGGACGTGACCGAGCTTTTCAGGCAATTTTACCATTAAGGGGTAAGATTTTAAATGTTGAAAAAGCGATGCAACACCGGGTTTTTGAAAACGAAGAGATTAAAAACATGTTTACCGCTTTGGGGGTTTCCATAGGTACTGAGGAAGACCCAAGAGCTTTAAATATGGATAAGCTTAGATATAGCAAAATTGTTATTATGTGTGATGCCGATGTTGACGGAAGCCACATTGCAACCTTGATTTTGACATTTTTCTTCAGATATATGAAAGAATTGGTTGAAAACGGACATATTTATATTGCAACACCTCCTTTATACCTTGTAAAAAAAGGCCAGAAAAGGGAATATGCATGGAGCGATGACCAACGCGATTTAATTATGAAAAATATGGGTAACGGCAGTTCCATACAACGTTATAAAGGTCTTGGAGAAATGAACGCCGAGCAACTTTGGGATACTACCATGAATCCGGAATTCAGAACACTCAGACAAATTACTATTGATAATTTAACTGAGACAGACAGAGTTTTCTCTATGCTAATGGGTGATGAAGTTCCACCTCGTAGAGCATTCATTGAAAAAAATGCGAAATATGCAAATATTGATGTCTAATTAGAATTATCATATTTTAAAAAAAAGGCTGCCACAAAAGGCAGCTTTTTTGTTATAAATTTTACAGTAAAATCTTTCTTTATATCTTTACAATTGATTCTAATCCCTCTATCATGAAAAAAATACATCTATTATTACTGCTATTTTTACTGAGTTTTTCAGTAAAATCACAAGATTTAGAATTGCTGCTGTTGGCAAAAGACGATTCAAATTTATTGATAAAAAATTATATGACGCCTGTTATGGAAGGAATGCTGTATAGTTTAAATGACGGATGGTATCATACAGCAAAAACCCATAAAAAACTTGGCTTTGACATCACCATAAGCGTAAATGCGGCCATAGTTCCAAATTCTTCAAAAACATTCCAATTCAATGTGAATGATTATGAATACTTAACATTGGAAAGTGGAGACACCAAAATGCAGACAGTTATGGGAGAAGATAATAAAAGCGTAATTGCGGTTAGAATTCCTGAGGCAGGGGATTATAAAGTTGCTCAATTTTCTTTACCTGACGGAATTGGTAATGATTTGCCTTTAAATGCAGTTCCTTCTCCAATGATACAGGGTAGTGTGGGAATATCTTTTAGCACAGATATAAGCATTCGCTATTTACCAAAAATTAATACAGATGATGTGGAAGGAAATTTAGTAGGTTTTGGAATTAAACACAATTTAATGCAATATTTTGGACCTGTAGAAAAATTGCCTTTAAATGTTGCTTTGTTTGCAGGCTATACCTCCATGGATGCTACTTATAATTTAGGAAATGTTTCTACCGGATTTGCGGGCAGCAATCAGGAAGCTACATTTAAGCTAAATGCCTATACTATTCAAACAATTGCTTCCTTGGATTTTCCCATCGTTTCATTGTATGGTGCAATTGGATATGACAAAGGAACTTCAACCTTAAAATTAAATGGCACTTATGAATTGACATACACCTATGAAGGCACTAATAATACGGTAACAGAGTCCGTTACAGATCCCATAAATATGGATTTTAATGCGAATGGCGTTAGAGGAACTTTAGGGCAAGATTAAATATTGGGTTCTTTAAAATTTTTGGAGATTATACCATAAAAGAATACAATACGGTAACAGCCGGTATCGCATTTAGTTTTAGGTAAACATCCTAAATATATTAAAATTTTACAATTAATATATTTTAGACCCAAAATTTAAAAGGACTGCTTATTTGCAGTCTTTTTTTTTCATAAATATCACATCCTTTTCCCATAAAAATGCGTAAATTTGGATTAATTTTTATTATAAATAAACAAGACATTAGATATGAAAGTAACAGTAGTAGGAGCAGGTGCTGTAGGCGCAAGTTGTGCTGAGTACATCGCAATTAAAAATTTCGCCTCGGAAGTGGTAATGGTTGACATTAAAGAAAATTATGCTGAAGGTAAGGCTATGGATCTTATGCAAACAGCATCATTAATGGGATTTGACACTAAAATTACAGGTACAACAAATGATTATTCAAAAACGACTGGTAGTGACGTTGCCGTAATTACAAGCGGTATCCCGAGAAAACCCGGAATGACTCGTGAAGAACTTATTGGAATTAATGCTGGAATTGTAAAATCGGTTGTGGAAAATTTACTTAAACATTCTCCAAAAGTGATTATTATTGTAGTGAGCAACCCAATGGACACTATGGCCTATTTGGCGCATAAAGTTGCGGGAATTGCAAAAAACAGAATTATTGGAATGGGTGGTGCTTTAGACAGTGCGCGTTTCAGATATCGATTGGCTGAAGCATTAGGTTGCCCACAATCAGATGTGGATGGAATGGTAATTGGCGGTCACAGTGATACAGGTATGATTCCTTTGGCGCGTTTAGCTGTTAGAAACAGCGTGTTAGTTTCCGAATTTTTATCAACAGAGCGTTTGGCTCAGGTTGTAGAAGACACCAAAGTTGGCGGTGCAACATTAACAAAAATGTTGGGCACAAGCGCTTGGTATGCGCCGGGTGCAGCAGTTTCTTCTATGGTTCAGGCAATTGTGAATGATCAAAAGAAAATGTTCCCTTGTTCTGCTTTATTGGATGGTGAATACGGAATGAAAGACATCTCAATAGGTGTGCCTTGTATTATTGGCAAAAACGGAATTGAAAAAATTGTTGAAATTGATTTAACCGACGCAGAAAAAGCTAAGTTTAAAGAAAGCGAAGCAGGCGTTAGAGCTGTAAACGGTTTGTTGGTATAACAGTGATTCTTAAATATAAATTGAAAACTCCTCAAAACATAAGTTTTGAGGAGTTTTTTTAGTTCGTATTTTAGTATAATTTATTGTTGGTATATTGAACTGAAAAATATTAAACACTTTTTTTTGATGATTTGATTCTTTTAGTTTATGCTTAGATGAGTAAAACTTAATCAAACAATTCAATAATAAAATTCTCTTTTAGTCTTAAAAATTAAGCTACAACCAATTGGAGGTGAATTTAAAACCTGTATAAATTAACCCATTATTTTACAATCCTTTTGCTGATTTTTTTTTTAATGTTCAGCAAATAGCCTCTGTTTCATCTAATTTTTAACTATTTTTGAATACTTAACGTCGGTATTTCAGAAACGGTCGTTATAAACAATCAATTGGCGGCACTAACATTAAACTGACAAGCAAGAAATGAGAATTTTACTATTAATAGGGACAGGAAGTTTTATTGGAGGCGTTTTACGATATGTTTTGGCACAATTTATTCAAGCAAAGTTTCTTTCCACTTTTCCTTTCGGAACCTTAGGTATAAATATTATAGGAAGTTTTGCCATCGGTCTTGTGTTTGCACTTAGCGAAAGAACCAACATGACTCCTGAAATGCGACTATTTCTTGCAACCGGAATTTGTGGCGGTTTCACCACATTCTCTGCTTTCTCTAACGAATCTTTCGGTTTATTGCGTGACGGACAACTTTTATATGCTTCTGCTTACATTACCTCCAGTGTTTTGTTTGGTGTGCTTGCAACATTTTTTGGATACTCACTTCTTAAACTTATCTAATCATGGAAAATAATCCTAACGCCAAATTGCTTCGTATCTTCATCGGTGAATCTGAGAAAATAGGTAATGAAACACTTTACGAAACCATTGTTTTTGAAGCAAAGAAAAAAGGGCTTTCAGGAGCAACAGTAACAAGGGGCATTATGGGTTTTGGAGCAAACAGTAAAATTCATACTTCAAAACTTCTCGAAATTTCTTCTGATCTCCCTATAATTATAGAGATTGTTGATACCGATGAAAAAATTAAAGATTTTACAAAGATTGTTGAAAATCTGTTTGAGGAATCAAAATCAGGAGGGCTAATTACCCTTGAGAAAGCGGAAATAATCAGATACAAAGCTGGAAAATAGATTATTTATTACCTTCAAAAAATGATGAAATTCCGAAAAGCAACTAAAGAAGATATTCTGTTTATTGTAAAAATGATGGCCAATGACAAACTTGGAAAATTAAGGGAAAAACATCAAGAACCTTTACCTGAAACCTATTACACCGCTTTTGAAATTATTAACTCAGACCAAAATCAGGAATTGATAGTTGTGGAAAACGAAAATGACCCAAAAATTATAGGAACTTTTCAACTTACCTTTATTCCTTATTTGTCTTATCAAGGAGGATTAAGAGCGCAAATAGAGAATGTAGTGGTTAGAGCAGATTTAAGAGGAGAGGGAGTTGGACAAAAAATGTTTGAATGGGCAATTGAAAGGGCCAAAGAACGAAATGCACATTTGCTTCAGCTAACGAGTGATAAAAAACGGCCAAGATCCATTAAATTTTATGAAGAATTAGGTTTTATTGCTTCACACGAAGGATTGAAATTACATTTTAAGTAAAAAAGAGACTGTCTAAAAAGAACTCATTTTTTAACCGCAAGGGTCGCTAGGTTTTTCGCTAGGAGCGCAAAACGCTGATTTTAAAAACCAAACATTTTGCGAACATTCCGCCTTCTTTGCGGGCATTGCGGTTAAACCGATTTTTTAGAAAACCTCTTTTTATATTAATTTTCGAATTATATTTTACTTCTGAAATAATTTACGACAATCCTGAAATTACGCCATTATTGTCAATGGTCATACCTTCAGAAGCCGGAACTCCAGGTAACCCAGGCATCCGCATCATTGCACCCAAAATCGGGACTAAAAATCCGGCACCCGAAGAAATTTCAATTTCCCGAACTGTTACAGTAAATCCTTTTGGCCTTCCCAAAATGGTTTCATTATCCGTAAATGATTTTTGGGTTTTAGCCATACAAATAGGTAAATTATTAAAGTCCAGTCTATCAATTCTTTTTAAATTTAACAATGCCTTTTTTTCAAACTCAACGCCGTCAGCACCATAAATTTCTTTGGCAATTTTTTCAATTTTTTCTCTTACCGGTGCATTCCAATCATATAATGGTTTGAATTCAGAAAGGTTGGCTTCAACTACTTTTACAACGGCTTCCGCTAATTTTACAGTACCGCTTCCTCCTTTTGCCCAACCTTCAGAAACAACCGCCTGAACACCTAATGTAGTACATTTCTCAATAACATAATCCACCTCTTCTTTAGAGTCATTTATAAAAGCGTTGATTGCGACAACCGGTTCGATATTAAATTTTCTAATGTTTTCGATATGTTTTTCCAGATTGCAAAAACCTTTAATTACCAACTCCAAATTTGGCGTATTGTAATCCTCTTTCTTAGCACCTCCATGGTGACGTAATGCCCTGATTGTAGCAACCAGCACTACCGCTTTCGGATTTAGATTAGCAGCCACACATTTGATGTTTAAGAATTTTTCAGCACCTAAATCCGCGCCAAAACCTGCCTCGGTAACTACATAATTTGACAAAGAAAGTCCCATTTTAGTAGCAATAATGGTATTGGTTCCCTGAGCAATATTCGCAAACGGACCGCCATGAATAATGGCAGGATTTTCTTCCAGTGTTTGCACCAAGTTGGGCTTAATTGCATCTCTCAATAAAATAGCCATTGCATTCTCGGCTTTTAAGTCACGAGCGAAAATTGGCTTTTTGTCAAATGTAAATCCAATAAAAATATCCCCCAAACGTTTTTTTAAATTTTCAAAATTGGTTGCCATACATAAAATGGCCATCACTTCAGAAGCCGGTGTAATGTTAAACCCGTCTTCTCTGGGAATTCCGTTCACAGTGCCTCCAAGCCCAATAACTATATTCCGCAAAGCCCTATCGTTCATGTCAATAACGCGTTTCCAAACCACCGTTCTTGCATCAAGTTTAAGATTGTGTGTTTTGCTTTGTAAATTATTGTCAATTAATGCCGACAATAAATTGTTTGCCTTTTCCACAGCATTAAAGTCACCTGTAAAATGAAGATTTATGTCTTCCATCGGAACTACTTGCGAATAACCTCCACCAGCAGCTCCGCCTTTAATTCCAAAAACCGGTCCAAGTGATGGCTCCCGAAGTACCACCATAGCCTGTTTTCCAATTTTATTCAATCCTTCCGTTAACCCGATAGAAACTGTTGTTTTCCCTTCTCCGGCAGGTGTTGGTGTAATCGCTGTAACCAAAATCAAATTATTTTTTTTGATTTTTTCTTCATCAATAAAACTTAATGGCAGTTTCGCTTTGTATTTCCCATACATTTCCATGTCATCTTCATCAATTCCTAACTTGGCAGCAATTTCTTTAATATGTAATAATTTTTTTTGTTGCGCTATTTCTATATCTGATAAATGTTTCATTTTTTTAAAATTTTGTAACAAATATATGAAATTCATTGTTCAAAATAGTTATAAATATGGATATGGTAAATTACCTATAATAAAAGAAAAAAAGAATTGTCAGTTCCTATTTGAAATTATATATTTGCACGTTAATTACAAATGAATTTTTTATAAAATAAATTTAAGATGCAAAACAAAGGACTTATAAAGTTATTCGCTATTCTATTCGGATTAGTAAGTTTATATCAACTATCATTTACCTGGTTTTCCAATGGTGTTGAAAATAAAGCAAAAGTTTACGCGGAATCTAAATCTGAAGACGGTAGAGAAATAGCCAGATTAGAAAAGGCATATTTAGACTCTATTGCAAATTATCCGGTTATAGATATAGGTTTTGCGCAATTTAGCTATAGTGAAATTAAAGACAAACAACTAAACTTAGGATTAGACCTTAAAGGCGGTATTAATGCTATTTTACAAGTGTCTGTTAAAGATATTCTAGTTGGATTGTCAAACAATTCAAAAAACCCAACCTTTAATGAAGCGTTGGCAAAAGCCACTGTAGCCCAAAAAAGTAGTGATGACACCTTTTTAAATTTATTTTTTATCGAATTTAAAAAATTAAGTGACGGAAAGGTTAAATTAAGTGACCCGGGTATTTTTGGAAACAAATCGTTACGTGAAAAAATAAACTTTAAATTAACGGATGAAGAAGTAAAACCAATTATTGAAGCTGAAATTTCAGGATCTATCAATACTGCTTTTGAAGTTTTAAGAAGTCGTATCGATAAATTTGGCGTTACACAGCCAAACATTCAAAGAATTGGAAATTCTGGGCGAATTTTAATTGAATTGCCAGGAGCAAAAGATATAGACCGTGTTAAAAAATTATTGCAAAGCACCGCTGAATTAGAGTTCTGGGAAGTATATTCGAATCAAGAAACTGCAAATTTCTTTTTTCAAGCCAACTCGGTTGTTGAAAATTTATTAAAAGAAGATACTAAATTAGACACTACAGCTGTAAAAGAAAATATAGATGATTTATTAGGAGCTGTTTCTGATTCCTTAGCGACTAAAAAAGCGAATAATTTATTCTCTGTTTTTACGCCAAGTGTTCCTCAATCCGAAAACCAAGTATCATCGGTAATAGGAACTGCTAGAGTTGCTGATACAGCCAAGGTAAATGACTATTTAGCAATGACTGAAATTAGATCATTACTTCCTAATGAAATGAAGTATGCTAAATTTCTTTGGGATGCAAAGCCATTTTCTGCAACGACAACCGGTACCAATGAAAGTACCGAGTTAATTTATTTATACGGGATTAAATCTAATCGTGACGACATTGCACCAATTCAAGGTGATGTAATTGATGATGCCAGTCAGGAATACGGACAAACAGGAAAGCCTGAGGTAAGCATGACAATGAACGCGTCAGGAACAAAACTCTGGGGGAAAATGACAACTGATAATATTGGCAAATTCGTTGCGGTTGTACTTGATGATTACGTTTATACCGCGCCTTCTGTAAATACTGCCATTACAAATGGCAGAACTTCTATTTCCGGCGGAAGTATGACTGTTGAAGAAGCTCAGGATATCTCAAACGTATTAAAAGCAGGTAAATTACCGGCTGCAGCACATATTATTCAATCTGAAATTGTTGGTCCGTCATTAGGGCAACAAGCAATTGACAGCAGTATGTCCTCTTTCTTTTTGGCATTGCTAATTGTTTTTGCTTGGATGATTTTTTATTACGGTAAGGCAGGTATAATTGCTGATTTTGCATTAATTGTAAACCTTTTATTTATTTTTGGTGTTTTAACAGCATTCGGAGCAGTTTTAACTTTACCCGGAATTGCAGGTATCATTTTAACAATTGGTATCGCGGTTGATGCCAACGTAATTATATATGAAAGGATTAAAGAAGAATTGAGTCATGGAAAAGGCCTTAAAGCATCCATAAAATACGGATTTAGTTATGACGGTGCATTCTCAGCCATATTAGATGCCAACGTTACTTCATTATTAACAGGTATTATTTTGTATGTTTTTGGAACAGGCCCGGTAAAAGGATTTGCTTATACCTTTATTGTAGGTATCTTAACTTCTTTGTTTACCGCAATTTTCATCACTCGTTTGTTAATTGATTGGTATGCAAACAAAGGAAAAACATTTACATTTAATACAAACATCACAAAAAAATGGTTTACCAAAATTAATGTGGATTTCTTGAAATTAAGAAAGCCAGCTTATATATTTTCAGGTGTTTTAATTTTATTTAGTATTTATTCATTATATACTAACAGCTTAAACTATGGAGTTGATTTTGTTGGTGGTAGATCATATGTTGTAAAATTTGATAGAGCAATGAGCGCTACA
>Ga0209414_1000085_pt1 | contig 39539 bp, 41 predicted proteins | sample LakVidmifraction_4_FD_181154 | JGI IMG/M metagenome (GOLD analysis project Ga0209414, IMG submission 181154) | Hypersaline microbial communities from Lake Vida, Antarctica - Brine Hole Two &gt;0.2 micron (SPAdes) (version 2) | ecosystem: Environmental > Aquatic > Non-marine Saline and Alkaline >...
GCTTCAGCATCATTACTAGGTTTAACACCTAAATAAGACTGCATCTTCTTTGACCATAACTCAGGAATTTTTTCAACAGGCAAATCATTTTCAAAGATTTCTCTTTCAATTTCATAGCGTACCATGACATGAAGAGAATAGGTTAATTCGTCCGCATAAATTCGAATCAAACCGGGTGTCACTTTATTAATGCCTTTGTAGAAGGTATAGACATCAATGTCATCTAATTCATTTAAATACATTTCTTTTAAACGTGGGTAATAATACTTAACAAAATGAATATCTTTGCATATTAAATTTTCATAAAATCTAGACTGGGATTCATGAATCCCCATGGAAGCCCCATCAGCTAAATTGGTGCCAATCAAATTTTGATCAATGTTTTGCTCATAAATAGCATGTCCCCCTTCATGGGCGCCGGCAAATAATGCAAAATCTAAGCCATCCTTTTGGTATCGATTGGTCAAACGCACATCTAAAGGTGACAATCCTAAAGTAAAGGGATGGGCACTGCCTTGAACCATACCTTTTTCAAGATCAAAACCAATCATACTCAGGAGTGTCTTTACAATTTTCTTTTGTTTTTCAATTGGAATTTCTCTTTTTAAAAAGGAATCCTCTATAGGAACTTCCAAGGCCATAATTTTCTTTAATAAGGGCAGGATGGTTTCTTTTAAAACACTAAAAAATCCATCTAATTTATCCATTGTCATCCCAGGTTCATAGTCATTTAATAAGACATCATAGGGGGACAAATCACTTTCTCTGTAACCTATAAATTTCTTCTGATAAGAAATGATCTTTTTTAAGGTTGGGGCAAAATCATTAAAATTTTGATTATCTTTTGCCTCCATCCATACACTATGGGCATTATTAATTAGTTTAATATAATCAACGTATTCTTCTTCTGGAACATTGTTGATTTTTTTGTAGTCATCATTTAATTCTTCTGCCATACGACGATTCACTACATCAATGTCTTTCGCTTTACTTATTTCAGTAAACAAATTAATGAATTTCTCATCCTTCATTTTTCTTTTATACAAAGCGTTCAAATACCCTAATGCTTCTCCTCGTTCAGCTACACCACTTTTTGGTGCTCCCGTTTCACCATCCCAAAAAAGAATGGCTTGTGTATAATGAATGTTATTTAATTCTTTGATGTTTTTTCTAAGGCTCTCTAGAGCTGTCATTTAAATCTCACCGCCATTAAATAATTTATCTGATGTGATCTCAGAAACATTTTTAGTATTTGTCATGACTAAAGCACTTTTAAATTCACCTTTTAATTGATCAATGTAGAGTTCAACGCCTTTTGCGTCGCCACCATATATACTTGTAGCAAAGGGTCTTGCAATTAAAACTGCGTCCGCACCTAAGGCTAAGGCTTTTAGAATATCTACCCCAGTTCGAATCCCACCGTCAACAAAAATTTTCATATCTTCACCAACAGCGTCCACAATATCACCTAATACTTCGTAGGGTGCTGGTGTATGGTCTAATACTCTCCCACCGTGATTTGATACGATGATGCCATCAACGCCGGCAGCTTTCGCTTTTAATGCCCCATCAACTGTCATAATACCTTTTACTATAAAAGGTAATTCTGTTGAATTAGCAATCTTTTTAATATCTTCTACACTCATTGGACTGACAGGTTTACCCATTTCTGCTAAAAAGAATAGACCTGCCGCATCAATATCCATTGCAATGGCAAAATCTGTTACTTTTTCAGCCATTTTTATCTTACGAATCACTTCATCTACACTCCAAGGTTTAATTGTGGGTATACCAAAGCCACCAGAATTTTTAATGGCTTCTAAAGTCCCTGTAAAGACATTTTCATCTACACCATCTCCAGTAAAGGGTAAAATATTTGCCGCTTTACAGCCCTTAACCAATGCTTCTGAATAGGTTAAATCATTGTATTTTTTACTGTAGTGTAATTCAACGCCACCGATTGGTCCGGCAAAAACAGGTAAATCAAATGTATGTCCAAAGATTTCATAGGATAAATCCAATGTTTGTGGCTTATAAAGTGTATCCATATTTACTTTTAACTTTGACAAATAATCATAACTTCTTGTAAAACCACTCCCTGTTCCTTTGCCACCGGGTCCTGGAATAACACCTCTGCAAGCAATGCCATTACAGTGTTTGCACACTTTACATAAATCACCAATCGTCTCTTTCGCATGTTTTCTTACGTCGTTATAATTCATAAAAGCCTCCTTAGTTTTATCCTTTTTTCCTATTATATCAAAATATTTAGAATCCCGAACAATTATATAAATTTTCTATGACGCAGGAATTTAAAAAAAATAATTAAATTTACTTATTGACATCCTTCATCCTTATTTATATAATCGTACAAGTAAATAAAGGGAACGAAATTAATTATTAGCGTTAAGGTTGCCTGGGTTTCAAATAATAACTATAAATAAAATGAAGAGATTTAAACCATGGCAGGTACCCGAAAATAGGGTACCTGTCACTTATTTTTTGTAAAAGGGAAAGGATATTTATGAAAACAACTAAGTACATTTTTATTACTGGGGGTGTTGTATCTTCCTTAGGTAAAGGTATAACAGCTGCATCATTAGGGAGGCTTTTAAAATCACGCGGGTTAAAAGTTGCCATTCAAAAGTTTGATCCGTATATCAATATAGATCCAGGTACGATGAGTCCTTATCAACATGGGGAAGTTTTTGTTACTGAGGATGGTGCTGAAACAGATTTAGATTTAGGGCACTATGAACGATTTATTGATATTAATTTAAACCAAGATGCCAATGTTACAACTGGTCAGATTTATTCATCCGTTATTTCAAAGGAGCGCCGAGGAGAATATTTAGGCGCTACCGTTCAAGTGATTCCACATATAACCAATGAAATTAAAGCAAGAGCTTTTCATTTAGCAAAGGAACTGAATCCGGATGTTGTGATTACTGAAATTGGTGGGACTGTTGGTGACATTGAAAGCCAACCCTTCTTAGAAGCCATCCGTCAAATGAAATATGATGTTGGTAAAGAAAATATTGTTTATCTTCATTTAACACTGATCCCCTATTTAGAAAAAGCCGGGGAATTAAAAACAAAACCAACGCAACACAGTGTAAAAACATTGAGGGAAATTGGTATTGAACCAAATATTATTATTTGTCGAACAGAACATGACTTAAATCAAGAAATCAAAGATAAAATTGCTCTTTTTTGTAATGTTGATGCCGAAAATGTTATTCAAAATAAAGATGCAGATAGCATTTATGAAATTCCTTTGGTGTTACAAAAGGAAAAATTAGACGAAAAAATATGTAAGTTATTAGATCTAGACTGTAAAGAAGCAGATTTAACGGATTGGATTAGCATCGTTGAAAAAGAAAGAAACTTAAAAGAAAGCGTCAACATTGCTTTAGTCGGTAAATATGTAGAACTAAAAGATGCTTACCTTTCAGTATCTGAAAGCTTAAAACATGCCGGTTTATTTAATGATGTAGATGTTAAGATTCATTGGTTACAATCTGAAGATGTTAGTGAAGAAAATGTCCAAAGTTTATTAGCTGAAGTAGATGGCATTTTGGTCCCAGGCGGTTTTGGCGATCGGGGTATTGAAGGTAAAATCTCGGCTATAAAGTATGCAAGAGAAAACAAAGTACCTTTCTTTGGTATATGCTTAGGTATGCAAATGATGGCTGTTGAATTTGCAAGAAATGTATTAAACCTTGATGATGCCCATTCATCTGAATTAGCGCCAAGTACTACACATCCTATTATTAATTTAATGGAAGATCAAAAAACTATTGAAGACAAAGGTGGCACCATGCGTTTAGGCCTTTATCCTTGTAAATTAAAGGAAGGTACAAAGGCTCACGCAGCTTATGGCGAATCTTTAGTCTACGAACGTCATAGACATCGCTATGAGTTTAATAACCATTACAGAGACCAATTAGAAGGAAAAGGCATGATTATTAGTGGTATTTCTCCTGACGAACGCTTAGTTGAAATTCTTGAACTCCCAAGTCATCCCTGGTTCCTCGCTGGACAATTTCATCCAGAATTTAAATCAAGACCAACAAAACCACATCCACTCTTCAGAGATTTCATTACTGCAAGTAAGACATACAGTCATAAGCAATAAACTTAAAATAAATATAATTGATTCAAAAAATTAAATAATCCTAAGAAAGTGCACCTCAAATAATTGTTCCTTAATTTAATATTTGAAGGTGTATTTTTTATATTAAAAATAATTATAAAAAGCAAAAACAACCATCTTTATAAATAAAATGATTGTTTTCAATCTCTTTTGTCGACATCTGAAAATGCTTAATGAAAAACTAAAGCATTTCAAGCTATTTATTCAATTGTTTTCATTTTTTCTAAGAAGTCCTTTTTTATGCCTTCAAGTTTTTCATCTGCTAAAACTTGTGTGTCTGCTTTTATTGAAAAATAAAATTTAATTTTTGGCTCCGTACCAGAGGGACGAATAGCATACCAAGAACCATCTTCAAAGTAATACTTTAAAACGTTGGATTTTGGTAATCCAGTTTCTTCTGGTTTTAAGCAATCAATGGTTTTAACAACCTCTTCCCCATTGAGTTCTTTAATTAAACCCTTGCGCAAGGCTGCCAATATACGTTTTATTTTTTCGCCGCCACTTTGGCCTTCATGACGAATGGCAACCATTTCTTCTTTAAAATAGCCTAATTCTTGATAAATGCTGTCTAATTGATCTAACAAATTAATGCCTTGGTCTTTATAATAAGCTGCCATTTCCACAATTAACATACTTGCAATGACAGCATCTTTATCTCTTACAAAAGTACCTCTTAAATAACCGTAACTTTCTTCAAAACCAAATAGAAACGCTTCATCACTTGTTTCAATGATTTCGCCAATATATTTAAAACCCGTTAAAACAATCTTATGATTGACTTTATATTTTTTTGCCATTTTTTCAATAATCCCTGAGGATACGATTGAATTTACAATATATCCCCCTTTAGGAATCTCATCATATGACTTAAGGATATAATCTGCCAATAACATGCCAATTTGATTACCATTTAGTGCAACAAATTCTGAACCTTTTTTAACCATTAATCCCACTCTATCCGCATCGGGATCCGTACAGATGAGTAAATCACTGTCATATTTATCACCATATTTTTTCGCATATTCAAAGGCTTCAGGAGATTCCGGATTAGGATCTTTAATAGTAGTAAAATTTCCATCGGGTACCATTTGTTCATCAACTGTTACTAAATTTTTCAAGCCTTTTTCTTTTAAAACTCTTGTCACAGGCTCTCCACCAGAGCCATGTAGTGGGGAAAAAACGACCTTAAGATCAGAATTTTTTATAGCATCTGGATGGATACTAACACCTTTGACTTTTTCAATATATTCATCCATTAGTGCGTCTTTAATATACTCAAATTTACCTTTAGCAATTGCTTTTTTTTCATCAATATACTTAATTTTTGAGAAATCTTCAATTTTATTAACTTCCGCAATCAGCTTTTCACCTTTTTCAGGTACCAATTGACAACCATTTTCATCGTAAACTTTGTACCCATTATAAGCTGCTGGATTATGACTTGCAGTGATCATGATCCCCCCAACACACCCTAAATTTCTTACAGCATAAGATAACTGAGGTGTTGCTTTTAGCGTATCAAAAATATATGCTTTAATGTTATTTGCTGCCATGACTAATGCGGCTTCCTTTGTAAATAATTTTGACTTATGTCGTGGGTCAAATCCTATGGCAATACTCAAATCATTTTCACCAAATGTATTTTTTAAGTAATTGGCGAAGCCTTGGGTTGCACGTCTAACAATATACTTATTCATCCGATTCGTGCCCGCACCAATAACACCACGCATGCCTGCTGTTCCAAATTCTAAGTACTTATAAAACCGGTCTGTTATTTCCTCTTCATCTGATAACTCTTTTAATTCCTTGCGAAAAGCCTCATCAAAATAGGAATCCTCTAACCACTCTTTGTACTTTTTCAAACTCTCCATAACACACTCCTAACTATAATATATTCTAAAAAACTCATTTAAAGCATTCTCTTTCATTTCCTTTGGCAATATTTCAATTTGTTTTGGCAAAAGCTTAAAGGGTATATATTTATATTTTGAAGAAAAAATAGTTTTCTCTTCAAGATTAATCTGATTTTTGATTTTTTCGTTTAACCCTTCAAAGGAATACACCTTTAGTCTATCTATACCCAAAGAATCTGCGATCTCTTCATTTAATTTTATAAAAAAATTAACATAAGAAGCATTTTCCCTTAAACTTAATAGTATACTTATAATGGGAAATACCACTTCTAATAAATTTTTATAATTTACAACACCCTTATAATTGAATAATTCAAATAAGGCCTTAACTTTTTTCTTATCCAGTTTTAATATTTCCTCTAAAAAATAAGTCTCATCTAAATCACTTTCTATACAATATTTTGTACTTTCTAAGCCTAACATAATTCTTCTGGCATCTACATAACCGAGTTTAACATTTTGTTTCATTATTTTTGGATCCACTTCTATTGTTCTTGATATCTTTTGACTCGGTCTTATTCTGGTAATATTTAAGTCCTTCTCTTTCACTTTTCTCTTACGTCCAAAACCTTCAGTTTCAATAACAATTATATCCTTAATATTTTTCTTTGTCATTAACGTTAAGGGTATATTATTATAAAAACCCCCATCTAAATAAGATTTCCCATCAATTTTTTTTAACTTAAAAATTGGTAAACTGGCGGATGCAATAATATAGTCAATTAACTTGCCTTTAGGTATTTCATTTATAAAAACTTCTAAGGGTTCAAAATCAGTAAATGAAACCGTCACTAGTCCAAAATCTATTGAACTTTTTCTTAAGGCCTCTTCATCAATATGATCACTAAGCAACTGTCTTAAAGGACTAATATCTAGGCCACCATTATGAATGATTCCAATAATATAATCAAATATTTCATTTATATTTTCCCCTTTAAAATCAAAATCTAAAAATTTTTGAAGAATTTCTTTATCCGTTTTTATAACCCGATTGATTTCGCCTTCTTCCCATACTGAATAAATTAAATCTAATTGATTCCCTGCAATAAAAGCACCATTGATTGCACCGATTGAAGTCCCAGCAACGGCACTAAATTCATAGCCCATTTCTTTCAATGCTTTAACTGCACCCACTTGATAAGCACCTTTTGCTCCGCCACCTTCTAAGACCAATCCATACATAATGCCTCCCAATTCTTTCTTTGTTTTATTTCAATTTTGTTATATAATTATTATAACATATATTTGAAGGAGCTAAAATAATGAATTCAACTCATAAGTATATAGATGAACTTTTTAAAATCTTAAATAATGAACCCAATCGCGTTTTAGATGATGGGCTTAAATTTTATGATTCAAATTTTGAAAATTTAATTGACCAATATAAAAGCGAAATCTTATATATTATTTCCTATACAGCCTGGGCTATTGGTGATTATAAAAAAGCTATACTTTTTTCACAATACAATATTGAAAACGAATATACTAAACGGGGTGTTATTTATTCTTATAAAATTCTAGGTAATATCGCAGCAGATTCCGAAAAATACTCTGATGCCATTGATTACTATAATCAGGGCTTAAGTTTAGCTATTGGTTCTAATTATGTAAATGATTACTCAGATTTTTATAATAATATTGGAAGTATCTATTTGGACATTCATGACTATAATCGATCAATCATATATTTTAATAGAGCTTTAAAATATGTTCAAAAAAAATCTGCAAATAATTCTATTATGATGATCAATCTTGCTGAAACCTATGTTTATAAAGAAGATTATGAAAAAGCAATAGATTATTTAGAAAAAGGCGAGGCTATATTGAAAGAAAATCAAGCTGATTTTCTTTCTGCTTATTTAGATTCTGCTTATGGCAAATATTATAAGGGTATTAAAAAATATAGAGATGCTATTGCGTCAATAAAAAAATCGAATACTATTTATGAGCAGACAAATGCTAAGTACCGAAGTATCTCCAATTATATTTTGTTAAGTGAAATACATACATTAACAGAGGATAGAGAAAAGGAAATATATTTCCTTTCAAAAGCCTTCTCATTAGCTAAAAATTATGAAGATTACTCAAATGCAGCAAAAATATCTTCTTTACTAGCAGAAAAATATTTAGCAAATGGCGATTCTGAATCCGCTAGTATCTACTATAAAAAATTCCACGATTATAGAAAAAAACGTGGGAAAATTTTACAAAAACAAAACTTAAATCTTCTTCGTACAAAAGAAAAAATTAAAAATATTGAAAAAGAACGCACTATTGTTAATCAAAAAAATATAGAATTGACTCAGTTAAATCAAAAGTTTGAATTAATCCATAGCATTGGTAAGGAAATTACGGCTGATTTAGATTTTAAAAATGTTTCATACAAAATTAACGCTTTATTATCTGACTTTTTACCAATTGATTTTTTAATTATTTCATCCTTAAATGAAGCGGAAAACACTTTAAAATATCTTGAAATTGATAATAGTAATCCTATTAAAACTGAAATAATTGATGAAGAAGCTCTTTTAAAAGACACCTTAGCTGAATGGATATTGATCAATAAAAAAATAATATTTTCATTAGATTATAAACATGAATACAAAAAATATAAAAAAATACTACGGGGTTCCTCAGAAAACACACCTGAATCAGTAATTTTTTTGCCATTGACACTAAAAAATGAAACCATTGGCTTTTTCTCAATCCAAAGTAAAAAAAAGAATGCCTATACTAAAAAAGATTTAGGTTTTTTAAAAACATTAGCGCCTTTCATTGCAATAGCTTTAGAAAATAGCATCACATCATCGGAACTAAAAACTAAAATCGAACACAATAAAAGAATAAAAAAACGATTGGAACAAGTAAATAAAAAATTAAAAGTTTTATCAAATTATGATGATCTAACAAATATCCCTAATCGACGGTATTTATTTAGTTATTTAGAAAAAGAAATTAATTTATCCTTTAGACAAAAGAAAACTTTAACTTTACTAATTATTGATATTGATTATTTTAAAGAATATAATGATAACTATGGTCATATTAAAGGGGACCATTGTTTAAAAACAATCTCTCAAATTTTAAACAGTGCCCTCAAAAGAAAATCTGATTTTGTGGCAAGATATGGTGGGGATGAATTTGTTATTGTTTTACCCAATACTAAAAAACAAGGGGCAATACTAATAATTAAAGAAATCCAAGACGCCATTGCTTCAGCAAATATTATACACAATTATTCTCAAGTGGACTCAAAAATAACTTTAAGTATTGGTGGCCATACAACTTATGGTTTTACAAAATATAAACCAGAAATACTAATAAAAGAAGCAGATGATTCTTTATATTGGGTGAAAAATCAAGGCCGTAATGATTTTTTCATTACAAATGATGAACAACCGAATGCTTAAGCATTCGGTTGTGTTATTGCAAACATTAAAGTCCCTTGACATGCCACTTCTTCTCCTACATAAGCAACGGCACTCCCTTTACCAATATTTCTTCTAAATTTACCTAATGTTACTTCAATTCTCAGTGTATCACCTGGTAGGACTTGTTTCTTAAATCTTACTTTGTCAATACCAGCAAAGACAGCCAACTTATCTTTATTGTCTTCTAATGACATTAATGCAATCGCGCCAACTTGTGCCATTGCTTCAACTATTAAAACCCCAGGCATTAATGGTTTACTCGGAAAATGTCCTTGGAAAAAAGGTTCATTAACCGTAACATTTTTGATGCCAACACACCTTTCTCCCGGCGTCATTTCTAATACTTTGTCGACTAATAAAAATGGATAACGATGTGGAATTATTTTTTTTATTTCTTCAATAGTTAACATATTCATCTCCTTATGACCAGTTACTAATACCTTGTGTTGTTATTGTATACTATTTTAATAAAAAAAAGAATAAGTTTTTCAACTTATCCTTTATAATCTAATTGACTTCCTTTTTCTTTGTTACTAATACTATCGTAAAGAATTTTTGCAATGCCAATGCCTTGTCCCTTTGAAATAGAATTAGCCATTTCTTCATTTAACATGCCTTCAAACATTTCTCTTGCATGAGACTTCTTCGTTAATCCACCCTCTTGAACCGTATTTCTCATGCTTTTAAAGAGCATATTTACAAAAATAGACTCAAAATCTTCACATGCTTTTTTTAATTTCACATCATCTTTTTCTTCAAGTGCATCGTTTAGGACCTTTTTAAAATCTGTATTAGATTCTCTTTGTACTTTTCTTGTTATCTCATTAAAATCTAAGTTATTTGATAGTCCATTAATATCCATTAAATATCGCCCCTATTATCGTTTAATATTATTTGCTACACTTAGCATACTATCAGCAGTTTGAATTGTTTTTGAATTTAATTCATAAGCTCTTTGAGCTGAAATCATATTAACCATTTCTTCAATAACTTTCACATTAGACGTCTCAACATAACCTTGCCAAACTTCTCCAGCGACACCATTTTCATTATCCATTGCCTCACCTGATATATCTGTTTCTGAATATAAATTTTTCCCTTCACTAGACAAACCTTCTGGGTTTGCGAAGGTAATTAATTTAATCTGATTAACATCCTCTTTACTGCCATCTGTCCTTTCTACAGTTATCGTGCCATCTTCTGATACATTTATCGATGCGACAGATTCTCCTAACTCAATTGCTCCGTCTTCACCCATCACCGCATACCCACTTGAGGTTCTAAGGGAAGCTTCCCCATCTTCGATGCTTAACTTAAATGTACCATCTCGCGTATAACGGGCAGCGCCATTTTGATTTTCTATAACAAAAAAACCTGATCCATTAACTGCGAAATCTAGTTCTTTTTCAGTTTGTTTAAAGCTACCACTCGTAAAATTTCGAGTTGTGGCAATAGGCATTACACCATTACCAATTTCTATTTGAGAAAGACTGCCATCTGTTCTAACAAAGTCTTCTGATTTAACTTTTTCATACATTAAATCTTTAAATTCTACTCTCTGATTTTTAAATCCAATTGTATTCACATTAGATAAATTATTTGAAATTGTATCAATTTGTTTTTGTATTGCATTCATACCTGATGCTGCTGCCCACATTGCTCTCATAAATAGCCTCCTTAAGCTCTAACCATTCCAACTTCATTAATGACTTTATCTAGTGTCTGCTCTATACTCGTAATTATTTTCTGACTTGATTCATAATTATTACTGATCCGGGTTAATTTGATCATTTCATCAATAGCATTCACATTTGAACTTTCAAGATACCCTTGCATTACTTCCCCTTCAAAATCTACAATTTCTCCAGACATCTCTTCAAGTGTATTGAAATAAGTGCCACCAACTTTTCTTAAATCACCTGTATTAGTAAAATTTGAAATGGTTATTTTATCAATAATTTCATTATTTTTAATAACTTCTCCATATTGATTAATTTGAACGTCTGTATCTGGTAAAGTAATATTACCATTTAAACCTTGCACATATCCCCCATCCATCGTCATCAATTCATTGTCGATATTCATTGTAAGGGCACCATTTCTAGTATACAAACGACTCTCGTCCTTTGATACTTCAATGAAGCCATCACCAATTAAAGAAATATCTAAAGGTTTACTCGTCATTTGCATTTGACCGTTACTATGGTCTGTAAAAATTCTTCTATTTTTTACTCCAGCATTAATGGTTCCAATGACATTTTGACCAACATCTTTTATTAACTCGTTTTGAATAGCACCATTGACTAAAATTTGACCGGTTTCACTTACTTCAAATCCATTTTCACCGACAAAAATTTCTTCCCCACTAACATCTAATAATCTATTACCTAAATTATAATTTAATGTATTATCACTGTTTAAATAATATGTACTTAAAAAGCCCGCTTCATCAGGTGTAAATTTAATATCTTTATTATTGCTAATACCTTCCTTATTCTTTACTCTAAAAAAACCGTTATCTGTATGTAAATTATAGCGATTGTTATTTTCTTCTATTTCAATTTCCCCATGTGGTGTTTCCATATTTATATTTGACCCATTTTTTTTAGAGATTAAAACATCATTAAATGACTCAACTGTCATTTGATCTTTTTTATAGCCATATGTATTGGCATTTGCAATATTATTACCAACCATGTCAATTTTCTTTTCAGCTGTAATCATATTCGTTCCTGCTATATATAATCCTCTTACCATAATCATCACTCCTTATCACATATATTATCGACAAAGCATTGAGTTTATTAAATAAAAAAATCAACTCTCTTAAAAAGAAAGTTGATTATACTCTTTAAATTACCATTTTCTATTATTTCTATGGTTATTTGACATCATATTTTTTTCTAATGTATCTAAATGATTCAATGATTTACCTGTTCCTTTGGCAACACAAGATATAGCATCCTCAGCAATATATGTGGGAATGCCAGTTCTATTCTCAAGTAATTTATTTAAATTAGACAGCAATGAACCACCACCTGTCATGACGATGCCTCTTGATGAAATATCAGAAGCTAATTCCGGTGGTGTTCGTTCTAAAACTGTATGTACAGCATCACAGATATCATTTGTTGATTCACTTAATGCGTCTGCCATTTCTTCAGATGTAACAGTTATCGTTTTAGGTAAACCTGTGATCAAATCACGACCACGGCATTCCATCTTTTTTATTTTACTTCTGACTGAAGCCGTACCAATATTAATTTTTAAATCTTCTGCAGTTCTTTCTCCAATTAATAAATTATGAGATTTTTTCATATACTTCATAATTGCATGGTCAAATTTATCACCAGCAACTTTTATTGAGTTGCTCACGACAATACCACCTAAAGAAATGACAGCAATATCAGTGGTACCACCACCAATATCAATAATCATATTGCCATCTGGTTTAGTAATGTCTAATCCAGCACCAATAGCCGCCGCAATAGGTTCTTCAATTAAAAAAGTTTTACCCCCACCTGCTTCCATTGTGGCGTCAATTACCGCACGCTTTTCTACTTCTGTAACGCCACTTGGCACACAGATAATAATTTTTGGTTTAAAAAACCGTCTTTTGCCACATGTTTTATTGATGAAATGTCTTAACATTTTTTCTGTTACATCATAATCAGATATCACACCATCTTTTAATGGTCTAATGGCAATAATATTTCCTGGTGTTCTACCTAACATTTGTCGCGCTTCTTCACCTACGGCTAAAACCTTGCCTGTATTTCTATCTAAAGCAACTACAGATGGTTCCTGTAGTATAATACCTTTATTTTTTCTGAAAGCTAAAACACTTGCCGTTCCTAAGTCAATTCCTATCTCAATTCCAAATCCAAACAATCAAATACACCTCACTACTCTTGATTTATTTCTTCTACAGTTACTCTTTTTATATCAGCACCTAAATTTCTTAAATTTGATTCTAAGTTAGAGTAGCCTCTATCAATATGATATATATTATTAACATGGGTCTCACCTTTTGCAACAAGTCCAGCCAGTACTAATGCCGCACCTGCTCTAAGATCCGTTGCAACAACTTCCGATCCCTCTAATTGTGAAACACCACGAACAATTGCACTATGGCCTTCTATTCGGATATTTGCACCCAATCGAGATAACTCTGGAATATGCATAAATCTATTTTCAAAAACAGTTTCATTAATAACACTTGTACCATTTAAAACAGTCATCAAAGCCATAAATTGAGCCTGCATATCTGTTGGAAAACCAGGATATGGCAAAGTTGTTAAGTCGACAGACTCCCTTATATTTGAGGCATTTACTCGGATAACATCTTCTCCAATTTCTAAATCAGCACCCGTTTCTTTTAATTTTGCTATGACTGGCTTAATATGCGCTGGTACAATATTTTCTATGACAACGTCACCACGTGTAATGGCAGCTGCCACCATGTAGGTTCCAGTTTCTATACGATCAGGAATGATTTCATGCCGTGTACCTTTTAAAGTTTTCACACCTTCAATTCTAATAGTGTCCGTTCCAGCACCTCTAACATTTGCACCCATTTTATTTAAAAAGTTAGATAAATCAATGATTTCAGGCTCTTCAGCTGCATTTTCAATAATTGTTTCACCCTTTGCTAACACTGCTGCCATCATTATATTTTCTGTTGCACCAACGGAAGGAAAATCAAGATAAACTGTGGAACCAATTAATTCATCAGCCCTTGCTTCGATATAACCTTGCCCTTGAGTTATTTCAGCACCTAAGGCTGCAAAGCCTTTTAAATGCAAATCAACAGGTCTTGCACCAATGGCACATCCACCAGGTAAAGAGACTCTCGCCACACCAGTTTTGGCTAATAAAGGGCCCATGACAAAAAAAGATGCCCGCATTTTTTGTACCAATTCATAAGGTGCTTCTGAGGTTATAATTTTTTTGATCTTTATCGATTTTTCATTTTTTGATATATCTATAAATTCCCCACCGAAATGAGTAATCACTTCTTTCATTGCTTTCACATCTCGTAAATCAGGTACGTTTTCTAAATAACAAATTTCATTCGTTAATAACGTTGCTGCCATAATTGGCAAAACAGCATTCTTTGCACCATTTACTCTAACTCTTCCAAGTAATGGTCCATTATTTTTTATAATAAATTTCTCCAATTGAATCCTCCTACTTTTTAATATTTTACTTTCATATATCATTATATATAAAAAGTCTGTATTTTGCTACTCTAAATGTGATTTATTTTGCTATTTTGCCGCTCACAATGTTATTTTTTCGTAATATTTGTACATAATTTTTCTAAATTAAAAAAAGACAAGAATAACTTGTCTTTTTTTAATTATATTTTAGATATTCTCGTTCTATTGATTGATCGTTTTAGTGCTGTTTGTGCTCTTAAAGTATCAATATTATCATCTTTTTTTCCAAGACGTTTTTCAGCACGTTCTTTCGCTTCTTTGGCTCTTTGAATATCAATGGTTTCTTTCCATTCTGCTGAATCAACAACAATTGTTGCAACATTATCATTAATTGTTAAAAAGCCTTTATTACAAGCTGCATTTTTGACATCATCTGCGCCATCAATATCTATCCATAAATGTCCAATTGAAACAGGGGTTACTAAAGGCTCATGGTCATTTAATATGCCAATTTCTCCTTCTGTGGTTTCAATTACAAACATCTTTACGTCGCCTGAATAGAAACTTTTATCCGGCGTAACAACTTTTAGATGAATAGTTGAACTCATTTAATCACCTCTTAAGAATCTTTATTTTCATAGGCTTCTACAACTTCATCAATGGATCCTTTGTATAAGAAATATGATTCACTAATGTGGTCATGTTTTCCTTCAATGATTTCTTTAAAACCTCTAATCGTTTCTTTAACAGGAACATATTTTCCGCTATATCCAGTAAATTGCTCTGCTACATGAAAAGGCTGAGATAAATATTTTTCGATTTTTCTTGCACGATTTACGACAAGCTTATCCTCTTCAGACAACTCATCCATACCTAAAATAGCAATAATATCTTGTAATTCTTTATATTTTTGTAGAATCTCTTGAACATTTCTTGCCGTTTCGTAATGTTCTTCACCAACGATCTCCGGTGCAAGGAGTCTTGAACTTGAATCTAAAGGATCAACAGCAGGATAAATACCATTTGACGCAATCTTTCTAGACAGTACAGTCGTTGCATCTAAATGTGTAAATGTTGCCGCTGGTGCTGGGTCTGTCAAGTCATCCGCTGGTACATAAACTGCCTGAACAGATGTAATGGATCCGCGTTTCGTCGACGTAATTCTTTCTTGTAATTCACCCATATCTGTTGCTAATGTTGGTTGGTAACCTACTGCAGAAGGCATACGACCAAGTAATGCGGACACTTCAGAACCTGCTTGAGTAAATCTAAAGATGTTATCTATAAATAATAAAACATCTTTTCCTTCCTCATCTCTAAAATATTCTGCCATGGTTAAGCCTGTTAAGCCAATTCTCATACGTGCACCAGGTGGTTCATTCATTTGACCAAATACTAAAGCCGTTTTTTCAAGTACCCCTGATTCTTCCATTTCATAGTATAAGTCATTACCTTCACGTGTTCTTTCACCAACACCTGCAAAAACAGATAATCCACCATGCTCAATGGCAATGTTATTGATTAATTCCTGAATTAGTACAGTCTTACCAACACCGGCGCCACCAAACAATCCAGTCTTACCACCCTTTGAATAAGGACATATTAAGTCAACAACTTTAATCCCTGTTTCAAACATTTCACTAGATGTCTCTTGGTCCTCAAAATCTGGTGGCTTTCTATGAATCGACATTCTTTTTTCACTTTTAGGCACTTGATCTTTATTATCGATAGTTTCTCCTAATACATTAAACAGTCGACCTAAGGTTGGTTTTCCGACTGGTACTGAAATAGGCTTTCCGTCAGTACTTGCCTCTATACCCCTAACCAATCCATCAGTCGATGACATTGCTATACACCGCACTGTATTATCACCAGTGTGCTTTGCAACCTCCGCTGTAACAGTTTTATCATTATACTCCACAACGATTGCATCGTTAATGTTAGGAAGTTGACCGCTTTCGAATTTAACATCAAGTACTGGTCCAATAATTTGAACTATTTTACCAATATTTTTTTCCATTTAAAAAACTCACTTCCTCTCAACTTAAGTTATTTTAAAGCTTCTGCGCCTCCAACTATCTCAGTAATCTCTTGAGTAATAGCTGACTGTCGTGCTTGGTTGTACGTTAAAGTTAAATCTTCAATCATTTCATCTGCATTATCTGTTGCACTTTCCATTGCGATTCTTCGCGCAGATTGCTCTGATGCAGAAGACTCAATTAGTCCACCGTAAATGACACTTTCAATATACTTAGGAATAATGAAATCTAATACGACTTCAGCTGAAGGTTCATAATTAACCAAATCACGCATTTCTCTTTTAGTTTTATCGTCTTTAATTTCTTTTTCTTCTTCAGGATCAACACTTACGGGTAATAAAATTAATTCAGTTGGATCCAAATTCAAACTTGTAATCATACGTGTATAGACAAAAATAATTTCATCTACAAGTCCCTCATCATACATTTTTAAAGCTAAAGTTGAAATTTCTTTTGCATCACTAAAACTTGGTTTTTCCGAAATTTGAGTCAAAGATTTTATAATCTCCTGTGGACTGTCCTGAAAAAACTTAAGTGCTTGTTTACCAACCGTTACAATTTTTGCATTCGTATCATTGTTTTCAATGATATTAACTGCTTTTTTTAAAACATTTGAATTATAACCACCGCATAATCCTCTATCTGCCGCTGTAATAATATAAAGTGTATTTGTCTTCTCTCGTTCAACTAAATATTTATGTTTTAAGTTACTCTCATTTTTTATTATTTCATTAATAGTTTTTAGTACTGTTTCAAAATATGGTTTAGTAATATCTAATTTAGATTTAGCTTTTTTAAGCTTAGCAGTAGATACTAATTCCATAGCCTTTGTTATTTGTCTCGTATTTGATACACTTTTAATCTTTCGTTTTATATCACGAGCACCTGCACCTGCCATACATATCTCCTTTCTGAAATTTTTAGACTGCTAATGAATCCTCATCAGCAACTTCAACTTCAAATTCTTCTTTGAATTTAGAGATAGCTTCATTCAACTGTTCTTCAATCCCATCAGTTAATTCTTGTTTCTCTTTAATTTCTTCTTTTAAAGAAGAATACTTTTGATTCACAAACTCTAATAATTCACGCTCAAATCTTTTAACTTCTGAAACAGGAACATCCATCAATTCTCTTTTAGATACAGCATAAATTGTTATAATCTGATCAATAATATTGACTGGTTCATATTGTGCTTGCTTTAATATTTCCCGTACTCTTTTTCCATGACCTAAAATCTTTTGAGTTTCTTCATCTAAGTCCGATCCAAATTGTGCGAAGGATTCTAATTCTCTGTATTGTGCCAAGTCAATCTTAATTTTTCCTGATACAGACTTCATTGCTTTCACTTGAGCATCTCCACCAACACGGGATACAGAAATTCCGGCATTTACGGCGGGTCTTTGACCTGCAGCAAATAACTCAGATTCTAAGAAAATCTGGCCATCTGTAATAGATATTACATTCGTTGGAATATACGCTGATACGTCGCCTGCTTGTGTTTCAATAATTGGTAGTGCAGTAATTGAACCGCCACCTAAGGCATCATTTAATTTTGCTGCTCTTTCAAGTAATCTTGAATGCAAATAGAATACATCGCCAGGATAGGCTTCTCGACCTGGTGGTCTTCTCAGTAGTAGTGACATTGCACGATAAGCAACAGCATGTTTAGATAAATCATCGTATATAATTAATACATCTTTTCCTTCATCCATTAAATCCTCAGCAATTGCACATCCAGCATATGGCGCAATATATTGTAATGGTGCTGGTTCAGCCGCTGAAGCATTTACAATTGAAGTATACTTCATTGCACCATTTTCTTCTAGCTTCTGAGCTAATTGAACAACAGTTGATTTTTTTTGACCAATGGCGACATAAATACAATAAACATCAGTATTTTTTTGATTAATAATTGTATCAATTGCGATAGCTGTTTTGCCAGTCTGACGGTCACCAATAATCAACTCTCGTTGACCTTTACCAATTGGTATCATTGAGTCGATTGCTTTAATTCCTGTTTGTAATGGTTCATCAACAGATTTTCTCGCAATAACACCTGGCGCTTTGGATTCTACTGGTCTTGTTTTATCTGTTTTAATTGGTCCTTTCCCATCAATCGGTTGCCCTAATGCATTTACAACACGGCCAAACATTGCCTCACCAACAGGGACTTCAACAACAGTCTCTGTTCTTTTAACAACATCTCCCTCATTGATTTTACTGTCAGAACCTAATAAAACAGCACCTACACTATCTTCTTCCAAGTTAAGAGCCATACCAAATACATCATTTGGAAACTTCAATAATTCACCGGCCATACATCCTTCAAGGCCATCAATTCTTGCAATTCCGTCACCAACTTGTATTACAGTACCAGTATCTTCTACTTGGAGAGAAGATTCATAATTTTCAATCTGTTTTTTTATAACAGAATTTATTTCTTCTGGTCTAAGATTCATAATCTTCTCACTCCCATACTAAATTATAATTTTCGATACACTATTTTGAATGTTATTTAACTTAGATAAAACTGAAGCGTCAACAATTTCATTGTCAATTCTCATAATAACGCCACCTAATATTTCAGGTGTTATGACATTTTTAAGAACAATCTCACTACCTGTTAAATCAGATAGCTTATGAATCAATTTCGTTTTATGCGCGTCTGTTAATTCTACAACGGATTCAATGGTTACACGTTTTACATTCCTTTGTTGATCTAAGAGACTTGCATAAACATTTTTGATATCAAATATCGAACTTGCTCTATTTTTATCTATTAATATTTTCAAAAAATTCAGTAATGCATTATTAATTTTTTGCCCATAAATATTATCGATCACTTCTTTTCTCTCTTCTTTTCCAACTGTAGTTGAAGTGAAAAAATGGTAGAATTTCTTATCTTCGAAAAATCTATCCGTAATAAAACTTAATTCTTCGAAAACACTTTCAATTTCATCAAGCTCTTTTGCTACTTCAAATAATGAAGAAGCATAAATCGTACCTATTAATTTTGCCATTTAACATCCCCCACCTCATCAATAAATTGATCAATAAGGGCTAGATGATCCTCTTTTTTCAAGTTCTTACTTACTACTTTTGATGCGGCTTGAATAGTCAAATCAGAAATTTCATCCTTCAATTCATTCACTGCTTTAACTTTTTCTCTTTCAATTTCTTCTTGATTTTTTAATCGAATTTCTTTTTCTTCTTCTTTTGCATTCGTTACAATTTGTGAAGCTTTTCTATCTGCAATTTCTTTTGCTTCTTTAATAATCTTTTTTCCCTCATTTTCGATATCCTTAATCTTTGAAGAATATTTTTCTCTTAGTTTTTCTGCTTCAAGATTTTTTTCTTCTGCATTTTTAATTTCTCCTGCTATTTCATTTTCCCGGTTAGCCAAAAATTCTGTTACCGGTTCAAATAATAACTTCTTCAAAATTAGAAATAAAACAAAAGTATTAAATATCTGAAAAAAGAAGGTTGCATTAAACTCTACCAAACCAAGTTTTAAATTGGCCGTTACTAAATTAAAACCCATGGTTCTGCCTCCTTTTTAAGGAATCTCTACAATAAGCCTATTAACGGATTTGCGAATAATAAAATTAAAGCTATAATTAACCCATAAATACCCGTTGTCTCAGCTACCGCTGCTCCTAATAACATTGTTCTAATAATATCGCCTTGGACTTCTGGTTGTCTTCCAACACCTTCTGCACCTTTACCCGCTGCAAACCCCTGTCCAATACCAGGTCCAATTCCCGCTATCATTGCTAATCCTGCACCTATTGCAGAACATGCCAAAATTAAAGCTTTACCAGTAATCGGTTCCATAATCATTTCCTCCTTAAAAAATTAAAATTTTATAATAAACCTACAAGTGGATTTGCAAACATTAATACTAACGCGATAATTAATGCATAAATCCCTGTTGTTTGTGCTACTGCTTGTCCTAAAAACATAGCTCTTACGATAATTGACTGATTTCTTTGACGTTTACCAACTGCCTCAGTCGCCTTACCTGCAGCATAGCCTTGTCCAATACCAGGGCCTACCCCTGCAATCATTGAAAAGCCTGCGCCAAGTGCCGACGCCATAATAATTAACTTTGGTCCTTCTGCTGTTACCAAAGGATTTCCATATAATAATATTAAAGCAACAACTAATGATAAAATGCCAGATGTTTCTGCAACTGCTGCGCCTAATAACATAATCATCGTTACATTTTTAGAACTTTTAGGATTTTTAGCCACTGCTTCTGCGCCTTTTCCTGCGGCAAATCCTTGACCAATTCCAGGTCCGATGCCAGCAATCATAGCTAATCCAGCTGCTATTGCGGAAAATCCAAGCACAAGTGCTTTATCCAAATTTGGATCCATCCTAATCCTCCTTACTTAACTTCCATTAAACTAATGGGTTTGCAAACATCAATACTAAAGAAATTATTAATGCATATATCCCTGTTGTTTGTGCCACGGCTTGACCTAAAAACATTGTCCGAATAATAACAGATTGTAATTTCGGTCTTTTACCGACAGCTTCTGTTGCTTTCCCTGCAGCATATCCTTGTCCAATGCCTGGACCAATCCCTGCGATCATTGAAAAGCCTGCGCCTATAGCTGATGCTGCAATAATTAATGTTGCCCCTACAGTGTCTACCATAGGATTTCCATATAAAAATATTAATGCAACAACAAGAGATAAAATCCCTGACGTCTCAGCAACTGCCGCGCCTAAGAGCATAATCATTGTTATATTTTGCTTGTTTTCCGGATTGTTTGCAACGGCTTCAGCACCTTTTCCTGCTGCAAAACCTTGTCCAACACCCGGTCCTATTCCTGCAATCATGGCTAATCCCGCACCAATAGCTGAAGCTGATAAAATCAGAGCTCTAGGCTCAAAGCTCAGTAGCCAGGTGAGGAAATTAAAAATAAAATTTGTTGATTCCATTGTTCACCTCTTCAATCTAATCTACTGCTATTGATATAAATACCATCGTTAACATCGCAAAAATGAAGGATTGTAATAACCCTGCAAATAAATCGAAATAAATATGCAGTAAAACTGGCAAACCCGCTTGTAAAATTGGTACACCAATGACACTTGGTGTTAAATTCCCTAAGGCACCATATAACAAATTCATAATAATTAATCCGCCAACTATGTTTCCAAATAAACGAAAACCTAATGAAATTGGTGTCGCTAACTCTCCCATAATATTTAAGGGCAATAACGCTACAAATGGTCTACCAAATCCTTTAATGTAGTCAAATCCATTATACTTTAACCCAGCAATATGGATCATTAGAAACGTTACAACTGCCATACTCATTGTTGTATTGACATCTGCTGTTGGTGGTCGTAAACCAAAAAGACCAACAATATTTGAGATCCCAATAAATATTAATAACATCCCTGCATATGGGGCAAAGCCTTTTAACTTATCGCCCATGGTTTGCTCAGTTAAGTTGTTAATACTACTCACAACAGCTTCTGTAATGAGCTGACCACCTGTTGGTTGCTTTTTCAAATTCCTTGTCGCTAAATAAGAAACAAGTGTTACAATTGCCATAATTAACCATGTAACTGTAACAGTATTTGTAATAGGTATATTACCGATTTTAAATACTAGATCTGGACCAAAACCTTCATTCAAGATTATTCCTCCTTTCCCATAATTCTTTTAAAATACTTTTTATCGTTAAATAAATTTGTAGACATAATAACAACTTTTAATAATAACAACCCTATAACTGTTCCAACAACACTAATGTAGCTTGCTTTTATTGAAATGAACAAAACAATACCAGTAATACCGTATCGTAAAAAATACTTTCGTGTCGCATAACTTTGTGCTTGATTCGATTCCATTTTCGAAGCTTTTATTAGGGTTTTTTCTAATTCTAAAAAATTAAGTATGCCAATCAATGTTCCGAAAATAACACCGAGTACTAAGGGTATTTTCTGGTTCTGAATTGCGATTAATATTATTACTATTATAACGAATCCAGCGACAAATGTCCACTTGATTACCTTATTTCTTGTTTCAGCTAATCTACTCATCCTTATCACTTCTCTTCTTAATATCCTTCATGGTATAACGGTAAAGATTTAAAAAAGCAGTTATAACACCTAAGAGAATGCCTAAAAGCAGAAAAATATTTCCCGTGTTTAATTGATCATCTAACCATTTTCCACCAAACAAACCTACAAAAATAGGAATTATCATTATCATCCCAATCTGAGTGATCAATCCAAGGTTCTCATAATCTTTAAATTTTAATTTAGACAAAAGCATCGCCTCTTCCTATTCACTTTATAAATGATATATCAAATAGAGTTGATTGTCAAAAAATTAGCAATCAAATATTAAATTATATTAATAAATTGCCCTTTTTACTTCTTAAATCCAATAAACGAGTGCAAATATGTACTCGTTTATGTAATTATGTTATTCTATTTTCATTTTCTTTAAATTTTTCGGTACTATCAATTTTGCCTCTGTTAATTTTATAACATCCTCAACAGTGAATTCCGGATTAATTTCCTTTAATACAATGCCTTCATCTGTTACGGCCATAACACCCATTTCTGTTATAATTAAATCCACTTCCTTCTTAGCTGTTAACGGTAATGTACAGTTTTCTAAGATCTTTATATTGCCTCTTGAGGTGTGGGTCATAGCAACGATTACTTTTTTTGCGCCTGTGACTAAATCCATAGCACCGCCCATACCAGGTACGAGCTTCCCAGGAATCATCCAATTGGCTAGATTCCCATTTGAATCAACTTGTAATGCGCCTAAAACAGTGTAATCTAGATGACCTCCACGAATAATCGCAAAGGAAGTTGCACTATCAAAAAACGCACCATTTTTCTTTATTGTCGCTGGTTGTGCGCCGGCATTTGTTAAATTACTATCTTCCTCACCTGGCTTCGGACCAATGCCCATACCAATAAAACCATTTTCAGATTGTAAGGTTACATCAATATCTTCCGATATATAATTTGCAACTAAGGTTGGTAAACCAATACCTAAATTAACCAATTCACCGTCTTTAAACTCTCTTGCGACTCTCTTTGCAATAATTTCTTTCATCTTATTTTTATCCATTATTGATCATCTCCAACAATAAAATCTACAAAGATATGTGGTGTCATAACAAAATTTGGATCTAATTCTCCTAATTCAACAATTTCATCTGCTTGTACGATGACTAAATCGGCAGCCATAGCCATAATTGGATTAAAATTTCTTGCTGCCTTATCATATATCAAATTTCCGGATTTATCAGCTTTACTCGCTCGAATCAAAGCAACATCAGCTTTCAAAGGCTTTTCTACTAAAAATTTCTTGCCATCAATTTCTAATATATCTTTCCCTTCTTCTACAACAGTTCCTATACCTGTTGGTGTAACAACAGCCCCTAAACCAGCCCCAGCAGCTCTAATTTGCTCTGCTAATGTGCCTTGGGGTGTTAAAACAACCTCAAGTTCCTTTGCATTCATTTGTCGGCCTGTCTCGCGATTCGTTCCGATATGTGAGGTGTAAACTTTTTTAACCAGTTTGTTCACAATGAGTTCTCCGTAATCTTGCCCTACAAATGATGTATCATTGGCAATTAAGGTTAAATCCTTCACCCCATTTTTGACTAACTCTTCAAGTAAAAGGTCTGGACTCCCCACACCTAAAAACCCGCCGACCATAATTGTCATACCATCTTTTACAGATGCCATAGCTTCTGATAGACTCTTAATTTTTTTCATTAAATCCCCCCTAAAGACTTACTTTAAATAATATGATTTAATTGCTTCTAAAATTCTTTTAGAAGCATTACCATCACCATATGGATTAACGGCATTTGACATTTTTTCATACGCATCCAAGTCATTAATCAATTCATTTGCTCTATTAAATATATCCTCTTCCTCAATGCCTACCATTTTAACAGTTCCCGCCTCTACGGCTTCTGGTCGTTCTGTTTCTGTTCGTAAAACCAAAACAGGCTTCCCTAATGCTGGTGCTTCTTCTTGTATCCCGCCAGAATCTGTCAAAATCAAATAAGCTTTATTCATAAGATTAGCAAATGGTTCATAATCTAATGGTTCTATCAAATGTATTTTATCAAATCCTTCTAAGTGTTTTTTTGCTAACAACCGCACCTTAGGATTTAAATGCATTGGAAACACAAGTTCAATATTTTCATTCTCAAGTACAAGACGTTTCGCTGCTCTAAAAATATTTTCCATAGGCTCACCAAGATTTTCTCTTCTGTGAGCCGTTAATAGGATAACTTTACCCTTACTATAATCAATACTATTTAAAACTTCGTTTTCGAAAATATAATTTTCTTCAATGACAGTTTTTAAAGCATCAATCACCGTATTACCCGTCATGATAATTTTATCTTCAGATATATTTTCTTTAAGTAAGTTATCAATATTTCCCTTTGTTGGAGAAAAATGCAAATTCGCCAGTCGTCCCGTCAAAGCTCTATTGGCCTCCTCAGGGTATGGGGAATATAAATCTCCACTTCTAAGGCCGGCTTCCACATGTCCAATATCAATGCCATTGTAAAATGCAGATAATGTTGCTGATAAAGTCGTTGTTGTATCCCCATGGACTAAAATCATATTTGGTCGTTCTTTATGTATAATTTCTTCTAAAGCTAATAATATCTTAGATGTGATTTTACTCAAGGTTTGATGACTCTCCATAATATCCAAATCATAATCAGGTATTATTTCGAATTTACTGAGTACCTGATCTAACATCTCTCTGTGCTGAGCTGTTACGCAAACACACAAATCAATTTTTCCGTCATTTTTTAAAATTTTTACTACTGGCGCCATTTTAATGGCTTCAGGTCTTGTACCAAATACAGTCATAATTTTTATTTTTTCAGACATAATAATTCTCCTTATTCTACATCAGATGCGCGTTTAAAAGGAATGGCTACGATTATAAAAACAAATAATAAAGAGACAAAAGAGTCCACATACCGATAGAGGGAATAGAATATCGCTGTCAGACCTAAAAGAGATGAAATGAGATAAAGTACTAAAACAGCTCCTTTATGGTCAAGACCAAGATCTAATAATTTATGATGCAAATGCTCTTTATCCGCTTTCATAATTGGTTTTTTATTCAAATACCTTCTTAAAATTGCATAACTTGTATCAAAAATGGGTAACCCTAAAGCCAAGACAGGCAAAAAGTAAGCAATAGCAGCTGCCCCTTTAACGGCACCTAAAATAGATACCACAGATAGGAAATACCCTAAAAACAATGCACCGGAATCTCCCATAAAAACTTTTGCCGGATTGAAATTATAAGGTAAAAATCCGAGTGAAGATCCAGATAGTATTACTAAGAGTACTGCTGTTTCAATCCGATTATTGACTAATGCAATATAGGCCAAAGTTAAGGAAGCAATAATTGCTGTCCCAGCAGCCAAACCATCTAAGCCATCGATTAAATTAACTGTATTGGTAATACCAACGATCCAAAAAATTGTAACTGGTATACCTAAAATTCCAAGATTAATATACTCGTTGTTTCCAAAAAAACTTGTGAATATTTCAATCTGCACGCCAAAAGCTACAACACAAATAGCCGCCAAAATTTGAAGGACTAGCTTTACTGTCGCCGGTAAATCATAAATATCATCTAAAATACCAGTGATGACAATAATAACAGCCCCTAATGAAATCCCCATAACTATATTCTTTGGATAATTCGTAAAATAAAACATCGTCACCATGGTTGCTATAAAAATAGCAATGCCTCCTAATCTAGGCATAGGTATTTTGTGAATCTTACGATCATTTTCTGGTTGATCCACAGCATTAATTTTTTTAGCTAATACAATTGTTAGTGGTGTCAAAATCAAGGCCATAACAAAAGCTAATAAAAAAGGCCCAATCAAAACATTTATATATTTTATCATTTTATCTTCTCCCATTATACTTCACTCTGCTACCATTTTACCCTTTTTCTATCAATCTATCAACACAATTCACAAAAAGTAATACAAATGAAAAATATAGAAGTCAAATTTCTTCTATAGTATAGGCCAACTAACGTATCTAAAACAACAAAAGAGATTATATTTTATTTAAATAAAATACAATCTCTTAAATTTACTATTCAACTTCTTCAACTAAACCATTGGGTAAAGTCTCATCATAATATACCCAATCCACGACTTTTAACGTGCGATAATTATCTTCCGTATCACGAATAACCACTTCGTCAATTCCAGAGTTAATAATTAATCGTTTACACATCGTACATGAATTCGCATTTTTTACATACTTTTCATCACTTTTTTCTTTGCCCACTAAAAATAAAATTGAACCAATCATTTGCTCGCGTTTAGCAGATATAATTGCATTGGCTTCCGCATGTACAGAACGACACAATTCATACCCTTCACCACTTGGGATCTTTTTTACTTCTCTATAACATACACCTAAATCAATACAATTTTTACGTCCTCTAGGCGCACCAGTATAACCAGTAGAAATGATTTCATCGTTATTCACAATAATAGCACCGTAATTTCTTCTCAAACAGGTCCCTCGCTCAAGAACAGTTTCTGCAATATCCAAATAATAATTATTCTTTTCTCGACGATTCACCAACTCATCCCCTTTGAATTACTTAGTTCCATATAAACGATCCCCAGCATCTCCAAGTCCTGGAACGATGTATGCATGATCGTTTAATTTCTCATCAATTGAAGCAATATATATATCTACATCCGGATGTGCATCATGTAAGGCTTTTACCCCTTCAGGACATCCAATAAGACAAGCAAATTTTATATTCGTTGCACCTCTATCTTTAATAAACTGAATGGCTGCGATTGAAGAACCACCTGTTGCAAGCATTGGATCCACAACTATTAATTCTCTTTCTGACACATCACTTGGCATCTTACAATAATACTCTACAGGTTGTAAAGTTTCAGGATCACGATATAAACCAACGTGGCCAACTTTTGCCGCTGGTATTAAGTCTAAAAAACCATCAACCATTCCTAAACCTGCTCTTAAGATTGGTACAATGCCAACTTTTCTACCACCTATGATTTTTGATGTGGTTTTGCATACTGGCGTTTGAACTTCAACTTCAACAAGAGGGAAATCTCTAGTCACTTCATAAGCCATTAATAGAGAAATTTCTTTAACCAATTCTCTAAATAGTTTGGCACCAGTATTTTCATCTCTAATCAGCGTAATCTTATGTTGAATTAATGGGTGATTCATCTCATAAACATTTCTCATTTTTGCCCCTCTCACTAGTCTTCTATTGCCATTATTTTGTCAACTCTACGTTTGTGCCGCCCACCTTCAAAAGAACTCTCAAGCCAAGCTTTAAGGATATCAATTGCTAAGCCTTTCCCAACAACTCTTGCACCAAAGGCTAAAACATTCGCATTATTATGCATGCGTGCCATACGGGCACTAAACGTATCACTGACAACTGCTGCTCTAATACCTTCTACCTTGTTCGCAGCCAGGGATATACCAATACCAGTCCCACAAATGATAACACCTAAATCTGCTTCTTTTGATGCAACAGCTTCTCCAACAGCTCTACCATAATCTGGATAATCTACAGATGCTGTGGAATGCGTCCCTAAGTCTAAAACTTCAATATCCTTTGATTTTAAAAAATCAATAACATCTTCTTTTAAATCATACCCGCCATGGTCACAGCCAAAAGCTATTTTCATAAAACACCTCCATATATATTTAAATTTTATAAATTTATAGTCTTATAACCCGCCGACTTTCTCAAGCGATTCATAACCGCATGTCCAATACCTACAACTTCAAAGGACTCAGATATAATTATATCTATATCATTTTCATCAAATTCTCTTAATGATCTAAAAAGATTAGATGCAATCTGATTCATGTTATCCTCATCCCCAAGAGAAATACTGAAATGGTTTTCAAACTTTTTTACAAAAGACTTACTGCCCATAAACGCCACTTTCTTATCAGGAAAATCTTTTTCGATAATCTTCTCAATACTCTTTATTTTTTCATCTGAATAATCAAAATCTTCAAGAATGTAGACTGCAGCTTCTGGCGAGTAATGTGTATATTTCATGCCAGGAGCCTTTGCTATTGATTCTTGATCCTCTAATGCGGCATCATAAACAACAGTTGGTATAACTTTTTTTAATGCTTCAAGGGTTATACCACCTGGACGCAATATTGTTGGTTGTTCACAAGACATATCTAGAACAGTTGATTCTAAACCCACTTCACAGTCTCCCCCATCGATAATACAGTCAATCTTTCCACTTAAATCGTCAATGACATGATTGACAGATGTTGGAGAAGGTTTCCCGGATAAATTTGCACTTGGCGCCGCAACAGGCACACCAGCAATCTCTATTAATTTTTGCGCAATGGCACTGGAGGGCATCCGAACAGCAACAGTATCTAAACCAGCTGTAACACTACTTGGTACCAGTGCACTACTTTTAAATACGATTGTTAAGGGCCCTGGCCAAAACTTACTAATCACTTTTTTCACAATGCCGCTATAATCCTCAACTAAGTCATCTAACATTTCAATTTCTGAAATATGAATGATTAAAGGGTTATCCCCGGGTCTGCCTTTGACTTCGAAAATTTTAGTAATGGCCTCTTCATCTAAGGCATTACACCCTAACCCATAAACCGTTTCAGTTGGAAAAGCAACTAACCCACCTTCCCTTAAAACCTTTGCTGGATAATTTAGTATTTTATTAAAATAATTTTCTTGATCAATTTTTATAATTTTTGTTTCCATTTTATACACCTCATACTAGCACTACTCTCTTTCAAATGACCATTTTAACATTGATGGTGTTAAAAGAGTTGTTGATACAACCATTAAAATTGTTATCGCCATCATCCTTTGATTAATAATTCCTAATGCCAAACCTAAATTAGAAATGATAATTGCAACTTCTGCTCTTGGAACCATACCAATCCCAATCTGTAATGATTCCTTACTGCCAAAACCGGAGAATTTAGCGCCAAAACCGCTACCAATTATTTTGCCTAATATAGCTGCCACGATTATAAAAGAACCAATACCAATAACAGAAAAAGCAAGTTTTAAATTAACACCCATACCAATGACTACAAAAAATATTGGTACAAAAAATAAACTTGCAATTCTATTAATTTCATAAGTTATATTATGTCTGTATTTTGTCATAGAAAATAAAACGCCAGCAAAAAACGCTCCTGTAATTGCCGCAACACCTAATTCTTCAGAAAGAAATGCCAATAATAAACAGACAATTAAAGCAAAAGATACTATTTTCTCATCAATATTTATTTTTGTATCAATTTTTATCAATACATATCTTAATATTTTTCCTAAAAAGAATACAATAATGAAAAATGATACTATCTTAAAAATTACCATAGTAAGACTAGAACCCGCCTGTGGCTTTAAAACACCAATGGACAATGTTAACATGATTATGCCAACCACATCATCTATTATTGCTGCCCCTAAAATTGCAACGCCTTCTCTAGAACGCAAGTGCCCAATTTCTTTCAGTGTTTGAACTGAAATGCTGACACTTGTGGCTGTTGAAACAATGCCCATAAAAATACTTGCTTGATAATCCTTTGTTAATAAATATGTCGTTACACTCACAAAAGTACCAGGTATTAATATACCGCCTAAAGCAATTAAGGATGATGAACGACCGGATTCTTTTAATTCATCTATATCCGTTTCTAAACCAGCTATAAACATTAAAAATATTACGCCAATTTGACCGATTTCTTCAATTGAAGGCGTTATCGTCATTAAACCCGCACCTAAAATAATACCGGCGATGATCTGCCCTAAAACTTGTGGTTGATTCATTTTTTTGGCTAACATACCACCTAACATGGCCAGCAACAAAATTATTGCAATATCAAATATAAAGATTAATTCACTATTCACTCAACACATCCTTTCATTAACATTACTATAAACCCTTGAGAAAATGAATTTATTTTGTCTTTCTGAAACCTTTAAAATTAATAGTTATCTGCTTTTTTTATCTTTACACAGTATACCCCTTTAGCTCTTTTATATCAAGACCTATTCCGAAAAATGTAAAGTTAATGAATGATAAATCTAATGATTTTTCTACTGAAGTGACACTTCATTGTATGATATATAATTAACGATAAAAACTCTTCACAGTGTGAAGAGTTTCTTATTTCCTAATTATTTATTGATCTTTTTTAAATCTTCTGCTTGATAATATGTTGCAACATTATCAATCATGTTATCAATGTCTCCATCCATAAAAGCATCTAAATTATGCATTGTCACGGGTACTCTATGGTCTGTAATTCGACCTTGAGGAAAATTATAGGTTCTAATCTTTGCACTTCGATCCCCAGAACCCACCTGACTTCTGCGTTCTTCTTCTATTTCTTTATTCTGTTCACTTAATTTTAATTCATATAATCTCGCCTTTAAAACACGCATGGCTTGGTCTTTATTTTTATGTTGAGATTTACCATCTTGACACGACACAACCAATCCAGTTGGTTCATGTGTTATTCGTACAGCTGAGTCCGTTGTATTAACACTTTGACCACCATTACCTGAAGAACGATAGGTATCAATTCTTAAGTCATTTGTGTCTATATCTATCTCTACATCATCTACTTCTGGTAACACAGCAACAGTAGCAGTTGACGTGTGTATCCGACCACTTGATTCAGTATCCGGCACCCGTTGCACACGATGGGTTCCACTTTCATATTTAAGTCTTGAATAAGCACCTTTTCCTTCAATCATAACAGATGCTTCTTTTATACCGCCAACACTAGAAAGGCGAGTATTCATCATTTCAATACCCCACCCTATTTTCTCAGCATATTTGATATAGAGCTTTAATAATTCTGAAGCAAATAATCCAGCTTCATCTCCACCCGCACCGGCTCGAACTTCCAAAATAACATTCTTATCATCATTAGGATCCTTTGGTAATAACAACATTTTAAGAGCTTCTTCAATAACTTCTAATTTTTCGTTGTTTTCATCTAATTCCATTTTAGCCAAGGCTTTGAATTCTTTATCACTACTTTCACTTAAGATTTCTTTGGCTTCCGTCACTGCTTCTTTAATTTTTTTATATTCTCTAAATTTTTCAACAATGGATCTAATGGCAGTATGTTCTTTAATATACGCCTGAAATTTTACTTGATTATTAATAATTTTTGGATCAGATATTTTCTTATTCAAATCCTGGTATTGTTTTTCTATAAATTCTAACTTATCAAACATATAACACCTCTTTCATTTAATTACAATAGCCGAGTACCACTCTATCTTTTTTTTGTAAATCTTTAATGATCTCAATGTCATGAAATCCACTTCTTAACATATTTGACACATCAAGCCCTTGATCAAATCCAATCTCATAAGCCAACAGGCCATTGGTTTTTAAGTAATGCCTACTTTTTTCAGTGATTTCTCTGTAATAATCTAAACCATCTTTTCCACCATCTAATGCCACCATGGGTTCATATTCTTTAACTTCCATTTGTAATTTTAAAATGTCCTTAGAGGGTATATAGGGTGGATTGGATAGGATTATATCAAAGGATTCATCCGCTGTTAAACTTTTAAATAAATCACTTTGTATAAATGTAATTTTATGGTCTACTTCATTTTTTTTCGCATTTTTTTTTGCTACTTCAAGTGCCTTTGGTGAAATATCAACAGAAATCACCTGCACATCCTTTAAAAATTTTGCTAAACTGATGCCAATAGCGCCACTCCCCGTTCCAATATCTAAAATCTTCAAATTACCTTGGTCTTTATAGGCTTCAATTATTTTTTCTACTAGAATTTCTGTATCTTGTCGTGGAATTAAAACATCAGGGGTTACACTAAAGTCTAACCCCATAAATTCTTGTGTACCAATAATATACTGTAAAGGTAAACCTCTTTGTCTCTTTTTGATGCCTTGATTAATTCTTATTTCATGTGCTTTTGAAACTTCTTCATTGAAATTTAAAATTAAATCAATTTTTTTACAGTCAAGTACAGACATCACTAGAAGCTCAATTTCTCTTCTTGGCCCATCAGAAATTTGTAAAAATTTCCCTTCACCAAAATTTAAAATTTCTTTAATTTTCATTATCTAGTGCTCTTTTTAAAGCTTCTAAAGCCACTTCCAATTGGGCATCATCTGGTTCACTTGTTGTTATTTTTTGCATCATCATACCTGGGTATGAAATTATTTTAAAAATAACATTATCACTCTTACCAGCAAGTTTTATAATTTCATAAGAAAAGCCTGCAACTAAAGGTAATAACAATAGTTTATATACAACTCTTAAAAATAGAGATTCCCAACTTAAGAAAGAAAAAATGACAATACTTGTCAATAGAACAATTGTTAAAAAGTTTGTTCCACATCTTGGATGTAATCTGCCAAATCCTCTGGCATTTTCAACGGTTAAGTCTTTTCCACTTTCATAGGTATAAATTGATTTATGCTCTGCCCCATGGTATTGAAATACCCGTTTAATATCTTTCATACGAGAAATGAAGGCTAAATATGTTACAAAAATAGCAATTTTCATTGTCCCTTCTAGGGCACTCAGTATGATCCGTTCATTTGTAAACCTTTTAAATAGATTACTTAAAAATGTTGGTGCCAATCCAAATAACAAAAAGGCAAGGACCAAAGCCATAACCATAGATATGCCAACAACAATATTTTCTGCTTTGTCACCAAATTTATCATAGATCCATTCATCAAACTTACTTGTCTCATAGTCATCATTCTCTTCTGCAAAATACTCTGCTGAAAAAGATAATGCTTTTACACCAACAATCATTGATGATACCAATGCAACCATGCCCCGCAAAATTGGTATTTTAGATATGATCTCATTACTTTTGATTAATTTATCTTTAAAAACAAATTCGCCATTGTTTTTTCGAACAACAATAGAAACTTTGTTTTTTGCTCTCATCATAACGCCTTCAATTAGTGCTTGTCCACCCACTGAAATTCTTTCCCTCATAACTAAACCTCCTTAGTTACTAATTAACTTATTGTAGCACTTTCCACAAAGAGATTCATATTCTACTTTATTCTCTCCATCAATTGCTACTTGGTCCCCATCAGAAACAAATTCTCCGTTGACCTTTCTTGCGTTAAACAATGCTTTTTTTCCGCATCTACAGATTGTTTTTAATTCTTCTATTGAATGTGCCAATAATAATATGCGTTTAGACCCTTCAAAACCATTCATTTTAAAATCCGTTCTCAAACCATAGGCTATGACTGGAATATCTAATCCAATAGCCACATTAAACAATTCGTCAATTTGTTTCTTTTTTAAAAATTGTACTTCATCCGCTAATATACAATCGATGGGTCCTCGATTATTTAACCTCGCTTTAATTGTATCATATATGTTTGTGTCACTTTTAATAACTATATCTATTTTTTTATTGATGCCTAATCTAGAGACGACTTTATCATCACCCTTTGTATCAATTCCAGGTTTAATAACAACTGATTCCATGCCGCGCTCTTTGTAATTATACGCAACTTGCATTAGATTAGTAGATTTACCACAGTTCATTGCACCATATCTAAAGTATAATTTTGCCATAGTTACTGCTAATCGCAGTTTTCACCTCTTCTTTCTTTTTATATAAAAAATAGGTTAGGAACTTCCTAACCTACCAAATCCATACTATTCATCATCTGTTCCATATTTCTTTCTGAACAATTCGGCTCTTCCGTCTTTCATGCCTGACTTCTTAGCGCCAGTATAGAAAGGATGGCATTGAGAACACACGTCTAATCTTATGTCCGCACCTTTTGTTGATCTAGTAGTAAACTGGTTTCCACAAGAACAATGTACGTCTATCTCAGTATATTCTGGATGAATTCCTGCTTTCATATTTTCACCTCTTTCATAGCTATTTTGATTTAACTCTATTTAAAATAATATCAATCTGAATCGTCAACTCTAATATTATAACATGACTATATTGATTAATCAAATAAAAATTACAAAGAAATTGACTGAATGAATTCTTTATTGTTTTTAGTTTTTCTTAAACCATCTATAATCTTCTCAGTAATCCGCATTGTTGAGCCACTTGCATAAGCTCTTCTCATCTTCCAAACGGCCTCTAATTCCTCTTCAGATAGTAACAATTCTTCTTTTCGCGTGCTGGATTTATTTATATTGATTGCTGGAAATATTCTTTTTTCTGATAATTCACGACTTAATGTAATTTCCATATTTCCTGTGCCTTTAAACTCTTCAAAAATAATATCATCCATTCGAGAACCTGTATCAATTAAAGCCGTTGCTAAAATTGTTAAACTACCACCGGCATCAATATTTCGCGCCGCCCCAAAGAATTTTTTAGGCATATAGAGTGCAGATGGATCAAGACCACCGGACAAGGTGCGACCACTTGAAGGAACAACTAAATTATACGCTCTTGCCAATCGGGTAATAGAATCCAGAAGTATAACAACATCTTTACCATGTTCTACTAAAGCCTTCCCTCTTTCTAATACCATTTCTGCTACTTTAATATGATTTCTAGGTTCTTCATCAAAGGTAGAATAAATGATGTCCCCTTCAATTGTACGTTTCATTTCTGTTACTTCTTCAGGTCTTTCATCTATTAATAACACTATGATTTCAATATCAGGATATTCCTTCGTAATCTGTTTAGCAATGTTTTGTAAAAGCGTCGTTTTTCCTGCTTTTGGTGGTGAGGCAATCATACCTCTTTGACCTTTGCCAATGGGGGCAATAAGATCAATAACCCTTAAGGCTAAATTTTCTTGGGTGTCTTCTAATACAATACGTTCTGTTGGATAGGTTGGTGTTAAATCTATAAAATTCGTTCTATTTTTGGCTTCTTCAGGTTTCATACCATCAACTTCTTTAACATAAAGTAAAGCACTGAAGCGTTCTCTACCTTTTGGTTTTCTAGTAATGCCTCTTACTTTATCGCCAGTTTTTAAGCTAAACTTCGTTATTTGAGAAGCAGATACATAAACATCAAGATCACTGGATAAATAATTGCTAAATCTTAAAAAACCAAAACCTTTCTCCGTTACTTCTAAAACACCTTCAACTTCCCGATCCATTCTATTTTTATCATCTAATTTTTCTACAAAAGACTCCGGAATTTGACTGTCATCATGCTTTTCACCATTAATGATCACATCAATTAATTCCGACTTCTTTAGTTTGGAAGTCTTTTTTATGTTTAGACTTTTTGCAACTATCCGTAAGTCTCTAACTGTTTTCTTTTCTAGATCGCTCTTTCTCATGGTTCCCCCTTAAAGGTCATCTTTTTTCAGGTTTATTACATCTATGTTACATTTATTGGACATTTTAAGATAAATTGCTTTGTATCAAGAGATTTATGGTATGATTTGAGTAGGTTAATTACAGATGAGCTATTTATCGCTTATACACTAATGATATATCATTAGTGATATATATTCAATACTAAAGGAGAAAAATATGAAAAAAACAACTATTATTCTTATGCTTATATTAATAATAGGTTCGGTTTCATATGCAAGTGAAGAAAAAAATAAAGGTGTAGAAATTTATTATAATGATGAACAGATCAACTTTGCTACAGAACCTATTATAAAAAATGGTTTACTTATGGTACCTATGCGACAATTTTTCGAATCATTCGATGCAAATGTTAATTGGATTAGCGAAACAAAACATGTTCTCGCTTATAAAGGCAACACATTCATTAAGCTTCAAATTGACGAACCTATTAGCTATAAGAATGGCAAACGCGTTACCCTAAAGTCTCCGCCGATCATTGAAGACGATAGAACTATGGTACCAGTGGAATTTGTTGCTAAAACCTTCGATATGAATCTTCATTGGAGTGAGGATCGAAGACGACTAGACATTAAGAATAAATATCGAGATAACATTTACTCATACTTAGGGGAAACATTCTTTAAAAAATATTATTTAAAAAATGAGGAAATTGAGTTTTCACTACCGCACAGTTGGGGCAAAGATTCTGATGATCAGTATTCTGTCAGCCTTTATAATGGCTTACAACACTATGAATTAAACATTTCGAATGGTTATTTAAATGATCTCACCCTTGATGAATATATTAAGAATATTCAAGACAGTATTCAAAAAAATAACTTAAATCAAATGATTTTTTCAAAGATCTCTACTATTGAATTTAATGACATACGCTTTAAAGTGATCCATGTCAGTAAAACTAAGAATGATACCAAAGAAGATAAAAAAATTCTCTATTTTTTTGAATATGATGGGAAAGTCTACCTTTTTAATTTTTCCTATAAAGGTGAAATTCAAAATGAAGATGCTGTCAGTTTAACAAATCTTATTATGAACTCATTACGCATCTCTACTTTAACGATTAATCGAGACAAAGAACATTATTTAGAATTCAAAAAGTTTTATGATTTAGAAATCACTCTAGAAACAGAATTATACGCAAACATGGATACTAATAACGAATTTACTTTTAAAGGCTCTTTAACAAAGGATGATATAAATGGATTGAGTGTCCTTGTAGAAAAAAATGGCCAAAGAAAAGTTTTTGATGTCACCATTAAAAATGGCACTTTTAACGAAAAAATATATACACCCTTCGGATTAGGAAAATACAATATTACAGTTCTTCATAGTGGCTATACACATAACACCTATGATAACCAATCCATCATTACTCTTAATAAGACGGATTCTCCTGTAATTATGCAGTTGAGTGTTGTTAATTTAGCAGATGATAATATTTTATATTTGATTCCAAGTGACAAAGTTACTTCAAAAGATAAGGATCTTATTTCAGCGGCTAAAATAATCACTATCAATCAAAATAATTCTTTTGATCAAGGAAAATCACTGTACAAATGGCTTTTTAATAATATTAGTTTAGTGGATCATAAAGAATCACTTGACACGACTAATCCTTATTCAAAACCCGATGCAATTCAAAATTCAAAAGAAGTTTTTGATACTTCTGAAGGGTCAAAATTAGAACTCAATATTCTTTACACCGCTCTTTTACGCAGTATTGAAATTCCAGCGAGAATAATTGAGAGACAAACTGTTGATGCAAAAGTCTTCTACCAAACGGAAATTTATTTAAATGGTCAGTGGATTGTTACTGATATTTCAACAGAAATGCTAAGCCAAAACAATGATCGATATTCTAACACAAGCTACTTTAATATCTATGATCAAAATTATTTCGAACAATTTGAATATAAAAATTCAAGTAAAATAATTCTTGACTATTAAAAAAAAGCAAAACACCTCTCTTATGAGTTGTTTTGCTTTTTTATTGTTTAAAATCAAATGGTTCTTAAGTATTCTAATTCCTCATCATCCTTATTCATCCGCTTATATGATTTTATTTTTCCAAGTAAGGTTAATTCAACAATCAAAACTTCTGAATGCCGCTTTGTTTCATCTAAACTCATATACTCACAAAACATATAATAATTAAAGCCTTTTCTTGTTGTGTATTGGTCCACAAGCTTTTTAAAATTTCTTTGCTCCTCTATTAAGATCTCATTTAATTGATTAAAATCCTTTTGATTGAGAACATACTTTCTTAGATAATGAATATGATAATCCACTTTTATAAAGCTGTCATAATTGTATAGACTATCAGTCATCACGCGTAATGTTGTCTGGCGTCTAAAAATAATATGGTCAACAATACGGTATAAAATATAAAGGGCCACTATACTTATAATAACAACGATTCCGATATCTCTTGCGAGATACAATTTATCAATAATCCCTTGAGGCATATTTCACTCCTATCCTTTTATCCTTTTATTTTAAATTTAAGATCCTTCTGGCTTCCTCTGGTGTTGCCACTTCTCTGCCAAGTTCTTTAGCAATTCTTACGATTCTTTCAACGAGTTGAGCATTTGATTCGGCTAAAACACCTCTTGAATAATAGACATTGTCTTCAAAACCAACACGCACATGACCACCTAAAATAATTGCCATGGTTGCCAAGGGCAATTCATGTCTTCCAATGCCTGCAACAGTCCATGTGGCATCGTCTGGTATAAACCTTAACATATGCATTAAATCTTCTGGTGTACCGGGACAAGCCCCAGGCACGCCTAATACAAAATCAAAATGTAATGGGCCTTCTATTAAGCCTTTTTTTACTAATCTTAAGGCATTATTAATCATGCCCCGTTCAAAGACTTCAATTTCTGGTTTCACACCTAAGGCTTGCATTTTTTTGGCAAACTTTTCAATGTATTCTTCTGTATTCATAAAAACATCTGGTCCAAAATTAGTGGTACCCGTACTTAAGGTTGCCATTTCTGGTTTCAACTCTACTGGCTGTAAGCGTTCATCAGGCGTATGCCAAACGGCACCACCTGTAGAGGGTTGAAAAATAATGTTGGATCGCTTTTCAACTGCTGCTTTAATCCTCTTATACACTTCATAGTCTTGCGTTGGTTCCCCTTGTGCATCTCTGGCATGAATGTGAACAATACTTGCCCCTGCATCAAAACATGCTTTGCTTTCCATTCCGATCTCTTCAGGTGTTAAGGGTAAATTCGGTTGAATTTCCTTTGTAACCTCTGCACCTGTTAAGGCCGCTGTAATAATTAATTTTTCCATAACATCCCCCCCATAACTTTTATTGCTTCTTATTTTTAATCATTTTTAACCGAAAAAAATCTTCCCGTTCCTTTTCTTCAAGGGTTTCTTCAATGGTCTTGATTAAAGTTTCATATCTTGGGATTCTTATT
>Ga0209414_1000086_pt1 | contig 39512 bp, 51 predicted proteins | sample LakVidmifraction_4_FD_181154 | JGI IMG/M metagenome (GOLD analysis project Ga0209414, IMG submission 181154) | Hypersaline microbial communities from Lake Vida, Antarctica - Brine Hole Two &gt;0.2 micron (SPAdes) (version 2) | ecosystem: Environmental > Aquatic > Non-marine Saline and Alkaline >...
ATCTTACCGACCCGCCGTATGGCATGGGGGCGCAGAGCTTCAACGACGCCGCGGGCACGCTTGCCACTATCGAGCACCACTACGATGACAGCTACGAGTCTTGGAAAATCCTCATGACAGCCTGGGCGCCCCTGTCCTTCGCCATCACCAAGCCGCAAGCCCACGCCTACGTCTTCTGCGACATTGGCAACTTCCACGAGTTGAAGGGGATGATGGAAGCCGCCGGCTGGTACGTTTTCCGCACCCCGATGACGAACTTCAAGCGCAACAGTGGCCGGGTGCCCCTCCCCGAGCACGGCCCGCGCCGCCAGTCCGAATGGTGCCTGTACGCGCTCAAAGGGAAGAAGCAGGTCACCGGCATCTACTCCGACGTTATCACCACCGATTCCGACGAGCAGCTCGGTCACGGTGCGCAGAAGCCTGTCGCGCTGTACGAGGACCTGCTCAAGCGCTCCGTCCGCGCGGGAGATAAGGTGGTGGACACCTTCGCCGGCACCGGACCGATTCTCCCCGCTGCGCACGCGTTCAAGTGTTACGCTGTGGCGGTGGAGCAGAATCAAGCCTCCTACGGGAAGTGTCTGGAACGGCTGCAGGAGCTGGGGAAGCAGCGGGAGATTCCGTTGTGACCCCCCTCATCCCACCCGCTGACCTCGTCTTCATCGACGGACCGCTCCGTCTTTTCCTCCAACACGCCCCAGCACAGGAAGTCCGCGATGCCTACACCCGACTCGGTCGCTACCTCGACGTTTACTGCACAAGTTACGCTCGAGCAGCTGTCCCTCCTGGCAACCTCCCCTCCATCTCCCCCAACTTTCCCATCGGGGCAGATCCAAGTACTGCCCAGTGGCCCGATGGGGGCGAAGTTCGCCGTAGTGGGGGATGCGCCGAGTCTGCACTGTGTGAAAGCCAACGAGGTGTTCCAGGGTCCGGCGGGGTACTTGCTGGAGGAAACCCTCCGCGCTGTTGGAATGCCCAGGGGGGTGCCGTTCCTGACTATGGCGACCCGCCAGCGACCCCCAAAGGATGACCCAGATGAGTTCTTTGCTAAGCTGGTACGCGAGCGTACCATACACCACAAGCTCATCAATGACAAATGGGCTTCCCCCGTGGCTGTGGCCGGGCGAGACCTCCTTCTTCGAGAGATCCGCTCCTGCCGTCCAGACGTGGTCGTTGCGATGGGCAACGCTGCGCTCTGGGCCCTCACGGGCCTCTGGGGTGCGAGGAAGTGGCGTTCCTCGATTCTTCAGTGCGAGATTGAAGGACACCGGTTCAAGGTCATTCCCACCTACGGCGCATACGCCGTGCTTCGCGAGTACACCCTCCGACAGACCTTTCTCCACGACTTTCGCCGGGCGGCGGCAGAGCTGGCCAAGGGGCCGATAGTTTCAACCCCCGATTATCAGTTCATTATCCGCCCCGATTATGCCACGGCCTCCACCACCCTCCAGGGCCTAATCGCTCAACTCGACGCTTCCCCCACCCCGATCAAGCTCTCCGGCGATATCGAGACTCGCGCCGGGCACACCGCCTGCGTGGGCATCGCCTGGTCCGAGACGGAGGCCATCTGCATCCCCTGGATGTGCGTGGAGCGCAACGACGGCTACTGGACCCTCGATGAGGAGACGGAGCTGGTCTTCCTCCTTCTCCAAATCTGGCGGCACCCGAACGCATCCCTCACCTGGCAGAACGGAGCCTACGACCACCAGTACGAGTACCGCTGGCACTTCCTATGCCCGACGATGGGCTGGGACACCATGCTGGCTCACCACACGATGTTCAGCATCTCCCCAAAGTCCCTCGACCACCTATCCTCCCTCTACTGCGAGTACCATCGCTATTGGAAGGATGATGGCCGAAACTGGGACCCGGCGACCATGCCCGAGGAGCAGTACTGGCGCTACAACTGCGAGGATGCCGTCCGCACCCATGAGATTCGCCGGTGCGAAGAGGGCGCCATCGCCCACTTATCCACCCACGGCTGGCCGCGCCTCCCCGAGATCGTCGATTTCCAGCACCGGCTCCAGCCCGCCGTTGTCCGCATGATGCTCCGCGGCGTCCGCTCTGACGACGTAGCACGGAAGCACCTCGACACCTCCCTCGAGACCCGGATGACGGAAATCCAGGCCGAGATCAACGACCTCTGCGGGCAAGAGCTAAACATGCGCTCGCCAAAGCAGATGACGGAGTTCTTCTATGACACGCTCAACCTCACCCCGGTGTACAACCGCAATCCTGACGGCACCCGCGGGGGCCGCACTTGCGACGACGAGGCCCTTCTCAAAATCCAGTCCCGCACCCCGATGCTCCGCCCCCTCATCGCGCGTATGCAGGCTATGCGATCCGCGGGCGTCTTCCGCTCCACTTTCGTCCTTATGCGAAGGGACACCGACGGCCGGCTCCGCTGCTCCTACAACGTAGCAGGGACGAAGACCTACCGTTTTTCCTCCTCCGAGAACGCCTTCGGTTCAGGCGGCAACCTCCAGAACGTCCCCGCCGGCGACGACGCGGAAGACCAACTCATCCCCCTGCCGAACATTCGCGAGTTGTTCCTCTTCGACCCTGGTATGACTGGCTTCGACCTGGACGGCGACAGCGCCGACCTCCGCATCGTCACCGGCGAGTCGGGCTGCCGGGCCATGCAGACCTACTTTGCGGCCAAGGTCAAGCCCTATGTCGAGATTGCCAAGGAGTTCTACCGCGATCCGACCATCACCAAGCACCACCCCTCCTACAAGCGGATGAAAGCCCTCTGCCACGGGACGAACTACGGCGGGGAAGCCCCCGGCCTGTCCGAGCGCATCGGCCTCCCCGTGCACGATATCGACCGGATGCAGAAGTGGTACTTCTCCATGTGTCCGGAGATTAAGGCCTGGCAAGAGGACATAAAGCGCCGCATCGTCGAGCATGGCTTCATCGAGAATCCCTTCGGCTATCGCCTCTACAACTGGGACCGCCCCTCCCGAAAGCTGTTCAATGAGGCTCTCGCCTGGACCCCGCAGTCCACCGTGGGCATACTCATCAACCGCATTCTCCTCGCCATCGACCAGACCATGCCTGAAGTGCAGCTGCTCCTCCAAGTACACGATTCGCTCACCGGGCAGTTTCCCCGCGAACTCGGGGAGGGGATGAAGGAGAAACTCCTCACTCTCGCCAGTTCGGTGGAGATCCCATGCGCATCTGGCACCATTCGGGTGCCCGCGGGGCTGAAGTGCTCCGACCGCTCCTGGGGAGAGTGTGTGTGAGCCGTATCCACAAAGACTGGCTCGCCGCGTATCTTGACTACTCCTCCCACTCCGAGGCCCCCACCTCCATGCGCTTCTGGTGCGGCGTCTCCGCCGTCGCCGGGGCACTGCGGCGGAAGGTCTGGATTGACCAGGCCTATTTCAAGTGGTACTGCAACATGTACATCGTCCTGGTCGCCCCGCCGGGGGTGGTCGCCAAGTCCACCACCTCGGGCGTAGCGATGAACCTGCTTAAGCAGGTGCCAGGGATCAAGTTCGGGCCGGACATTGTCACCTGGCCTTCCCTCGTCGTCTCCTTCGCCGCCTCAGCGGAGTCGTTCGAGTCCCCCCCAGGCATTCACAACATCATGTCGGCGATGACGCTGGAATCGTCCGAGTTTGGCAACTTGCTAAACCCGCAAGACCGCGAGATGGTGGACCTCTACGTCACGCTGTGGGATGGGAAGCAGGGGGTGCTGAAGAAGGAGACGAAAACCTCGGGGAATGACGAAGTCCTCAACCCGTGGATCAACATAATCGCTTGCACCACGCCCAGTTGGATCGCCGGCTCCTTCCCCGAGTACATGATCGGCGGCGGGTTCACTTCCCGGTGCGTGTTCGTCTATGCGGAGAAGAAGGCGAAGCGCGTCTCCTACCCCTCCCGCGTGGTGCCGAAGGACCTGCACAAGCTGGAGGCCGCCCTGGTCAAGGATCTCGAGCAGATCGCGCGCCTGGCGGGGGAGTACCGGCTGACCGAGGAGGCGTTCGAGTGGGGGGATGCCTGGTACCACCGGCATAATGATTCCCCGCCAGCCCACCTCAACGACGACCGCTTCGGCGGCTACCTCGCGCGGAAGCAGACTCACATCCACAAGCTAGCTCTCGTCGTTGCGGCTTCCCAGGGCGACGCGCTGTGGATCACGGCCGAGCATCTCGCCATCGCCGAACGCATGGTGTCGGATCTTGAACCCGACATGGCCCAGGTGTTTGCTAAGATCGGTCGGTCAGACGACTCGCTTCACAGCGAGCGTTTGCTGAACTACATCAAGCAGGCGGGGAAAGTAGAGTGGGAAGTGGCCTTCCGCCACGTTCACAAGTACTTCCCCGGCATCCGAGACTATGAAGATATCGTCTCGGGCCTAGTCCGCTCGGGACTGGTCTGCATGTCGCAGGAGGGGGCGAAAGTATTCCTCTCGCCTGGGAAGGCGGGGGGGTGATGCTGCGGCGACTCCTTGAAGTCAGCTAAATTCATAGGTGCACCGGCAGGGGATCAGACCATCGGCGGGTTTGTTTTGTACGCATGCCCACCGCCGAGCGCTGACTCGCGCCCATATTTCCAGGCCAGATAACCGTGTGCGAAATCCTCCTGAGCCACGCTGAATGCGACGTTTGCCACGAACAGCTCTGAGAGCGCGCCGAGATAGTAACTGCCAACTACGTTAGCGGCGCCAGAAACCCCGCCGATGATGCGGCGCGTGTAGGTCGCGGCACCAATCGCCACGTTATTGGTACCAGGCGCTGCGCCGTCAATGCCGCCTCGGCATGCCGCGCTCGCACCGGCCCCAAACGAGACGACGATAGACCGATCAGCGCTGATACTGCCCGCCGCATAGCCGCCCGACGCGCCGACGCGCAGATTCCCGGCGTTATATCCAACGGCACGCGGCCCGGCAGCGGCGTCGGAATCATTCACAATGTAGGTGAAATTGCTTGCAGCCGCGTTTGTGAACAACTGCATACTGTACGTCACCGCAGCTTGGGCCGCAGGCACGCCGCCCATGTCAGTTTGGACAGCGGCGTCGCCCCCGTCAAACGACGCTCGCGGAACACCAGTGGCGCTGATTTCATAAGTTGGCCGCAGCGTCGAGGTTGATGGAGTCGCAGCGCGGGCACCGACCATTGAAGTGATCGCCTTGATTGCCTGGATGTGGCGAGATACCAGCCCATGCACATCAATCGCATACCAGTCCACCAAGTTGGCGCCAAGATCTGCCGGCGTCCACAGCCGCCCAGCCTGCCATGTCAGACAAATAGACCGCGTCGTGGATTGCCCCCGGCTGTCGAATGCTCGCACCGTCACGCGGCGGGTGCCGCTGAGTTGCGGCTCTGCGGTGATTTGCGAGCTTCCGACGATAGTGACGCCGCCTGTGTTGCCTACCGCAATCTCTGCCCGGAAAATTGGTTTATTGGCCTGCAACGTGCCTATCAGCCGCTGGCCCGGCGCGGCCGATAGCCCCCAAGTGTCGATGGAGATTGGCCCGAAATTGCGCACAAACGCCAGCGCGCTGTTAGGCCACTGATCGCCCGACAGCTTGCACGTAAACGCCCCGTTGTTCTGGTCCCAATACGCATGGTACTCAACATCATTGGTGCGGATGAACTCTGCCATGCGCTCGATAAACAGCGGATTGTCGTAGTTTGTTCCCCACTCAGGGATTGCAAGCCGCTTGCCTTTTGCCACCGCAAAATCACGGAACGCGTACACCCCTGATACTGATGTAAAGATAAAATCGGTAAAGTCCGCATCAGCGGGCAACCCCACAACCGTTTTATCATCCAGAAGGCAGTACACGTCCGGCCCGATGATGTCCACGTATGCATCGCCGGGGTACATCGCTGTCCAGGGCCATGCGCCGTCCAGGCGGAACGCGGGGCAAAACGTGATCCGCACGCGGGGGTCAACGCTGCGCAGAATGTCAGCGACGTGCCGGAATGCGGCAATGTACTGAGCCACCGTCACCAGGGTAGAACCCCACGGGTACGATGTCGAAAAGTTAGGCTCCCACCCCGGCCGGAAATCAATATACCGTGCGGCTGACGGGGCTCCTGCACAAATGCGCTGCGCCATCGACAGAATGATGGCGTCGTGGGTGCCCGCGATGGTTTGCGTTATCGACTCGGCCGTGGTGGAAAGCGGAAATGCCCACTTTTCTTCTAGGTTTTGTCCCGCGAATCGCGCCAGCATGGTATCGACCCATGCGCTGTTTGTCGCCCAATCAGGGCCTGCGTTTGAGAACGCAGCAAACGCGTTGACGTGCGTAAAGCCAACGCCCCCCAACCATTGACTTTGAGCGACCAGCGTCGCCGCGTCTTCCGCCCGCACGCCCGCATCGCGCAGCGATCCAATGGACCGGGCTCGTGCCGCCATCACATCCCCTGACACAAAGGCTTGAGTAGCCGCCACTTGCGTCAAATTCAAACCCCCTAGCAGTTCCTTGTCCGAAACGGCGTCAATAAGCGCCCCAGTAACCTGATTAAGGGCCAGTTGTTGCAGAAATACGGTACTCATATCACACCTCAAATTCGGGGATTAAACAACCGTGACCAAAGCGCCATTGGCATCTGTTAGACACTCAGCTCCTACCGCCAGCGGCAAAACAGCCGACGCGGCCTCCACAATCATCAGCGCACCTGTGCTATCAAACAACAGCCCACGTCGAGCTGTCAACGGCCCTACTTGTCCGCCCCACTGCGTGCAGAACAATTCGCCATCCTCATTCATCGGCCAGCCTCCAACATGTCGAAGGGGCGAGGGCGAGGACAAGGTAATGCGAAGTTTTTGCTGCGCGTCGTAAGTCTTGCCCGACGAGAGTGAGGCCAGCACTGAGGCCGTTACCACTTGAATGGCAGAAGCTGTAAACAACGCGGGGGAGATAACACCGGCCATGTCAGGTCACTCTCTGTACAGTTTGCGCTTGCGCGCGTCGAAGTAAAGTCCGATTACGTACAGCGCCAGTCCGAACACCAGCAGCACTGACATGCTGGGAGTCACGGTGCCCCCTTCCAGCCGATAGGCCACGCGTACGAAGCACCATAGCGCAATCGCGCTCAAACCGATACGTTCAAGTAACGTGTCGTGGTAGCTGGGGAGGAAAACGGCCAAGAGAGCCAACCCGCCCAGAGCGGCCGGTCCGGCTAGGCTAAGCGCCATAATGAGGTCCATCACCAGCCCCTCCGATCCAGCCACGCGCCAAGGCGAGTTTTCAGATCAAACTCCTTAATCGTTTCGAAGATTTTCGCTCCGATGGCCATGGCAAAGACCCCGAGGAGAAAGCCAACAAAGCCGACCACGTCGGCGCCAGGGGCGAGCCAGTTGGCGAACGGCGCTGCGGCGTAGTAGCTGACAGTGGAGCCACCAATCGCGGCGGCGATCAGCTGAGCGGGCTTATCCCTCGACCAGAGCATGGCCACGACGGAGCCGATGATGCCCGGTGCCGCTTGCCGGAATTCTTCACCTGGGATCATAAGGAGTCAATGCCTAGAAGTCAGGAAAAGGGCCTGTAGGAACTACTGTCCCATCTCGGGTAGCGCCGATAGTCAGACGAAACTCGTCAAGGGTAACCAGCTCGCCGGCGCCGGCGCCGGCAACGAGCGGGGCACTCAAAAGCTGCACCGTGGCTGGAGTTCCGGAGGCTGCCGCGTCCCCCCCCAGCGTATACAACAGCACTCCGTCAACGTACAACTTACCAGCGTAGCCAACCGCACCCGCCTCTCGGACTAGACTTATAAAGTACCAAGTACCAGGAACGAGGCTAACGGCAGGTCCAGTAGATTGTGTATAGCCCAAGCAGTAACAACCGAGTTTATAGTCCGGTGTCAGATAGAACCAAATATGAGCAGCACCGCTGGTGAGGGTAAAGAAGTAAGTAGTAGCCGCCGCCGAACCTGGATTAAGCCAAAACTCAAGCGCATAAGCAGCGTTCTCCGGAATAGCCAGACTGGCCGAGCTGTCCAGTTGAGCATTCGAGCTGCGCCCCCCGCCACCGACTGTATACAGCCCCCCTGAGCCAAACTTCTCATTTCCCAGTGTGTTTATGACCCCAGTTAGGCTGACGGTGCGAGCGTAGCTTGACGAGTCGAAAACAGTCTCTCCCGCGAGGCCTGTTGTGCCATTAAAGTGAAGCAGAGCGCGCACGCTGCCGAATAGCAGATCTGGCAAAAGACCGCCTGTTAGTAAAGCTTGCTGCACCGCGCCCATTACGTCAGCCCCGTTCCATTGATAATCCACTCCGTCGCCGTGATCTTCACCGCGGTGCAGACCCCATTCGCCGCCAGTGTCCGGGAGCCCGTGGTCCCCGCTCCAGCTAACCGCATGGTATCAGTCGTGATCGCGATTGTCACCACCCCAGCGGCGTTCTGGTTCACGAGCGTAATCGCGGCTCCGATGGGGAACGCAACCGCAGCGTTTGCCGGGATGGTCACTATCCGCGCCGTGGTGTCAGCCGAGGGGTGGAGCAGGTGCTTCCCTGCGTCGGAGATCAGCACCGCATACGCGTCGGAAAAGCTGACCTGTGGCAGTTCGCGAAAGCCCGCTCGGAAGACCGCACCCGCGTTGTCCATCTGCTGCAGCCCGGCGGTCGTGATCCCCGCCACCTGCGTGCTCGCGATACCGTAGCGGAAATCTCCCGCCGAGGCCCGGTACCACCCGGAGCCGGTCTCCGACCCCCAGGCCACGCCCGGCGCGACAAGCGAGCCGCTGAAGGCCTGGAACGCCGCCAGCATCGCTCCCCGACCGTTCCGGTCAAGGCTGCTCGTGACCTCCGCCGCCAGATCGGCGAGGGTCGCATTCGCCCAAGCGCTGGCGATTGTCGTCAGGGTGACGACAGGGTTGGAAGCGGGCAGGGCGTAGTTCCCTGACGAATCACGGGCCATATGGAGACTCCTTTTTGGCCTTCTCGGCCTTCTTGGCCTTTTCGGCCTCGGCTGCGCGAACGTCGGAATCTGCTCGACCGCCTTGCTGCAACATCTGAAACAGGGTCTGGATGCGGGCACCCGTGACGCTGGAGACAATGGACTGCTGCCCGATCTGCTCGATCAGCCGCAAAGCGTCCGGGTCGGAGAAAATCTGAGACAGCGCTCGGTACTGACGCTCCCGGCCGACAGCGCGCAGCTTTTCTGCTACCATCGCAGGCCCGGAGAGCGGGCCTACCGCCCGAACGGTGTCCCGCACCGCGGATTCCCCAGCGGCACGCTCAAGCGCTTCCGCAGCGAAGTTCACCCCTTGCCGGTTCCGGCCCGACGCCTCCAGTGCCCGGAGGACGCTCCGCATACCATTCTTCACTTCCGTCGGGTTGAGCCCTTGCGCAGCGGCGACGCCTTGCATCATCTGGTCGAAGTTCTTCGACTTCGCCGAGCCGTCCGCACCGACCAGGGACGTGTAGAAACTTGACCCCGAGGCGGCGGACACCCGGCCCTGGGAGCTGGTAAAAGCCTTATCCACGGCCTCGTCCCAGAGCACCCGAGCGGCCTGTGGAAGCGCCCGGTTGGCCATCGCAGCGCCTTCCAGATCCCCCGCTGCCGTAGCCTTCTGCGCGCGCGACCGAAGCGCAGAGGCCAGTTCGCCAATAGCCCTCTCCTGCGCCACGGGTGCCCCGAGGGTTGAGCGGAGCGTCCCCAGGGCATCGGGCATGGAGTCCGTCACCCCGTGGCGCCCGGCCACTTTGCCCGTCAGGCCAGCCGTCAGCGCGTTTCGGGTCTCATGACGGGAGGTCTCGATCTGGCGGCCTTGCACCCGCGTGGGAGTGATATCGTCCAGGATGGCCCGAATGTCGCTAAGCACCCCAGACACCTGCCCTTGCTGGCGCTTGGCGATCCCAGGTGAACTGATCCCGAGGTCGTCAAGTTTAAGCAGCGCCTCCTTGATCATTGTGTCAAGATCCGTGGCTTTGAACGAGTCCAGCTCTTTCTTGTCGGGCGCAATGGTCGCGGTGAAGCTCCTGGCGCCCTTGGGGAGAAGTGCTCCCGTCAGCGGCAGCGTCTGAAACTGGCCAGTCTGCCCCGGCCTTAGCGGGCCGATAGGCGCCCCCGGCTCCATGCGGTACTCGGCGATCCGACGAAGCAGGCCTTGAAACGCTTGCAGCGGCTTGCGCGATTCTGAGGCCTGCATCGACTTAATCGCTTCCGACAGCCGAGCATCCGCCGCTTGAATCTGCGGGGCGGACAGCATCCTCCCATCCTCGTTGAACAGGGCCCGCTGGTTGGGGGTCAGACGAACGTCGTCAATCGCGCCTTCAGCGGCCGTGCGCAAGTCCCGGATGGCCGCCTCGTTCCCGGGGTTCGGTCCAAGATTAGTCCCCGCCCGCCGAGCAGCCCACTTAGCCTGCTTCGTCTGATCCATGACGAGCGACTGCAGCCGACCACCCCCGCTGCCAGCGCTTAGCAGTTCCTTTGTCAAGTTATCCAAACCCGTGGGATTGGGGAAAAGCTGCTCAGGGGTCAGCCGTATCCCGGCCGCGTTCGCCTCCGCTTGCAGCCTGCGGGCCGCATCGAAGTCGCTGGGCTTCGTCCCCTTCAACGCTTCCTTCAGCATCTCCTTATGGTTGCCGCGGCCTTTGAAAATGGAAGTCGGGGTGCCGCCGAAGAGTGACCCCGCGAGGCCACCTATAACCCCGCCGTTATCCCCGGTCATATCCTCTTCCAGACGCCGCCCAGCAACCCCTCCGAGCGCAGACAAGCCAGCTGTCACCGCGTTCCGGACAGCGTTTCCTGGGCCCAAAGGCCCAGTCGCGGCGGCACCCAAAATCTCCACCACGGGCTTCTCCAGCCGCCCCTCCGGCGGAGGCACAATGGAGTCAACGCCTTTATGCAGCATCTCGGTGGCGCGGCCAAAGTCCGCGGGATCGCCGCCCATCTTGTTGGCGAATGAGCGGATCAGTTCCCCCGGCAGCATGCCCAGGGTAACAGCGCCCTTAACCCCCTCCGCGGCTATCTGCGGGAGTGTCTCAGTGAAGGTCTTAGCCAGGCCTTTTTTGGCACCCTGAACCAATCGGCTGTTGGCCTCTGCTTGGGTGATGGAGGGGTTTGCTGAAGAAGCCGGTCCTCCGCTTTCGCTCGCGCGCTGCTGGCGCCGACCAATTTCCGCCTTGTAGAATTCGACGCCATCGCGATCCTTTGCGGTTTCAGCGTCAAGCAGCGCCCGCTGCAATTTGTGGATTTCCTCCGACATGCTTGTTACTCCAGCGGCGTGATGCCGTTTTTACGGAGGCGTTCCAGCTCCGCAGGCGTGTAGCGGTACGAAGGAGGCTTCGCCGCCACCGGGCGAGCGCTGGGCATATACATGCCCGTAGCCGGGTCGGGGAGAAAGCCGGAAACGTCCTGCGCATTGGAGGGGACGCCCTTTGCCCCCTTGGCCACGTTGGACAGGTCGGGGATGGCGAGCTTCGCCCTGATCAGCTGCGGAACGTCGCCAGCGTACTGATCCACCCGATTGTTGTGCGTGATCAAGTCGTTGACGATATCCGTCCGACCCGCTCGAATCACCGCCAGGAGCCCATCCGGTGACAGCTTCTTATCACCAGCCGTCCGCGCAGCGTACTCACGGTCCGCGTTGGAAGGATTCGTTCCAGTCTGTTTCAGCGCGGCCAGGACGAAGCGCCCCATGTCGCTGTCCAGCACTTGCGTCTCGGACAAAAACCGCTTGACCTCATCCGACCCCATGCCGAACTGCACAGCGAGCCCAGCGGCGCCCGAGACGAACCCGGAGACTGGGCCCATGTACGCCCCGTTCTCCACGGCCTGCTGCGCGCTGGCCAAGGCCCGGAACCCCCGAGTGGTTGAGGCTTCCAGCTTCGACCGATTGGCCGAGATGTCTTTCACCTCGTCGTTGAGGAAGACCTGGTCGGCTTTTCCGCCGGTGCTCAGGGTGACGTGGCTGACATTCCGCTTGTCCAGCGGGTCGACATTCCCCCCAGGCTGCACATTGGACATACCCACCCCAGCAACGTCTCGCTGCGTCACCCCCATGCCGGGGAGCACCTTCGGGACCTCTCCCACTTCCTGCCCCATCTCCATCACAGAATTATTGACTACCTTCTGATCGGCCTTCGCCCGCAGCTGACGCGGGTCGCCCCCGGCGGCGAAGGCCGAGTTCGGCGAGGCCTTATCCACCAGCTTCGCGAACAGCGCTTCCTGCGTCTTCCGATCGTCCCCAGCCATGCCGCGGATCTCGGGGAACTGTGAAAGCTGCCCCGCTTTGTAAGCCAGGGGGTTCCCCGGTGTTTGGCGGGAGGGAGGGGCCTTACCCTCCTCTGGTGGCCCGGGCAGAGCCACCTCCTCCCCATCGCGTTCGCTGGTGTAGGAGCGCAGCCCTTGCAGCAGATCTTTTTGGTACGAGCCGGACAAGTCCGCTGCCTTCTTCTTCGCGACTTCCTGCTTCTTCTGCAGCATCGCTTCCCGAAGGGCACCGCCCAGGCCGTCGAAGTTCAGCGCAGAGAACTTCCCCGCGTTGAGAGGCCTCGCCGGCCCTTGCTCTTGCAGCTGGGCCAAGGCGGCAGCCAACTGCGCCTGCTCGCTTTGCACCCCGGCCATCTCCGCCCCGTAAGGGGGCATGATGCCAGGCATGGTGAAAGATGCGGTTTTGATCGGCATTTTAAGGCTTCCCGACGGAAACGCCAAAGTTCAGCAGGGACTGCAGCCGGGCGACGCGGGCGTTGTAAGCATCCGCTTGCGACTGGTACTGCGTGTTCGCAGCGGCCGCCGTGTTCGTCGGGGCCACGCTGCCCATGCCGAAGGGCTGAAACTGCGGCAGCGTCGGCGTGTTTCCGGTGCGGAAGGAGTTGAACTCCGACAGCGGTTGCTGGCGTTGGAGTAGCGTTTCCTGAATATTCTGGCTGCGGACGTTGTTGTTGAGACTGGAATTGGCCCGCGAGTCACCTTGCAAGCGACTCTGCTCTGCCCCGCCGGCGAGTGTGGCTTGATCCGCCATGTTGGACAGGTCGGTGTTTTGCGCTTCCAGCATCGTGCGCATACCGTTGTCGTAGGCTTCCGTTCCGGGCATCAGCCCCTGGTTGCGGAGCTGAACGTCCAGCGCGGACCGGTCCCGATCCATCTGCGGCTTGCGAAGCCGAGTCAGACGCTCGAAGAGGGCGGTGGTGACCTTGTCCCGGTCGGCGGAGAACCGATCTGCGGACAGCGCCTTCTCCGCGGCGCCCGCACCCGACAGGTCCAGCGGGTTGGCCACAGACTGCGCCACGCGGCCCTGCATCCCGCCGGCAATGTCCTGCGACGCTTGCTGGTTCGCAGTTTCGGAGTTGTAGAGCCGCTGCTGCTCGGGGGAGAAGCCAATCTCCTGCGTATAGCGGCGCCCGCCAGGGACGGAAGCGTCGGGGGTGGAACCGAACTTTTGGAAGCCGAATGGCGTCGTGGTATCCACGCGGTTGAGCTGCGCCTGCTCCTGCGCGGCGGCTGAGTTGGCGGCGGATTGCTGCTGGATCACAGCGCCCGCATTGGGGCCGGTAGGCGGGGAGCCTACTAACGCCTGGCTGGCCAAACCGGCGCCAAGAGCGGCACCCGCGCCACCGACGAACTTGCCGATGGTGGGATTTTCCTGGAGGAAAGTGCCAGCGGTGCCAGCGGCCCCGGTGAGAGCGTCTTTGAGCCCGGACAGCCCGGCCAGAGGGGCGCCCGACGCGAACATGCCGCCGCCAAGACCACCTGCCATTGCAGTGGTGCCAGCTGCGCCTGCGGCTGCCGGAATGGCGGGTGCGACACCTGCCGCTGGCACCATCGAGGCGGGGTTAAAACCGCCAGCGGCACTGGCTAGTTGGGAGTCGGCCGCGGCAGTGGTGTAGGCGGGGGCACCCGGCGCTTGCGCACCGACGTTCTGAAGGCCGGAGAATTGGTTCGGGTCATACTGGGCAAACTCGAACGGCGACTCGAGGGCGCTGGCAGCGCCTGCGGCTGCGGCCCCTCCACCGACACCGGTGAGCCCGCCGGCAGCGCCCAGTTCTGGGAAGGCGGAGGCGATGGCTGCGTCAGTCATGCCGTTGGCGGCGAGAAAGCCGATATCCCCTGCAGCACCGGCGCCTGACACGCCGGCCGAGGCGGCAGGTGCGCTGCCGCCACCAAGCCCGCCAAACACGGCAGGGCCTGCCACAGCGCCTAGGCCCCCCAGTGCAGCGGCGAAGAGGCCGCTGTCATCCGACGCGAAGCTCTGGCTGGCGCGGGAAGCGCCAGAAGAATCGCTGATTCCCGCAGTGACCCCGCCGATGCCCTTCGGATTGGTGTAGCTCTCGCCGGTCAACTTGAATTGGTTGTCCTGCAGCCAGTTCACAAAGCCGGGATCGACAGTCCTTGGCCCCGCGTCCTGCCCTTGTCCCGACTGGAAAGTAGTCCCGCCTTGAAAGCCAAGCCCGGCCGCGCCGGACTGCATCAAGGACGCCAGGTTGTCGGGCTGCATGGACTCAGCCGGGCCTGCCATTGTCTCCGTGTTGTAGTTGTGCTCCGGCACGTTGAGCCAGGACGCGGACGGCGCCTCGACGTAGCGAAGCTCCGCGTCCTGGCCTTGCCCAAACTGCTGCATTCCGCCGCGCTGGGCGGCAGGAGCCGCCATCGGGTTCTCCATCCCAGGCACTGGCTGGGCCGTCTTCTGCGGCGTCAGGGAAGGCGGCGAGGCCCCAAGCGAAAAAGGCCCGCCAGTTCGCACTGTGGGCTTTCGTCCAAACTGGGGTTCCTTCTCTCCTGAGAAGCCAAACGGTCGGGCCATAAACACTTTCAAGTGTATTGGCCTTCCGCCTTCATGGGCTGGAGAGGTTGCTCGAATGAGCGGATAGCGGGGAGTATAGGAAGCTCCCTGCGAATTGTCAATGCTAGAGCAAACCGCCCACTTCGAAGGTGTAGTCCAAAGCGAGGATGCGGGTAGAGCTGGCAGCCGATACGCCGTAAATCACTTGCGTCGCGGAGTAGCCCATCCCTGCGAGGGAGTACCAGGATTGGGAATACTGCGTCAGCACGCCCCATGCGGCTTGATCCCAGATCGCAACGTCCCAGAGATTACTGGCTGCCGGCGCGGTGGTCAGAGCGGGAAAGAAATACGTCTGCTCGAAGTTCACCAGCAGCTTGGGGAGGAAGACCAGTGGCTGGTTCGACTCCATCAGGCACCGGCCTAGACCGAATACCTTCTGCCGCGTTGGCTGGTTCATGTAGGAAAAAGCCGGGATCATGGTGAACGGAATGGCGCTGCCATTGTCCGTCCCGCCAGACCAGCCGTTGGACACGCGGTTAACCTCCCCCTCATACAGGACGTTGCCGAGAGTGAGCCAGGTGATCGCGCCCGAGACTAGAAAGCGGCTCCAGCCCCCCGTAAGCGTGCTCATGACATACTGATACCGGTTGCCGACACTCCCCGCGGGCACCTGGATGAGGACAAAGTTCCCGTCGACGAAGTAGTGCACCTCCCAACCGCGGACGGAGGCATAAGCGGAAGTGTCGTTGCCGATGAGCAGCTGGATGCGATCCGTCAGCGCTGTGGTTTTATCCACTACTTGCGACTGGAGGAGCTTGGAAAACGGGAACAAGCCGTCAGCGGTGAGCAGCAGCACGTCGCCGCCGAAGGTTGTCCAGAAGCGCTCGCCCACCGGCGGGCCGACGAAGTAGACCCCGACGAGGGCGAAGGTGGCCGCGGAGGCGGGGTCGGTGCCTTTGTACACCGCCACTTCCCCCATGGAGGTAATCGCGAGGAGGAAATCGTCCGCGCCCGCTCCTCCGTCAACGGTCCAGTTGATGATGGCCTGCAAGCGCCCACCCTTGCGGAAGACGCCGGCGAAGGTGAAGGCAGTCATCGCCCCCGTGACGGCGTCGGCTCCGCCGTACCAGGCCCGGAAGGAGTTTTTCTCCACCACCCACACCCGACGCTTCCAGACAGAAATTTGCGTCATGTTGGAGGTTGCGAGGCCGGTGAAGCCGAGCGTGGTCCAGGAGGAGCCGTCGTAGATTTGCCCCGTGTCCTGGCCGTTCACAGCCATCAAAAAGTTGCCAGCGGTGTTACTTACCTGCGTTTGGGCCCAGTAAGCGGAAGTGAAGCCAGTCAACACCGCCGCTCCGATTGCACCCGAGGACGTGGCATCGAAGATACCGGCACCCGCTGCGGCAAAGATCTTCGTCGCCCCGCTCACTCCAATATATCCAAAGAGCGTTTCGACAGGTGCGACAAAGCCGGTAGCGGTGGCTACCTGCCCGCGCCGGACTTCCAGCGCTCCCGGCTGGCAGATGATGTTGTCCAGGCGGAGAGCGTCCGTCGGCTTCATCATCGCGAGGGAGTCGCGGTAGTTGAGGCCGCGAATGGGCGCTGGGACTGTTTGGGTCTCGTAGACCTTCGCCGTGTTTTTGAGCGTCCGGCGCCCGCGCTGGGCGATTTTCATACGCCATACCCTGTGTCGGGAAGGTTCCACTCGGAGAGGAACTGGGAACTTGTGCCTGGGGTGAGGGAGAGCGTCGGGGCGGAAGTGGAATTGGACCACGCGGCCTCGATCATGTCCTCGAACTCCTCCTGAACCTTGGACGAGTCCAGGCCTTTGGCTTCGCGGAAGGCCAACTTCAACCCGGTGATGAGGAGGAGATCATCGAAGAGGGGTATGTCCGTGTCCGCTGTGATGCGGTACTTGGGCACGTCGGCCTGCGCCGGCACCGTGGGGCTCACGCCGAAAACCCAAGCCGCGGATAGGTATTCCTGAACGATGACCTTGCCAGCGGCGGGCGCCGGGTGCAGGTTAAACTGCCCGTTGAAGAAGCGGTAGCGGAACTGCGGGGCCGCTACGCCGAAGCCGGATTTGAGGTACTGCCACTCGGTGGGCACCTTGGGGCCAAGGAGCGGCCACCGGCCCGAGCGGTCCCAGACCGTATCCGCGAGCGGGACAAGCCAGTCGGCGGGGAGGTCGTAGGCTTCAGCCGTAGTCGTGGTGAAGGACCACTCGGCGCGGGTCTCCGCCCACAGGGGCAGGCGGGCCAGCTTCTCCCCTAGGCCGTTGAGGAGGAAGAGGAGCTGGGCCGAGGTCTCGTCCGTGCCTGCGCTCAGCGTCGTCGGACGGGGCATGCCGATCTCCCCCATGGCTTGCTGGGCGATGGCGAGAGCGGTGCGCTTCCGCGTGGTGGCGACGATGATTGCAGGGTAGGGCATGGACGGACCTTAAGCCTTGGGGAGAGCCACCGGGGTGGAGGTGATGACCACGTCCTTTGACACGACGACGGCAGTGGCCGCTCGCTCCGCCATCAGCACGGCGAGCTGAGTTTGCAGGTCGCGCACCTGCTCGGACAGCTGCTCGGAGTTGGCCGAACGGGCGAGGTACTTGATGGCGCGCATCTTCAGATCGGTCCCGCCGGTGCCGAGGAGCTGCGCAGTCGTGTCCGGGATGCCGGCGAGCTGCTCCACCGTCTCGACCTTGAGATGGCGCATTTCCAGCACTTGCGCGGGGGACAGGCCAGGGAACTCGGACAGCGGGGTGCCAACTTGGAGGGACTCGCCCTTTTCCAGAAACTGGCCGTACTGCTTGGAAAAGCGGAGCTTGTCCTCATCCGTCACGCGACGCTCGATGATGAGGAGCCGATTCGCAGGGGAGAGGATGCGGACGTAGACGCACTCCTCGAAGATCTTGCGGCCCTCCTCGCGGGTGCGGAAGGAGTTCAACTCGGCGTGCTTGTAAAACTGCACGTGGAGCTGATTGTCCAGGCCATGGGCTTGCTGGGAGGAAAGCTCTTCGAGCCGGGCGGATTCGAAGTCAAAGTCGGTGTAGGAGGTGTCGGCCATGGTAGGCTCCTGAAAAAAAGGGGACCCGAAGGCCCCCTGGGTGGCGAATGGGCTGAAAGGCTTAGCCCAGGTTGGCTGCGGCCGGGTGGGCCAGGTTGACCAAGGCGAAGGCGGCGCCGTGGATGAAGGTGCCGGTGACGCTGCCTGTGGCGGTGGCGTTCGCGGACAGCTGGACAAAGCCGACCGGCGGGGCCGAGACGCCGAGCATCAGGCCGCCGTAGCCGATGGCGGTTATGGTCGTGTCGGCGGGGATGCCAGTGCCCGTGACACCTCCACCGACATACAGCCCGTCGATGTTGCCCACGGCGAGCAGGTTGCTGCCGCTCAAGGTGCTGACCTGCTTGGTGCCGATGGTGGCAGCGAGCGCGGTCATGGCGAAGGCCCCGGTCACGCCGTTCGTACTGACCACTGCGTTGGACAGTGAGCCGGCCGTGGCGCTGCCGTATAGCGGGGCGTTGGCCGCGGAAGCGGCCAGTCGGGCAGGAACTTGGCCCCGGACGGCGAACCAGCTGAGTGCCGCCGTGTCCGTGTTGGCGGACATGGAGATGCCGACCATGCCCCGCGTGGCAGCGAGCTGGCGCGTCGTGGCGTAGCCCGCTCCGATTCGCACCGCGTCGCCGATCTGCAAACTCGCCACACCGAAGGCGAGGATGAAGCCGGCTTCGCCGAAGATCGGATCGACGCCGACGATGACTTGCCCAGGGAAGGGCAGCGGAATGGTGCCAGCGGAGGCCGAGTCCCGGCCCAGGAACTTCTGCCAGTCAGACGTAGTCAGGACGATGGGCGTCGGGGGCGTGCCCAGGACGTTGAAGGAATTGGCGAACATTGAAGATTCTCCTGAGGGGTGGGTTGGCGGCGGCTTAGAACAGCACGCCCTGGAGCAACGCGTTGCTCAAGGTCAGGTTGCCGGCGAAACCGATCAGCTTCACCATCGCGTCCTGGTTGACGGACAGGCGCTCGCCGCCGATCGGCACCATGTTGCGCGAGCGGTGCGGACGGTACTTCATGTAGCTGGGGTTAATGAAGTACATGTGGTTGGCTGGGCAGCCGCCACCGACACCACCGTCGAAGATCACGTCAGCGCCCATGTACTTCAGGTTCATGAACCCAGCCTGGCCGGTGCTGTCGTTCGTGATGCGCTGGATCGCCTGGAGCGACGACCAGTAGAAGTTGAAAAACGCGTTGTCGGCGAGGATGAGGGTAGGCCGATCGGCGCCACGGCTGCAGCGCAGGTACAGCTGGTTCATGTAGGACTGGATGTTCGTGGCGCTGACCGCAGCGCCACCGTCCGTCACGCCGGAGAACTTCTGGTTGCGGAAGAACACCCAGTTGGCGCGGTTGATGCCGCCGACAGTGCCCGTGGTCGGGTTGTCCGCGATCAGGGCTTGCAAGCCGCCGATCTGGCGTCCGCCGTAGCCCGTGCCGTCGGAGTAGACGCCGAGGGAGACGTTGTTCGACATGGTGCGCATGGCGTTCTCGATCCGCCCTTCGAGCAGGTCGATGATCTGCGACTTGCCCGAGTTCTGCAGCTCCTCCAGCCCCGACATGGACACGGCAACCGCCGCCTGGGCAAAGTTGTACTCCGCCGCAGTGATGACGTCCGAGGGGGAGACGTTGAGCTGGTCGTACCCCGAGTACCACATGAAGGTGGCGTTCTCGTTGTAGTCCATCTCCTCGACGATGGTGCGGCCGCCGTCAACTGGCTTGATCCGGCCGCGCTTGCTGAGTTCCGTCAGCACCGCGTTGTTCTTCGTGGTGTTGTCCTGGAGCGTGTTGCTGCGGTTGCGCAGCGTGGTGGTGACGATTTCGCCCAGATTGGGTGATGGCATGGGATAAAACTCCGGTTTTAGCTGTCAAGCTCGCCGTCGAAGGCGGCTACGAGGGTGTCGCGAAGGGACATTTTGCCCGCATCGACTCGGACGGCACCTGGAGCGGAGCCGTTGACGGATACGGAGGCTCGCCGGGCCCGAGTGGCAGCGTCGCGGGAAGCCGCGGTCTGCTGTTGGTTGGCCCGTGCGATTTCGAGCTGGCGTGGCCGTTCGTGCATCCACGCTGCTTGCTTGTAGGCTTCAGAAAGATCGGCGGCTTTGCCGGCGCGGATAAGGGTTGCCATCGTGTCCAAGTAGCCAGGCTCTTGGAGGTAGATGTTGGCCGGATCAGCGACGAAAGTCTCGATTTCCGTGTCAACCTGCTGACGAGCATTGTGCGTCTCGGTGGCGCGGGTTGTCAACACCTCCCGCTCCAAGGCGTTGTGCCGATTGATCAGGTCCTCGTTGGGCTGGAGAGCCGTTGCCCCGACGAGGGCTTCGAGGGGGACGCCGAACGCGGCTGCGGTCTGGCGGAGGAGCACGACCTTCTGTTCAGGGGAGCCCTGGCGGAGAATGCGCGCGGTTTCGAAGAGGTTGCCCATGGCGGAGTGGAAGTTCCCGCCCTCCTTCTGCACCATGTCGGAGTAGGGGGCGAAGATACGCTGGGACTCTTCCCAGGACTTTGCCCGCTGGCCGTAGGTGGAGGCCAGCCGGCCGATGTTCGACTCGTACTCGTGGAAGGTCTCGCGGATCTCGGGCGGGAGCGTGGCCCACTTCTCGGCGAAGCGGCTTTTCAGGCGCTCGGGGATCGCACGCTCGGTCGGTGAGGCAGGCGCAGTGACAGCAGCCGTTTCCACAGCAGGAGTGTCTTCGGGGGGAGCGTCTTTGGCAGCTTGCGGTGCCCGCGGTGATCCGGCGGCTGGAGGTACCCCGGCATCTTCCGAAGAGTCTTCGCTCTCCGCGAAAGCAGCTTCCAGCCCGCCGCGAATAGAGGTGTCATTGGGTGCGTCCTCGTTGAGGGTGTCTTGGGGGTCAAGTTCAGGGGGCATGATAGGTCATCCGTAAAGGCGAGCGGCCAATTCTTCCCGCAAACCGCGGGCGGCTGTGAACTCCCGCTTCGGAGGCGATAGCCGCTCATTGCCGACCTCGATGCAGTTGTGCTCTCGGAGATGCGCCCGGTGCTGGGCGCGGGAAGTGATCTGGCTCCCGTCGATGGTGGACTTGTACGGGGCAATGTCAGGTATGACAAAGTAGAGCTGCGCCGCGGGCGCGTCAGCCGGCGTCCAGGTGCCGCCCAGGCAGTACCACTTTTGGCCGGCAATTATGACCGAATTATCCCCGGTCTTTTCGTGCAGCGCCCCCTCGATGAACACATAAGACTTACGAACCATCACACACCTCCCGGGGGTTGCTGAGCCGCACCGGCGGCTTGATCGAGGACTTGCTTCCCCGCGACGACTGCCATGATCTTGGCCTCGAGGTTCTGCAGGGCGAGGGCGAGGGTGGTTTTGAGTTCCTCCCGATCTGTCGCGGCCCCCTCGCGGAGTTGCACCCGAGCCATTTCCCCTTGCTGCTTCATCTGCTCCAAGGCCATCTTGACCTGTGCCTCGCCGGGCTCTTCTTGCTTCGGCTCGGCCAAGCGCTTCTTGATCGCGTCCGAGGCGTCCTCGATGGCGGATTCAAGGCTTCGAGCGACGGCGAACCCTCGCACGGTGAAGCGGAGCATCTCCAGCGCGACTGGGAACATTTCAGGGGCGATGGCCGCGACGTTCTTGATCGCGTTCATGAAGTTGGAGACCGTGGACATGAAGTCGTTCCGGCGATCCCGCTCCTGCGCTTCGTCGGGCTCCAGCATGGTGCCTTCCGCGACTTCGATGCGGTAATGGCGGAGCTTTTCGTCCTTGAGCATCTGCAGCGCGAGGGCGATGCGGTCGGGATGGGCGACGGCGTCTGCGATCTGGTCCGCGGAGGAGATGCGCTGGAGGGTCTCCGGGGAGTAGAGGTTGCACATGATCTCCGCTTTGATCTGCAGGATCGAGGTCATGAACTCGGAGACTTGCTGCTGGCGGGAGGACAGGCGGAGATTGGCGAACTTGGACTTGATCTGCTGCGCGCCGAGGGTTTCGGACGCCTTGGACGCTCCCCGGATGATATCAGCCATGCCGGTGAGTTCGTAGATGGTCTGCTTGGTCTGCTCTCGGGCGACGTAGAGGCCTTCAAGAACCTTGCCGATCATGTCCACGGGGAGGAAATCGGTGACGCCCTTCAGCCCGCCCTTCTCGGCGAAAGCGGCCCATGCGCTGACTGGCACCATGCGGTTTTCCTGCCCGGAGGAGAGCAGGTTCTGCAAGGCGGACTGCGAGGAGTCGTACACGCCCACAACGCGGAGTGCGGATTGGAGCAGGGAGATGCGGTTGGTGAGGTCGTCGAGTTCTCGAATCTGGCTCCGGTAGATGATGAAGTCGGCAACTGGGACGAGTTCGTCATTCGTCATCGTGGCGAAGAGGGGAGGCGGGCAGGGGAAGAAGCCTCGCAACTCGAACGGGTCGTCGACTACGTCCAGGGGCACGGCGACGCCCTTCACCACCCAGATGGCGCGCTTGGTGTCCTTGTCCCAGATTTCCCACACGGCGGCGCGCTTGAGTTCGGCGGGGGTGTCTCCGCTTTTGGTCGGCGTGTCGTTGTCGTCGGAGCCCATGGGGGAGGCCGGGTCGTGGGTGCAAGCGACTTCGGAGATGTCCCCGCCGAACCTGGCCATGGTATCCCGGAAGCGGGCCTCGAGCCGGTCCTTGGCGAAGTACACCCGACGGGCCACCCAGTTCACGTCCGCCCACACTCGGCCAGGGGCGTGGCGGAAGTCTTTCCAGTAGACGTAGTCTACCTTGGAACGCTCGTCAGCGACTTCCTCCACGGTTTCGGTCTGCATTTCGAGGGAGGTCTCGGAGGGGACTTCGACCTGCCGCTCGGAGAACTCGGCCTCATACCGCACCCAGACAACTGCTCGGCCTGGAATCAGGCGATCGAGCACGGCTGATTTCATCGTGGCGTGGAGTTCCAGCCCGCAGTCGATTTCGTACTGGAGCGCGCGCTGGAGGATGGTGGCAGCGAGGCGGCCGACCGGGTCCTGGTCATGGAAGCGGCGAAAGACCTCAACCTGCGGCCGGCGGGAGTACGTCGCGGGGAGGAGCGTGTCCACGTTGGACCAGAAGATGTTGAACTTGGCCCCTGCGTTGGCCGGCTGGTCGGTGTCGCCCTGCTGCCGGTAGCGCTTGGTAATGCGATCGCCGCGCTTTTCCCAATCTTCCAGCCCTTTGGAGGATTGGGAGAGGGAGGCCAGCCACCGGCGGGCGAGTTCTTCGCCTTCAACTCGGGCGTCAGGAGCGGCGGAAGTGTCGGGTGCGGGGAGCATTAGTAGTCTTCCATCTGGGCGTTGCGCTCGGCTTCTGCAAACAGCCGATCGAGGCATAAGTCGGGTTTTTCCTGGATTGGAGGCAGGTTGTCAATGATCCAGGGGCGGGACATGCAGCCATAGCGGATATCGTCGGGGCAGTGGTCCTCGGACTTGGTGTCCACGTCGTCGGGCTTCTCGGAGTCGGAGGGAACGGATTCCAAAGTCCGGATGGCGTTGTCGCAGTTGTCGAGGATGTAGAAAAGCGGCGGGGGGAGCGGGCCTTCGAAGTCATAAGCCACGCCGCCGTTCATGAGCTCGCGGACTTTATTCCAGCCCGTGATGCGGGAGTTGTCCGCTCGGCGAAGGAGCACCCCGTGGATAGCGAAAGTCTCCATAATGGAGGGCCCGCCGTCCTTTTTGAAGACTGACGGATCGGCAGCGATGTAGGATAGGCGGTCCTTGCCGATGCGGCGAAGAATGCCGTCGGCGACCTGGCCCGCGTCGAGTTCCAGACCCTCATCGGGCTTCCCATTCCAGCCATACCACTCCCGGTAGCGGACAAGGGCACCGCGCGGGAGCCCCCAGGTGCCGTCGGACACCGCCCACATGCCGAAGGAGAAGGGCTTGCGGTAGCCCCAGTCGAAGGAGCCGAAGCGCAGCGCGTTCCGGGGGATGAGGGAGGAGAATTTTGCCGGGAGAACGTGCCGATCGACGGAGAACTGGGTGAAGTAGGCACCCACGGGGGCGGTCCAGTCACCGCGGAGCCAGGCCTTGACCAGGGCAGCGGGGCCGGAGGTGGCTAGGTTGGCGACGTACTCCGCACCGTTTTGGAGGAGGAGTAGGTTGTCGGTGAGCTTGGAGGGGATGAACACCCGCTCGCGGATCATGGAGGGGAAGCCCTCGACCTCGATCAGGTCTTTGAGGATGATGTACCCCTGGGGGGCGGGTGTGATGTAGCGGTCTTTGACCCAGCCGTGACCGGGGCCGCCTGGGTTGCCAGTGAGGCGGATGCCGCAGGGGACGCCCTTGGCCGAGCGGAGCGTGGCGAAGAGCTTCTTAATCGGGGCGAAGGAGGGGAAGTTGGTCGCCTCCTCGATGTAAACGCGGGTGTAGGAGTGGCCTTGGTAGGACTCCGCGTCCTTGTCTTTGTCAAGGTAGCGGAATTTGAGCCGGGCCCCGTTGGCCATGACCCAGGTGGATTTCTGGGCGTTGTACTTGGCGCCGAGGGGCTCGAAAAGCTCCCGCGTGCGAGCGATGACCTCGTCGAGTTGTTTCTCCTCCCGGCGGAAGAAGATGCCGTTAGCGGCTGGCCCCCATTCTTGCGAGTGCTGAAGCCAGTCCCCAATCGAGGCCTCGGTTTTGCCACCCCCGCGGGCTCCGCCGAAGAAGATCTCGAAGACCGGGCACTGGATGAGTGCGGTCTGCGGGCCCGGCTGGGGGGCCCAGAGGACCTTCTGAACGGGGGGCTCGACCGGACGGAGGATCATTTCTTCTTGCGGGCAGGGGCGTCGATGAGGAGGGTGCGGGTGGCGCGGGCGCGCTCGCGCTCGACTTCGATATCATGCACGCGCTTTCCTGCGATGCCGGCGTTGGTTTCTTCATCTTCCGCCATGGATTCCTTGATGTTTTCCCGGTGGCGGACAGAGGCGTCTGCGGCGTCGCCTTTTGCCTTGCCGGCGAGGTGGTTCAGGGTTTGCCAAGTGCGGGCGCTCTCGGAAGAGGTGCTGGCCACGTCTTTTTTGAGTTCGCGGGCACGCTCCCACGAGTCGCGCCTGTAGCCCCGCTGCTTTTCTGCTTCCTTGATTAAGTCCTCATTATAAGCCTCAAGCAGGGCTTTGCGAACCGGAGAGTCTTTGGAGGACATGGTGGACCTTTTAGTTAAGAAACTCGCTGCACAACCGGCACCGCGTGGGAGGCCGCCCAGTCCGAGGATGAGGCGATTTTGGTCGGGACTTGGATGACCACCGCAACATTCGTCTGGGTGCTCCCCCCGGTCGGCTTCGCCCCGTAGCCAAGGGCCGCGGTGGACAGCTTCGCCGATTGGAGGATGAAGTCATCCGTCGCCTTGACGGGGGAGGTCAGGCGTTCGAGGACGCGTTCGAGGGAGGCGTCGGCCACCGCGCGGAGCTTTTCGTCGATGGAGGCGATAATCACCGGGTCAACGAGGTCTTTTTTCCGCTCCGCGTACCGAGCGAGGAACGCGTCGGAGTTGCGGATGATCGAGATCCACGGCTGGGTGTAGCCGAAGGCCGCGGCCAGCTCCCCGCCCGAGATCGACGGGTTGGCAAGCATGTGGTCGATCATGTTGTCGTGGGTGAAGCTCACCTTCACCGGCGGCCGAGCCCCTACCGGCTCTTGATTTTGGAACATCTCGGGACTCCTGCAGGACTGCGCTATGCGAGGATTATGCCGGGGGGGAGGGTCGGTGTCAAGTGGGGGTGAATAGGGGCTAGGATAGGGGCCACCCCCCGCCCTAAGCTCGTTGCTACCCCGCGGTCAGCCGGGTGCCCACGACGCCGTGTCTCTTTCCTACCACCGTTGATTATGCCCTCATTATCGCCGGGAATTATTCAGAGAGGCGCTCCACGCCAACCGGCACCGGCTACGCCGCCTTGTCATTATCGCCGGTCGGCATTATTACTTGCGCTCCACGCCCAGCGTAATACGATCCCGGCAGGGTCCATCCCCGGGGGGCCAAGCCGGACATGCCGGGGGGGGGCCTCGCCCGCGCCGGGTGGTGGCAGGGCGGCAGGGCGGCGCCGTCCGGTGGTGGCACGGCCTGGGGTAGGGATGGCATGGGGCCGAGGCCCCACCGGGTTAGTCGCGTCGGCCACGGGTCCAGCTGGCGACAGTGGCACCGTCGAACCAGTCCGACAGGGTGTAGCCCGATACCGTGGGCAAACCGTAGGCTGAACCGTTGTGGAGGATCAGAACCTGGACGCCGACGTGCACGGTGGAATTGTGGACGGTGGAACGGGTCCGGGCGAGTTCCATAGCGACGGCGAACTGTTCGGCTTGGGTCAGGGTGGCAATGGTCATGATGGGTTCCAGGGTGGGGTTAGCGATTGCCGTAGCTGGCGCGGATAGCCTCGGCTTCGGCTTTCGTCTGACCATAGTACGGATGGCCGCTGGCGCCCTCTGCGCACCAGTCATTAATCCCGACGTCAATTTGCACCTCTAGGGTCATGTCCGAAAACGACGGGTTACGAACTTCATAGGCAGTGGTCATGATGGGTTCCAGGGTGGGGTTAGGGAATACGGGCGCCGGTATCGATGGCAAACCAATCGCCATCGACGTCGGTGGTGATGCCCCAGGTGGCGTCCGTCATCCCGATGACGACCTGCTCACGGCGGGCCAGTTCTGCGGCCGCCTGCTCCCCGGTAGCGAACGGACCGCACTGGTGTGCAGACCCGTCTGGGAAGCGGGTGATGACGAAGAACTGCCCATGGCCGTTCATTCCGATATTGCGCGTGATGATCATTTTGCAAACTCCTAACATGCGCCGGCGGGATGCCTGCGCTAAGGGCATTTTCGCGGGTTTTTGCACCGCGTCCTGGAGCTTTACGTAACTTTACATTGTCGGCGATTCCCCCCAGGGACTGTTCCACGTGAAACATACGGCTGGGGCAGACCCCACCCCATACCATGCCCTACCATATCCGCGCCTATGCGTCAAACCCTGGCCCATGGCACGTTCCACGTGGAACTGGACGAAAATGCCCACCACCACGCGGTGGGGGTAGGCCATGGCCTGGGTGGGGCGTGGCGCCAACTGGTGAAACGATTGGGCGCGATGGGGGTGTGTCATGGGGCCCACCCCGTACCCTACCCCCACTGCTACCCCCACCCTTCCTATAACGCGTTTCATAATGCGGTATGCAGGTTCTATCATATTTTTTTTTTAAATAGATACCCCCATACCCTAGACCGGGGTAGCAGTCACCCTACGGTACGGGCTGGCCCCCATGACGTGCCCCTATAGGCCATCATCGGCCCCGATGAGGATTATTTGCCCCTATCGGGGAAACACTAATGGACACCCGGCGCACCTAGGGGTAGCACCGCGCTTAGGGTACGGGGTTGCACCCATCACGCGCCCCTATTCCACCCCATGCCCACCAGGGCACCTACAGGCTCCGTAGTGCATTTTTCTCGCCCCCTGGGGCATAGGTGCCAGGGCGATTAGGATAGTGGCGTGGCGGGTGGTTTCCGGGTAAACCCTATGTTTTTGTACGCTCAAGGTGGGGGTTAGCGTAGGGTTTGTACGGGTGGCGTGGGCTGGACAGTGGGGGTATATGCGTGGGCGTGGGCGTGCGGGTTGTTAGGTTAGTAGGGGTGCTATGGTGGGGGTCAAGGGGATAGGGAAAGACAATGGGCAAGGTGGTTGCATTGTTGCCGGGGATAACGTACATTTAATTCACGGTGGAAATGCACCGAACCCCCCCCACCCGCCGATTAGGAGTTCCCCATGCGAGGCACGATGACAATTCACTTTACAACCCTGGTGGCCGATAGTATCCTCGAGCACGGTACGGGCTGGGCATGGCGATACTATGCCAAGCGGTTGCCATTGTGGGAACTGCGATTCTGGTGGGGAACCCCCACCATCGGCCGGGCTATGATTGCCCGCGCGTGCTACGAGCGTTCCACCGGGGTCTAGGCCCCACAGATGATAGGGGCTTGCCCGGCCCCTATGATCTGTGTTAAGGTTGCACCATCGGCCCGGCGGTTTCCGGGGTGTTTGTTAGGAGTTTACTGTGAACAATTTCGGTATTGTCGTCATCACCGTGTCGGTTTTCAGCGAAAAAGGCCGGCGCGGGCTGGTCGTGGCACGTATCCCGTGCCAACAAGAAGAGGCACAAGCCCACTATGATGCTTGGAAGGTGGGGAACCCGATGCTGGCGCGTGTCGTTTCCGGCACCTTCCAAAGTGACGGCATCGGGCTGAACTGACCCCAGCTGCTAGCCCCCTACCATGGGGGCCTGCAGGTGCGGTTTTCGCATCGTAACCAAATTGAGGAGCCTATCATGGCCCGCGCATTGATTGATACGAGCGTTTCCCCTTCGGGGGAATTGACAATCGACATGGAGGGCTTCCCGATTATCCGGGTTGACCCGGCGGAATACACGGCGGATTGCCGCCGGCAGGCCATGGCGCACGGGTTCAAACAGAAGTACGTAGACGCGGCGGCTCTCGGCAAGGATGCTACGCCCGCCGAGAAGTATGCGGCGATCACCGCCATCCGCGAGCATCACTTGAATGGCGGCGCGTGGAATCGCACGGGTGGCGGCGATGGCACGGGCGGCGATAGCCTGCTGGTCAAGGGCATCATGGCAGCCTTCGGGCTGGACCGCGATACGGCCCGCGAACAAGTCACCGGCTGGGACAAGAAAACCCAGGCCGCCATGCGGGCCATCCCCGAGATCAAGGCCGCGATTGACGCGGCAAAGGCCGCCGATGATAAGCGGGCTGGGTCTGGGGTGGACACCTCGGCCGCGATGGCCGCACTGCGCGCGATGGCGAAGGCCTAATCGACACCCGCCCCCTATGGGGGCATTTTCCCTGGAGCGACAATGGACAATTTCGCCAACAATGTCACCATGCAACAGTTCTACGGGCCAGCCGGCCCGCTGTATGTCACCATATCGGGCTGGCGGGGCGAACCCCCGCGCCGCACGCACTGGGTGCAATTTTCGCACGACAAGGGGTGCAGTGAGTACGACGGCGCCCGCTGGGTGCATCACCTGTACACTGCGGAGGAACAGCAGCGGATTGACGCCGAGCGGGCTGTGGCATAACTGACCTGCACCCGGTGCCGATGATGCCCCATGCGTGGGGCCATCGGCGTTTATGCGGGCCGTTTCCCGCCCGTTTCCCGCCCCGCATCCCGCACCATACCCCCTACCCTACACTAACCTACACCCGCCACGCATCACGCGCCATGGGGCCGGATAGGGGGCGGAGTTCTCTAGTTGACAACCCGCCCCCATGGGGGCATTGTTACCCCTACCATGCCGCACTAGCGGGGTGCAAGTTGACCCTATCCGGCCCCATGCGGGCCATTACCAAGGAGCTATCGTGAAAACTACATTGTCGGATTTTAAGCCGCTAAACCCGCCCCGAGCGTTACTGGACGGGAAGCGCTTCGCCCAGGTCACCGTGACCACGGAGCGGGGCTGGTGGCGCTGGCGCACCGTGACCACGGAGACGAGGATGGTATTTCAGGAAGGCCCGTGCGGTGGCTGGCGCTGGCTGTACGACGGCGCCCCTACACCGGGGTATCAAGTGGAAAACCTCGCGTCCGAGTGGCGCCGTGAGTTCGCAAGGAGCACGTATGCCGCGCACCCGGTCGCTTGAGACCTACCCTAATCAGGCCTTCTGGGCCTTGGTCCAGCGCATTGTCGCCGAGCGGACTTTCCTAATTCCCTGCACGCAAGCGCAAGCCGCGTCCATGCGTGGGGAGATTTACGCTTGGCGCCGGGCCTGTGAAGCGGCACCCGAGGCCGCTGCCCGCTTAGGGATCGACACCGGGCAGCTCCGCTTGACCGCTTTCCGCATCGGCGCCGAGGGCATGACCGGCATGCTGGCGGCCGATCTGCAGACCCCCTCGCTGATCGCATCGGCGCTGGGAGGCCTGCCCCAGCAGCGCACGGCGGCGCAGCAAGCGCTGGACCGGCTGCGGGAAGCGGGGCTGGTCGCCGAGGGCGGTGCCAGTTGGAAGGCAGGCCATGGGGGCTAACCGTACCATGGTCTCGCCCGAGGCCTATCCCGCTGCCTTCCTCGCCGCTGTGAGGAACGGCGGGGGAGTGTTCTACGCGGCCGATCTCCCCTGGACCACGGGATCGGCCGCGAAGCGCTTTCGCCTTCTCCTCGCCCTGTTGAGGGGGTTGGCCAAGCATGACCTGCACCCGAACGCCACTCCGCGCTGGCATGTGGAAGCCAGCCCACGGGCCTTAGTCGTCCGGGTGCAGGAGCAGGCTTATCATCCCGCCGCCATTGCGCGGCCATTGATTGAAGCGGCCTTGACAATAGGGGTAAACCCTAACGGCACACCCCGCGAAGAGCTGACATAATGCATTCATGCGTCAAATCCGGCGCCAACCCCAGCGGCAATGCCGCTACCTCCCCAAGGAATCATCATGGCCAAGACCCCCGCTGAAGCTCCCCGCTCCATCACCATGCTGGACGGCACCGTTGTTGAGTTCCCCGGCAAGCGCCGGCTGCAGAAGTCGTCCATCGCTGCGGCCGATGGCACGCTGAAGGTCCGCCTGGACTTCGAGAACGGCGAAGTGCGCATCTTGACCCTGCGCCCGGACATGATCGCCCTGTACGCTTTGCACGGCGCCGAGCAGAAGCTGGGCGATGAGATCAGCGGCGTGGACGATATCGACGATTGCGTCGAGACGATCGACCAGCTGATGGGCCGGCTGGACGCGGGCGACTGGCGGAAGGAAACCACCGGCAGCGGCAGCGGCATGGCCGGCGCCAGCATCCTGGCCCGTGCCTTGGTCGCCGTGACCGGCCAGTCGATCGCCGTCGTTCGCGGCTACCTGTCCGGCCTGGACGGCAAGACCAAGACCGCCCTGCGCGTCTCGGCCGAGGTCGCTCCGACGATCAAGGTGCTCGAGGACGAAAAGGCCGCACGCGCCGCTGCTCGCGGGGTGAAGGTCGGCCCGAAGGTTGACGTTGCCGCCGCTTTGGCCGGCCTGGCCGCCGCCGGTGGCGTGGGCGTGACCTCTGCCTTCAACCAGGCCGGCACCGCCGAGCCCGCGCCGATGTAAGATCCCTGGCAGTCTCCCTCCGAGCTTCGCCCGCTCGGTTCGCCCCCGCAAGGTCACAAGCCCTGCGGGGGTTTTTTCTTGGCAGGCTGGCGCGGGGTGGGGTAGGGTAGGGTTTACACCTAGTTGCGCCCGGCAATAATGCGGGCATAATGGCCGGGTGGCATTCAAAAACAATGCCACGTGCCATCACTACCCCCCAGGAGTCTGCACCATGACACGCACTGCACCGGAAACCGTCAACCGCTTGAACCTTGCCAACCAGTACAAGCTGATCCAGTACGTCGAAACGGAGTATCGTAAATCGGGATTGACCTTCGTCGCGTTCGCCAAGCAGGCGGCGGAAGCGCTCGGCTTCCCCGTTACCTCTGGCAATATCAGCGGTTGCTGCGAAGCACTGAACCTCCCCAGCAACCGCGAAGTCGCACGCGACCAGCCCCCGGCCACGGTGCTGGCTCGCTTGGACCGCATCGAGGCCGTGCTCAAAAAGCTCGGGTTCGGGGAGCCGTCATGAGAACATCCCTTCGAGGCCACCAGCTCCCCGAGAGCGAGGCCGAATTCAACCAGCTTGCCGCCCAGGGCACGCTCCGCTACCGCGTTTGCCAGGACTGCGAGGTCGAGTTCTCCCCCGCCAATACCTTCACCCGGCTGGGCTGGGCCGAAGGCCAGATCAGCGGTGTCTGCGAAGACTGCTTCAACGCACTGTTCGAGGAGCCTGACAATGGCTGATCTTTCCTCCCTCCAGGCGCTCGTCGCCAAAGCCCAGGCCGCAGTCGCCGCCAAGGCCTCCACCAAGGCCGCCGAGGGCAAGGTCAAAACGGCCCGCTCCGAGCCCGAGCGCGAGGCCGCGCAGTCCGCCTTGGCCGAGATGCTCGCCATCGTGGACTGGCGCAGCACCGCCTTGGTCCTGCTCATGGACACCTGGGACTGCGCGTGCGGTGCCCACGATCAATCTCCGCAGGGGATCTACCTCCACCAAGAGCACACCCGGATGGCTAACTCTACCCGGCTGACGCCTATCCGCAGTCAGCGCGACGGGAACGACCTCCCCAAGCGGGTAAAGCTCGAACACCGCATCGTCGCAGTCTGCGGGTATTGCGCGCCGGAGTTGGGCTTTGAGCGGTTCCTCGAGCGGCCGACCACACCCGAGGAAAAGGCCCGCGCCAACCGCCGCCCTGGCATGTACGTCGCGGAGTGGCACGATAAGCGGCGCCAGCTTGCAGGAGTCCCCCATGGAACTCCTTGACTGGATCGACCTCCTCGCCCAAGAGCGTCGCTTGGCTTCCGTCGGTCAAGACTGGCATGTCGAGCCCTCCGGCCGCATTCGCAACACCCGAGGCCAGTGCCCGCTCTGCGCCTGGGCTGAGCTGCAAGGCGGCGCCCAGCACACCGTCGCTTGGACGTGGGCTTTCCGCGACCTCTTCGGCAACGACACCCCCTTCGGCGATGCAGATATCCTCGCTGACGCCGCAGACAAGCCCATGCGCAAGACGCGAGTGCATGCCCCGGAAGTTTTCTTCGCCCGCGCCTATCTCCTCAACCTGCTCAACCTCCAGGAGCGTACAGAATGACCCCCACCAAGCGCAAGTCCAGCCCCCTCGTCTCCGCCGCAGGCCGACTGCGCCAGCTCGCCGACGGCTACCTCTGCGCCAAGGAGCGCGCCAACTGCCGCAGCTGCGCCCACTCCATCCCGCACATCCCCTTGCGACCGACCAGCCCCATCATCCTCCACTGCGGGCGCACTCGCACCATCGTCGCCTCCTACGGTGTTTGCAACCACTTCGAAAGCCACAAATGATCTTCACCATGTCAGTGCCCGTCAAGCTGCCCCTGTTCACCCTTGAAATCGACTTCGACTACAACCCAGGTGACCCTGGCCAAACCAGCGGGCCACCCGAGCGGTGCTACCCGCCGGAGGATGACGAGTTCGTCCTCAACTCCGTCCACCTTATCGAAGGGAAGGACAAGCGCGACGTAACCTCACTCATCGTTTCCGAGCTTTGCGAGGGAACGATGGAGACAATCGAGGCCGCGTGCATGGAGTACTACGCCAAGTACGGCCAGGACGAGCGGGATGAGTACGAAGAGATCGACCGGGCGGATAGGCGTTACTGAACGGGCAGAAATAGGTTGACAGCCTGGATACGCCCGGCCATAATCGACGCATTATCCCCACCACTAATCACCCCCACCATGGCCCGCCCTCCCAAAATCGACCGCCCTGTCCGCCAGGAGATCTACCTCCCCGAGTCGCTGCACTCGGAACTAGCCCTCCGGCTGTACAGCACGGCCGAGCAACGGGTGCCTCACGGCGCCTGGTCGAAGTTCTTCGAAGCCTTGGCGCGTCAAGCCTTGGCCCAACTCCCCCCGCCTGCGCCGAGCGATCCCGCCCTGGCGCAATGGCAAACTCAAGCTGGAGCCTAACATGGCACTCACACCTGAATCCACCCAGCGCTTGCAGATCTTGCAGGCCAAGGTCATAGCCGGCACGCACACGCTGGAGGAGCTGAAGGAAGGCATCTTCATCCTCCGCGCAGACCGCGTGGGCGCGCAAGTGGCCTCGACCAAGTCCCGCAGCGCGGCAGCGGTGTCCAAGCAGGTGGTCAACCCGGCCAACTTGCTGGCGGATTTGAAGGCCCTCGGGGCGAAACTGGCCTCGGGGCCGGTGGCCTAACCAGCGCCAAGGGCTTCCCCCAAGCCCTTGCCAGTGGTTACTCTACAGTCCACTCCGCCCCGGCGGCACCGGCCATCCTCCCCTATCGGAGCTATCATGCCCATTCCTGCTCTCCCCAAGACCGTCTCCCAAACGCTGCATTACTACCACTACGCCCAGCATCCTACCGAGCTCGTCATGTTCGACGCCCCGGTCGCCAGCGACGACCCCTCCTGGCTGCACGTGTTTTCCGTCACCGTCGAGATTCCCGTGCCCGAAGGCGCGCTCGAGGCCCTCTACGCTGGCATCGAGCCGCGCTTCGAGGCCGCGCGGGAGAAAATCAACCTGACCGCGGGCAACGCCATCGCCGCGCTCCATCGCGTCAAGACCACCCTCCTCGCGATCGAGAACTGACATGCACACCGTTGAGGATCTTGACGGTGTGACCGTCGCCCGCGGGCAGGCCGGCCCCGACACCTGCGCCCTTACCCTGCTCGCCGCCAGCGGCTTCTCCGAGCAGACCTACTACCCGGCGGAGTCCCTCACGATTGGCACCCTGGCCGGGGTGGCCGCCTTGCGCGATCTCTGCGATCGGCTGGTTGAGGCTCACCAAGAGGCGGCTGCGGCCGGCGGGGCATGAGCTGCCTTGTCACGGGGTGCGCGCTTCTGGACGAGGAGAACGACCGCATGGTCTGGGGGGATCTGCACGCGGCTGACGTGGCTTACGCGTTCAACGCCACCCTGCTCGGGCAGGAAGCGGCGTGGCAGTCGCCCATCGCCATCATGACGACGACGCCGAGCGTCACGCTCGTGCGGGGGGCGGAGATGTTCGAGCGGCGCGGGGTGATCGTTTTCAGCGACGGCGTGCTGAATCTCGCTGCGGCGGGGCGCCTCCCATGAGCCCCGACGATATCCTCGTCTGGCCGGACGGCGAGTGGTGCTTCGCTCACGAGCTGGCCGAAATGGCCCACAGAGGCGACGATTACATCCGCATCGCCGACTGGGAAGAAGACTACTACAAGTACGTGGAGATCTGACATGCGCCCACCCTTCCCCCTCGTCATCGACTCATCCATGATCAGCGCCTTCCGCTCCTGCCCCCGCAAGGCGTTCTACGGGTACTTCGAGCACTGGAAGCCCGGCGTCGAGTCCGTCCACCTCGTCGCGGGCAAGGCCTTCGCCGCTGGGCTGGAAGTCGCCCGGCAGGCGTTTTACGTCCAAGGCCAGTCCGCGGACGATGCCCAAGCCCTCGGCCTCGCCGCCCTGTGGCTGGAATACGGCGACTTCGTCGAGCCCGAGAGTTCGCCCAAGGGCCCGCTCCGCATGGCGGGGGCGTTGGAGTTCTACTTCAACAGCTACCCGCTTGGTGCGGACGGGGCCAAGCCCCACATCTTCCCTTCCGCCGCCCACGGGATTGAGTTCTCCTTCGCCCAGCCGTTCCCCGTGACGCACCCGGAATCGGGGGAGCCCCTCATCTTCGTCGGTCGGGCGGATATGGCGGCTGACGCCTTCGGCGGGGTGTTCCTCTACGATGAAAAAACCGCGTCGCAGCTCGGCCCCTCCTGGCTCAACCAGTGGGATCACCGAAGCCAGTTCACCGCATACTGCTGGGGGTTCCGGGAAGCGGGGTTCAAGCCCGCGGGTGTGGTCGTCCGGGGGGTTAGCATCCTCAAGAACGACTACGGCACCGCGCAGGTGATCTCCTACCGCTCCGGGTGGGAGATTGATCGCTGGCTGGAGCAGACCCGGCGCGACGTTGAGCGGATGAAGCAGGCCTGGCTCGACGGCTGGTGGGATTACAACCTCGACCACGCTTGCAACGAGTACGGCGGGTGCTCCTTCAGGATCATCTGCAAGTCCCCCGAGCCGGAAAAGTGGCTCCCCACATACTTCCACAAGCGCCGCTGGGACCCAGTCGCGCGGGAAGAGCGTTTGCTGAAACTTCAAGGAGACGGATCATGGCTGTAGGCCCGACCCCGCAACCGGAGTAGCCGAAGCGAGATAGTGCCTGCCGGGGCAATTCCGGTTGATTGGCGGGTTAGGCCTGTTTCCGAAGCGAAAGGAAAGACGATGAGCGACATAGTTGACCGCCTGCGGGAACGCCAGGTGCAGCGCTGGGTTCACAGCACGGGCGAGACGCCCCGAGCCGATGGTTACCGCAAGGACGCCGAGTGCCAAGAAGCCGCAGGCGAGATCGAGCGGCTGCGCGCAGCGCTGACCGTGGCGCAGGAGCTGGCAGCCCACTACGCAGAGCGCGAGCGCTGCGCGGCTTGGGTTGATGCAAGGCGCGACGCCTATTGCGCTGACTTTGGCGCTGTTGACCCAAGCACCGGGACGCTTGAATTCGGGCGTGGTTCGCATGCAGAGGCCAAGCACGACTATGTGTCCGACTTGATCGAAATTGCCGATGGGCTGCGGGCCTTGGGGCCTGGCAATCCCGACCTGTAACCAAGCAGCGCGTGAACCACTACTTCCTCGGGAACCAACTCCTGGCCTCGCGCCAGGTTGCCGACTGCCCTTCCCACTCCCAAGCCTATTTCTGCCCCGCCTGCGGGGAGATCTGGGCCCGGCTGGTTTCCGAGGCCTCCCCCGCCTACTTTGACAGCAATACGGTATACTGCCAGCGGCACACGCCGCAGGGCGTGCCTGGCTGGGGCGTCATACCCGGAACATTGTGTCAAGGGTCCATCTCGACCCTTTCCTCAATGCGCTGGATCGCGGCGATTGAGAGCCTTCCGCTGGCAGTGCTCGAGCGGGAGTTTCGTGTTATGTATGAGCACTGGAAAAAGGAAACAGAATGACCGAGAACGGAAACAGAATGGTGCCGAGTGGGGTCGCCCTGGCAGTTAATACGCTCATCTACCACTGCCACGGAGCGGCGCTCAACGCGGGCTGGTGGCGCCACGGACCGACGGGCCTGGACTTGATCCAAGTCATCCACGTCCCGCGGGATGAACTGCAGCGGCTCCTCGCCAAGGCCATCGTCGCGCAGAAGCTCTGCCTCGTCCACAGCGAGATCTCCGAGGCCATGGAAGGCCACCGGAAGGGGCTGATGGACGACAAGCTGCCCCACCGCACCATGCTCGAGGTCGAACTCGCCGACGCCATTATCCGCATCTGCGACTTGGCCGGGGCACTGAGCCTCGACCTGGGCGACGCGCTGACGGCAAAGATGGCCTACAACGCCGTGCGCCCGGACCACAAGCCCGAAGCGCGCGCGGCTGCCGGTGGGAAGGCTTACTAATGCCATTCGACCCAGCCAAATCCGCCCTTCCAGGCCCCAAAGTCCTCCTCGAGGGCGACGGCGGCACGGGCAAGACCCACGCCATCGGCACTCTCGTCGATGCTGGCATCGAGGTGTTCTACCTCGGCATCGAGCAGGGCTTGGAATCCCTCATCGGCTACTGGACAGATGTGCGGCCAGACAACCCTGTCCCGCGGCCTGTCCCGGCCAATCTCCGCTGGCACAAGATCGAGGCCCCGAAGATCGGGTTTAAGGAGTTCGCCGACCAAGCCCTTCGCGTCAACACGTTGGCCCTGGACACCCTCGCCAAGTCCCCCGATCCGAACCGCTTCCTCCACAACCTGTGGATCAAGGTGAGCGAGTCGATGTACAACTTCCACGACGACCGCACGGGGAAAGACTTCGGCTCGGTGGACAGCTGGTCGCCTGACCGCGCCATCGTGATCGACGGCATGACCGGGCTGTGCAAGGCAGCCATGTCCTGCGTCGTGGGGAGTCGGCCCGTGTGGAACCCTGGCGACTACCAGGTCGGGCAGAAGCAGGTGGAAAGCTTCCTCCGCCTCGTCTGCGACCACTGCCCGTGCTGGTTCGTGCTCCTCGGCCATGTGGAGAAAGAGCTTGACCCGATCAACGGAGGCATGAACATCACCATCAGTGCCATCGGGGGGAAGTTGTCGCCCCTGATCGCTCCGATGTTTTCCGATGTAGTGTACACTACTCGTGAGGGGAATAAGTGGAGCTGGAACACCGCCAAATCAGGTGTGGCGTGCAAGGCCCGCAATCTCCCTTGGAAAGATGGCATCACGCCCGACTTCCGCATCATCTACAACACCTGGGCGGGCAGAGCGGAAGCTGCTGCGCTCGGGGAACCAAAGGTACCGTCATGAACAATATCCAATCCCCCCGCTCCGATGACGCTGGCATCGAGCAGGAACTCGTCGCCAAGGGCCTGACTGGCCCGCGCGTCACGCCGGCTGACATCGAAACGAACATCGCCAGCGAGCACTACTTCACGGGCATGGACGGCGCTATGCACCGAGGCGAGCACGCAAGTTATGCCAGCGATTGGGAAGTGCCGCGCACTGTCCAGGCGCTGGAGTTGCTGACTTTTTGCGTTCTCGTCTTGCGCAACGGTTTCACCGTCACCGGCGAGTCGGCCTGCGCCAGCCCCGAGAACTTCGATGCCGCCATGGGCCGCAAGATCGCCCGCGCCAATGCGGTCAACAAGGTGTGGCCGCTGATGGGCTACCAGCTCAAAGAGCAACTGTACCAAATCCGGCAACCCGCTCAATCCCCCGAGTAACACCGCCGGCAGACGGTCTCTGCCACCCCCTCTCTCCTTATCCTAGGAACTCACCATGTCAGTTTTCGATCCCAAGACCTTCGGCCAGATGACCTTCACGGAGATCAACTCCACCGTCACCACTCCGATCCCCGCCGGCGACTGGAACTTCGCCATCACCAAGGCCGAGATTGTGGCCTGGCGCAAGAAGGACGACCCGACGGTCGGCGGCCTGAAGTGCGTCCTGATGCTCGAGACGGAAGACAGCGACGTCGTCGAAGCCACGGGCCGGCCGAAGAACGTCTGCCGCTATGAGATGATGCTCGACCTCACCCCCGAGGGCGGGCTCGACTTCGGCAAGGGCATGAACGCCCGGCTGGGCAAGGCCCGCGAGGCCTGCGGTCTGAACAACAAGGGCCAGCCGTTCGCCTTCGATATGTTCATCGGCCACTCGGTGAAGGGCCAAATCTCCCACAGCGAGTACGAAGGCAACCTCCAGGCCAACTGCAAGGGCATCACCAAGCCCTAACCACGGGGGCAAGCCCGCGGGAGGCTTCGGCCTCCCTTTTTTTGCCCTGGGGGAAGTGACCGGGTATTATGGGCTTGTTATGCCCGGCCCCTATAGCCCGTTTGTTACCCCCCATGCACCCTACCCCCCACCCATGCGATAAACGCGGCACCCCGGCCCGTTTCTCGCCGTTTCCCCACCGAGCTCTACCATGCCAAATACCACCCCGCACACCTTCCTCCCTTTAACCCAGCTCCTCATCCCGCCTGACCGCCAACGGCAGGAATTTGACCCGGCCGGGCTGATGGAGTTGTCCTCTTCCATCTCCCAATACGGGCTGTTCCACGCGGTGCAGGTCCGCCTCGACGGCCGCACCCTGGTCACGGGCGAGCGCCGCGTCAGGGCCATTCTGGAGCACCTCGTCCCGCTGAACAAGCCCTACACCTACGACGGGCAGCCTGTACCCGCGGGCCACATCCCGATCATCGCAGTCTCCTTCGACGACCCGATCGTGCTGGAGGAGATCGAACTGGACGAGAACCTGCGCCGGAAGGACTTGACCTGGAAGGAGATGGCCACCACCACGGCCAGGATCGACGCACTGCGGCAGGCGCAAGCGCTGCGACGGGTGGCCCCCGATGTGCCGCTCCCCGCCGCCGAAGCCGTGAACCTGGCCCGGCTTCTCCACTCCGTCGCCGACACCGCGCGGGAAGTCCGCGGCAGCGCGATCGGCTCCTACCAGGAAACCACCCGGCAGGAAATCCTCATCGCCAAGCACCTCGACAAGCCCGAGGTCGCGGGTGCCGCCAACCTCAAAGACGCGTTCAAGGCCCTCAAACGCCTGGAGGAGACCGATCGGAATAAAGCCCTCGCGATCATGGTCGGCTCCACCTACTCCACCGACGCCCACCAGGTGATCCACGCGAACTGCCTCACCTGGATGCAGGCACCCGAGAACCAGGGCCAGTTCGACGTGATCTTGACCGACCCGCCGTATGGCATGGGGGCGCAGAGCTTCAACGACGCCGCGGGCACGCTTGCCACTATCGAGCACCACTACGATGACAGCTACGAGTCTTGGAAAATCCTCATGACAGCCTGGGCGCCC
>Ga0209414_1000087_pt1 | contig 38835 bp, 35 predicted proteins | sample LakVidmifraction_4_FD_181154 | JGI IMG/M metagenome (GOLD analysis project Ga0209414, IMG submission 181154) | Hypersaline microbial communities from Lake Vida, Antarctica - Brine Hole Two &gt;0.2 micron (SPAdes) (version 2) | ecosystem: Environmental > Aquatic > Non-marine Saline and Alkaline >...
TTACCTTTTTAAATGTCATAACGGTGCTTGTGACCATTCTTGTTTTAGGCTTGTTGGCTTCAATAATTGCCAGCAGCAGAATTTCTAAAAAAATAGTTGAGTAAGAAATTGTTTAATTATCAAACTTCCCTTCCGATTTACTGAAACTTTTGTAAAACCTCCTCAAAAACATCATAAACATCCTGCGCAGAGTCTGAAGTTACCATTTTCATTCGGTACTCTTTAAAATTGGGGATGCCTTTAAAATAATTGGTATAATGACGACGGGTTTCCATAACACCCACAATTTCAACACCTTTCCATTCAATTTCCATTTGTAAATGTCGGCGAGCCATTTCAACACGGTCGGCAATTGTGATGGTGGGTAAATGTTCTCCTGTTTCAAAAAAGTGTTTCACCTGTTTAAAAAACCATGGATTTCCAATACTTGCCCTGCCAATCATAGCGCCATCCAATCCAAATTTATCACGCATTTCCATAGCACGTTCGGGTGAATTTACATCGCCATTTCCAAAAATAGGAATGTGCATTCTGGGATTGTTCTTCACTGCGGATATGTGACTCCAGTCTGCTTCACCTTTATACATTTGAGCGCGTGTACGGCCGTGAATAGAAATTGCTTTACAACCCACATCCTGTAAGCGTTCGGCAACTTCAACAATTTTTATGGAATTTTCGTCCCAGCCCAAACGCGTTTTAACGGTGACAGGCAAATTGGTGTGTTTTACCATGGCTTCAGTCAAACTCACCATCAAATCGATATCTTTTAAAATACCGGCTCCGGCACCTTTACAAACCACTTTTTTAACAGGGCATCCAAAATTGATGTCGATAATATCCGGATTCGATTGTTCAACAATCTCCACCGTTCTTAACATGGATTCTAAATTTGCGCCAAAAATCTGGATACCAACCGGACGTTCTTTTTCGTAAATGTCCAGTTTTTTCCTGCTTTTTGCCGCATCGCGTATCAATCCTTCCGAAGAAATAAATTCGGTATAAACCACATCAGCACCTTGTTCCTTGCACAAAGCTCTAAATGGCGGGTCGCTTACATCTTCCATTGGCGCAAGCAACAATGGGAAATCGCACAATTCTATGTCTCCTATCTTTATCAAATCAAAAATTTAAGTGTGCAAAAATACACAATTTTAATTATTTCAATATTTATTCATAAAATTGTATTTTTGAATTCATGAAAACAACACCTATGAAATTAAAATTATCATTTATACTTATAACAACACTCTTTTTAGGCTGTAAATCTTCCCAGCACAAAACTGCATACGACGCAAAATCGGGTGCCACAAAAATTGTCAACACGTTACATTACCCTCAGGAAAAACATTTAAAAAACATAAAACAACTTACTTTTGGCGGCGATAATGCCGAGGCTTACTGGAGTTTCGACAGCAATAAATTGGTTTTTCAGGCAAATAATATTTGGGGATTGGAATGTGACCAAATTTTTACGATGAATATTAACGATGATTTAAGCAAGGGGCAAAAACCCCAACTTATAAGTACCGGAACCGGGCGAACCACCTGCAGTTACTTTTTACCTGGAGATGCTACTATTATTTATTCTTCCACACATTTAGCAGCTATTAACTGCCCTCCTGTTCCAAAAAAAGAGGATTACGGAAATAAATACATTTGGCCTGTATATAAAGGATATGACATTTTTGTAGCTGATACCAAAGGAAATCAGTTAAAACAATTAACTTTTGAAGAAGGTTATGATGCTGAACCTACCGTTTCTCCAAAAGGCGATAAAATTGTATTCACCTCAACGAGAACAGGGGATTTGGAATTGTTTACAATGAATATTGACGGAACAAACGTAAAACAAGTCACTTTTGAATTGGGTTATGATGGCGGCGCCTTCTTTTCTCCCGATGGCACAAAATTAATATTCCGCTCTTCTCGTCCAAAAACGGAAGAAGAGATCAAAGAATATAAAGATTTATTGGCTGAAGGATTGGTGCAGCCAACAAATATGGAATTATATACTTGTAATGTTGACGGCAGCAATTTAACCAAAATTACCAATTTAGGAAGTGCAAACTGGGCACCTTTTTTTCACCCTTCAGGAAAAAAAGTTATTTTTTCCTCCAACCATAAAACCAAACACAGTTTTAATTTATTTATGATTAATGTTGATGGAACCGGCTTGGAACAAATTACATATGATTCTGTTTTTGATGCCTTCCCTATGTTCTCTCCCGATGGAAAAAAAATCATTTTTTCTTCCAACAGAAATAATAACGGAACTCACGATACTAATTTATTTGTTGCCGATTGGGTTGAATAGCAAACATTTAAACATGTCGTGTTTTTAACCCTTATTTAGCTATATTTGCGCAACTAAACGTAGAAAGGAACACGAAGCATGAAAAACATTCGAAATTTTTGCATCATTGCACATATTGACCACGGTAAAAGCACGCTTGCCGATAGATTATTGGACGAAACAGGAACTGTTACTATACGAGAAAAGAAAGAGCAGTTGTTGGACAGTATGGATTTGGAGCGCGAACGCGGAATTACCATAAAAAGTCACGCCATCCAAATGGAATATATGTTTGAAGGCGAAAATTATGTCTTAAATTTAATTGACACTCCGGGCCACGTAGATTTTTCTTACGAAGTTTCCAGATCAATCGCCGCCTGCGAAGGCGCTTTGCTCATTGTTGATGCCGCTCAAAGCATTCAGGCACAAACGATTTCCAATTTATATTTGGCTTTGGAACATGATTTAGAAATTATTCCAATTTTAAACAAAGTTGATTTGCCTAGTGCCAATCCGGAAGAAGTTACTGATGATATTGTTGCATTACTGGGCTGTAAACCTGAAGAAGTTATTCACTCGAGCGGAAAAACAGGTTTTGGGGTAGAAAATATTTTAAAAGCAATTATTGAAAAAATACCTGCACCTAAAGGCGATGTTAACGCGCCTTTACAAGCACTAATTTTCGACTCGGTTTACAATTCATACCGAGGCGTGGAAACTTATTTCAGGGTTTTTAACGGAGAAATTAAAAAAGGACAGCGCATTAAATTCATGGCAACCAACAATCAATATAATGCTGATGAGGTTGGTACTTTAAAATTAACACAAGTTGCAAAACAAAGTGTGAAAGCAGGTGATGTAGGTTATTTAATTACCGGCGTTAAAACTGCCGTTGAAATTAAAGTTGGAGACACCATAACCGACGCCGTAAATCCTACCCAAAATAGAATAGATGGTTTTGAAGATGTAAAACCAATGGTCTTTGCAGGTATTTATCCTGTAGATACCGAAGAATATGAAGAGCTTCGTTCTTCTATGGAAAAATTGCAGCTGAACGATGCTTCTTTGGTATTTGTTCCCGAAAGTTCCGCCGCATTAGGTTTTGGTTTTCGATGTGGTTTCTTAGGAATGCTGCATTTGGAAATTATTCAGGAAAGATTGGAACGCGAATTTGATATGACGGTAATTACCACCGTTCCAAACGTGTCGTACCACGCTTTTAGCAATAAACATCCCGATGTTCCAGTTTTAGTGAACAATCCAACCGATTTGCCTGAACCTTCAAAATTAAATCGGGTTGAAGAACCTTATATTAAAGCGAGCATCATCACCAAATCCGATTTTATCGGACAGATAATGAGTTTGTGTATTGAAAAACGCGGACAAATAAAAAATCAGACTTATTTAACACCAGAGCGTGTTGAACTTACTTTTGAAATGCCTTTGGCTGAAATAGTTTTCGATTTTTACGACCGATTAAAAACAGTTTCTAAAGGATATGCCTCATTTGATTATCATCCTATTGGCTTGAGAACTTCAAAATTGGTTAGGCTTGATATTTTATTGAACGGTTCCGTTGTAGATGCTCTTTCTTCTTTAATTCATGCAGACAACGCCTACAATATCGGTAAAAAAATGTGTGAAAAACTGCGTCAGTTAATTCCTCGCCAACAATTTGACATTCCGATTCAGGCGGCGATTGGCGCTAAAATTATTTCGCGTGAAACCGTAAAAGCGCTTAGAAAAGATGTTACCGCGAAATGTTATGGAGGTGATATTTCACGTAAACGTAAACTTTTGGAGAAACAAAAGAAAGGTAAAAAACGAATGCGCCAGATAGGAAATGTTGAAATTCCGCAAGAAGCCTTTATGGCAGTATTAAAATTGAACGACTAAAAATCGATAAACATATAAACTAAAAAAGCACCGAAAACGGTGCTTTTTTATGAATTTTAGAGAAATTATTCTCCGTGCATCCAATCTTTTTTTGCCATTAATTGTTCTTCAGTTTCTACATGCTCTTCATCTAGAATACAACAATCTACCGGACAAACTGATGCACATTGTGGTTCATCGTGAAAACCTTTACACTCTGTACATTTATCAGTTACAATAAAATAAAATTCATCAGATACTGGTTCGTTTCGTTTATCAGCGTCAACTTGTTTTTCGCTTCCCGGTAAAGTTACCATTCCTTTCAATGAGGTTTCATCTGAATATGCCCAATCTCCATCCGGTTCGTAAATCGCATTATTTGGACATTCTGAAATACATGCATCACAATTAATGCATTCGTCTGTTATTAATATAGCCATGATTACTAATTTTTAGTATTAAATTATTCCACAAAATTATAAAAATTTATGCAACTTCAGGTGATAAAAGTCATTTCCATTTCAAAAAAGTAAATATACCTTTGGAGCTTATGTTGAACTTACAATAATTTTCAATAAATTTAAACAAAAAAAATATAATTTACAATAATTATGATTACAACAAAAACAATTCTTCAACCCGAGGTACTGGAAGCAGTAGTCGTGAGGTTTGTTGGGGATTCAGGAGACGGAATGCAGCTAACAGGAACGCAGTTTACTGATACTTCGGCAATGTTTGGTAATGATATAGCTACTTTTCCAAATTACCCTTCTGAAATAAGGGCCCCACAAGGAAGTTTATATGGTGTTTCCGGATTCCAAGTTCATATAGGAAGCGTAGAAGTAAGCACTCCGGGAGACAATGTCGATTTATTGGTAGCTATGAACCCTGCCGGTTTAAAAACCAACTTATATGCCGTAAAACCGGGTCACACCATTATTGTGGACACGGATTCATTTACAAAGAAAAATTTAGAAAAAGCCTTATACAAAACCAATCCGTTAGAAGATGGAAGTTTGGAAAACTATCGTGTTATTCAAGTTGACATGACTTCTATGACAAAAGAAGCCCTAAAAGATGTTGAAGGATTAGACAACAAATCCATTACCCGAAGCAAGAATATGTTTTCTTTAGGAATGGTTTATTGGATGTATGGTCGTTCTTTAGAGCATACTGTTGACTTTTTCAATAAAAAATTTAAAACAAAACCTCATTTAATTGAAGCAAATACTAAAGTATTAAATGCAGGATATTATTTTGCTGAAACTTTAGAACTTATCCCTAATTCATATACCATTTCCCCTGCTAAAATGGCACCGGGAACCTATAGAATAATTATGGGAAATGCCGCTACGGCCTGGGGATTATTGGCTGCTTCAGAAAAATCAGGATTAGAGTTGTTTTTAGGATCTTATCCTATAACTCCCGCAACCGATATTTTACATGAATTGGTAAAACACAAACATTTTGGTGTAAAAGCTTTTCAGGCAGAAGACGAAATAGCTGGTGTTACTTCAGCCATTGGTGCCGCATTCGCCGGTGATTTAGCCGTTACAACGACTTCAGGACCAGGATTGGCTTTAAAAGGAGAAGCAATAGGCTTGGCGATGATGGTTGAATTGCCATTGGTTGTTATTAATGTGCAACGCGGTGGACCTTCAACCGGTTTGCCTACAAAAACAGAACAATCAGATTTACTGCAGGCGATGTATGGAAGAAACGGTGAAAGTCCTGTAATTGTGATTGCTGCAAGCACACCTGCCAACTGCTTTAATTTTGCTTATGAAGCTGCCCGACTCGCTTTGGAACATATGACTCCTGTTATTTTATTAACAGACGGATATATTGCAAATGGTTCGGCACCTTGGAAAATTAGATCTGTTACTGAAATGCCTGAAATTAAAAATCACAAGATTACGGAAGTTAAAGAAAACTGGCATCCTTATGACAGAGATGATAAGACATTGGCGCGTAACTGGGCAGTTCCCGGAACACCTGGATTAGAACACCGAATTGGTGGATTGGAAAAAGACCAGGTAACAGGCAATATTTCTTATGAGCCTGAAAACCACGAAAAAATGACGCACGTTAGAGCCGAAAAAGTCAGACTTGTTCAAAATAACATTCCCGACTTAAAAACTGAATTTGCCGATTCAGGAGATTTATTGGTTATTGGATGGGGCGGAACTTATGGTTCTTTGCATTCAGCAGTGAAACAAATAAATGATGAAGGCTATAAAAAAATTGGATTGGCACATTTCAATTATATCAATCCTATGCCAAAAAATACAGAAGAAATTTTATCTAAATTCAAAAAAATTATTGTTTGCGAATTAAATAGCGGTCAGTTTGCGGGGATTTTAAAGATTAAATTCAGCAAATTTGAATTTTCTAAACACAACAAAATTCAAGGCTTACCCTTTTCTAACGATGAATTAATTCAACAATTTAAACAATTAGTATAATTATGGAAACTACAACAACTGTAAAAAAATATACATTCAAAGATTTTACAAGTGATCAAGAAGTTAGGTGGTGTCCTGGTTGCGATGATTACGTGATTTTGCGATCCATGCAAAAAGCACTTCCTGAAATGGGCGTTAATAAAGAAGACGTGGTATTTATTTCGGGTATTGGATGTTCCTCACGTTTTCCATATTATATGAGCACCTATGGAATGCATACTATTCATGGTAGAGCTCCCGGAATTGCTTCTGGCGTAAAATTGGCCAATCCTAACTTAAGTGTCTGGATTATGACTGGTGACGGAGATTCAATGGCTATTGGGGGAAATCATTTTATTCATTTATTACGTAGAAACATCGATTTAAATATGGTGATGTTCAACAATGAAATTTATGGTTTAACCAAAGGACAATTTTCTCCAACTTCCCTTATAGGCCAAAAAACAAAATCATCTCCTTACGGAAACACACAACCTCCTTTTTCTCCCGGAGAACTTGCACTAGGTGCTAATGCTCGTTTCTTTGCAAGAATTGGCGGTAACAATCCGAAAGATATGACGCAAATTTTTATTGATGCACATAAATTTAAAGGAACTTCATTGGTTGAGGTACTTCAAAATTGTGTGATTTTCAATGATGGATGTTTTACGGATGTAACCGATAAAAATGTAAAAGAAGATAAACAAATTTTTCTTGAACACGGTAAACCAATGATTTTTGGTAAAAACAAAGACAAAGGATTGGTTTTAAACAAGTTGAAATTAGAAGTAGTAACCATTGGTGAAAACGGTATAACACAAGAAGATATATTAGTTCATGATGCCAAAGAAGAGGATAAAACGCTTCATCAAATGCTTGTTCGATTGGCATATCCTTTAGCTACAGGGGTTATCAGAAGATTTACTGATGTTACCCTAGAAGAAAGAGAAGATGCGCTAAACGCTCAAGTTAAGGCAAATTCAAAATTCAAGAAAACAGACGATCTTTTCTTTTCAGGAGAAACATACGAGGTCAAGTAATAAAATAAAAAAAATAGCTGATTTATGTCAGCTATTTTTTTTTAAAAAACCATAATTTTGTCCACGAATTAAAAAGTATATAAAAAATGGGTTCAGAAGCCATCATTGTATTTTTACTGGCAGCGATTGTATTGGTTGCCGGAGCAAATTTTTTATCAGATTTAATATCCCCAAAATCTGATAATCCTCAAAAAAGAGAACCATACGAATGCGGGGTGCCTACTATTGGTCCAACCTGGATTCAGTTTAAAGTAGGGTATTATCTTTTTGCCATTCTTTTCTTGATTTTTGATGTCGAAGTAGCGTTTTTAGTGCCTTGGGCTGTAGTTTATAAAGAAGTTGGCACTGTTGCTTTGGTAGAAATAATTGTATTCCTTTTCATATTAGGACTGGGATTGTTATATGCATATAAAAAACGAGCTTTACAATGGGAGTAGAAAAAAAACGATATTTAAGTCAGCTTGAGGAAGAAGGGATGAAACAAGTTGTTCCTGCTGATTTTCCCGGAAAAATAATTCCTGGAGGCAATGGCGGAAACATTGTTGTAACCACATTAGACAGCGTCATCAATTGGGGACGCGCAAATTCATTATGGTCATTGTATTTCGGCACAAGTTGTTGCGCCATAGAAATGATGCAAACAGGTGCTGCCCGCCACGATTATTCAAGATTTGGTTTTGAGGTTGCAAGACCTTCTCCACGTCAGGCAGATTTAATTATTATTGCCGGTACCATTGTTAACAAAATGGGACCTGTATTAAGACGATTATATGATCAAATGGCGGAACCGAAATATGTAATTGCTATGGGTGCCTGCGCTATTTCAGGAGGTCCATTTTACTATAATACCTATTCTGTAATTAAAGGTGCTGACCATGTGATTCCAGTAGATGTATATGTTCCTGGATGCCCTCCAAGACCGGAAGCTTTATTGGATGGAATGATTATGCTTCAACAAAAAATTAAAACTGAAAACAAGACCAAAAAGATAAATCCTATTGATGGTTTTGATGAAGGAAAATAATTTGTATTAAATCATAAATGACCATGACAAACGAAGATTTACAAAATATAATTACAGGTTTGGGAACCGATTTGGAATTTACGACCGAAGCGTCTGAATTTTTAAATGTAATTGTTCCTAAAGAACAACTTCACTCTATTTGCAGCCAATTAAAATCACATCCCGAATTAAAATTTGATTATGCATTTTGCATCACCGGTATGGACTGGGTTCCGGCATTGGGTGTAATTTACCATTTAGAATCAACTGAGTTAAAACATCAAGTAGTTGTTAAGGTTATGGTTGATGACCGTGAAAATCCAACTCTGGATTCCGTTCACGACATTTGGCAAACAGCAGACTTTCATGAATTGGAAATATTCGATTTTTTCGGCATAAAATTCAACAATCACCCAAAATTAAGACGCCTTTTTTTAACGCCTGAATGGGAAGGTTTTCCTTTGAGAAAAGATTATGTTGATGAAGCAAATATGATTATTAAATAGCCTTATAAATGACTAATCAAGAAGTGAAAAATAAAATAAAAACTGAAGAGTATTTTATTAACATGGGACCTCAACACCCGGCAGCTCATGGGGTGTTACGATTACTTTTAACCATTGACGGCGAAATTATAAAAAATGTGGAACCAGATTTAGGTTACATTCACCGTTCTATTGAAAAAATGTGCGAACGCGACAGTTACCAGCAAATTGTTCATTTAACAGACAGAATGGATTATTTGTCTTCACACATCAATAACGAAGCGGTTTGTTTAACTGTTGAGAAAGGACTTGAAATAGAAGTTTCCGATAGGGTTAAAGTAATAAGAACTATTATAGCTGAGCTCACCCGTATTGCTTCTCACTGCTTATGGTGGGGCGTAATGGGAATGGATTTAGGTGCGTTAACCACTTATTTCTATGCATTCAGGGATCGTGAAATGATCAATGATATTTTTGAAGAAACCTGTGGCGCACGTTTAACCATGAATTACAATGTACCCGGCGGATTGATGTTCGATATTCATCCAAATTTTGTACAACGCACTAAAGACTTTATTGCACATTTTAAAACTAAAATTCCAGAATACAACCTTTTATTAACCGGCAACGTGATTTTTCAAAAAAGAACAAAAGGTGTCGGTATCCTTACCAAAGAAGATGCTATTTCCTTTGGGGTTTCAGGACCGGTTGCCAGAGCTTCTGGTTTTGCAAGTGACGTACGTAAACACCATCCTTACAGTGCTTATGACCGTGTTGATTTTAAAGAAATTTTATTGACGGAAGGTGATACATTTGCGCGTTATCAAGTTAGAATGATGGAATTATGGGAATCCGTTTCAATTATTGAACAATTGATTGACAACATTCCCGAAGGTGAAACGAAAGCAGCCACAAAAGCAGTAATCAAATTGCCAAAAGGTGAATTTTATCAACGTGTTGAGACAGCAAGAGGTGAACTTGGCGTTTATATAAACAGTACTGGAAACAAAAACCCCTATCGCGTAAAATTCCGCTCACCAGGATTTTCTAATTTATCTATTTTAAATCACATCTCAAAAGACGTATTAATAGCCGATTTAGTGGCAACAATGGCTTCATTTGATTTTGTAATTCCAGATATAGACCGTTAATCATAGACCATGAATTTTTTACAAATGAATATTCCATTGAACATTACGAAAACAATCTCAGATTGGATTTTTTCAATAATGCCTGAAACTGCAGCAAATTACACTATTATGGTTGTCATTGCCGTTGCTTATTTGGCATTATTCGCTGTAGCAGGTTTGTATTTAGTGCTTTTAGAACGTAAAGTTGCCGCCTGGTTTCAATTGCGTATAGGTCCAAACAGAGTTGGACCCTGGGGGCTTATGCAAACGATAGCTGATGCTTTAAAATTGGTTTCTAAAGAATTGACAAGCACCATCAAAATTGACAAATTTTTATACAATTTAGCGCCTTATTTTGTAATTGTTGCGGCATTAATGGCTATGGCCGTTTTTCCGTATTCAGAACAATTTCAAGCATTCGACATTAATATTGGTGTGTTTTTCTTAATTGCCATCTCCTCTATTGGCGTTATCGGAATTCTTTTGGCCGGCTGGTCGAGCAATAACAAATTTGCCTTAATTGGTGCCATGAGAAGTGGTTTGCAAACCATAAGTTATGAATTATCAGTCGGACTCTCTATTTTAACAATGGTATTGTTAACAGGAACTTTACAGCTTTCAGAAATAATTGAAGTGCAACGCACCGGAGGGTGGCTTATTTTACAAGGTCACATTCCTTCAATCTTCGCTTTTATGATTTTTATGATTGCGGGAACGGCAGAAACCAACAGAGCTCCATTTGACTTAGTTGAAGCTGAATCGGAATTGGGAGCCGGTTTTCATACAGAATACTCAGGAATGAAATTCGCTTATTTCTTCCTGGCTGAATTTATAAACATGTTTATAATTGCCTCCATTGCTGTGGTATTGTTTTTTGGAGGTTGGTTATCCCCTTTTGGAATTACAGAAAATATTGCCTGGTTTCCTCAAGTCATCTGGTTTATAATTAAAGTTGCAGGCCTCATCTTTTTAATGATGTGGTTTAGATGGACTTTCCCAAGATTAAGGGTCGACCAATTATTAACCCTTGAATGGAAATATTTATTGCCTTTAAATTTGATGAATTTAATGCTGATGGCAATAGTAATATGGCTGAATTGGACAATTTAACAAATGAAATGCTACTAAAATGAGTTATTTTTCAGATATATATAAAGGAATAAAAACCTTACTTACAGGAATGTCGGTTACAGGAGGTTACTTTATTCGCGCACGAAAAGGTGTTATTACACAACAATACCCCGACAACCGGGAAACGCTTAAAATGTTTGATCGTTTCAGAGGTGAAGTGGTGATGCCACACAATGCTGACAATCGTCACTATTGCACTGGTTGCCAAGCTTGCGAAATTGCATGTCCAAATGGTTCCATAGAAATTATTTGGGACAGGGTTGTTGTCCCGGAAACAGGTAAAAAGAAGAAAGAAATAGACAAACATATTTATCACTTAAGCATGTGTACCATGTGTGGTTTATGTATTGAAGCTTGTCCAACCGACGCCATAGTTTGGGCTCAGAATTTTGAAAATTCTGTGTACGACAGAAGCGCATTAACTAAAGTTTTAAACCAACCAGGTTCATCTGTTTTAGACGGAATAGAAGATTAATATTATGGAAACAATTATATTTTATATACTCGCTGCGGTCATCATTTTATTTTCAGTTGCCTCAGTAACCAGCAGAAAGATTTTAAGGGCAGTTATTTATTTACTGTTTGTGTTAATAGGCATCGCCGGTCTTTACTTTTTAATTGATTACAACTTTTTAGCCGCAATTCAACTTACGGTTTATGGAGGCGGAATCATTGTATTGTTCATTTTTTCCGTGTTGCTTATTCATCATGTAGAGTTGGAATTGGAAAAAACGCCTTTAAAGAAAAAACTCATTGCGGCACTTTTAAGCGCAACAGGTTTAGCCGTTACGCTTTGGGCAATATCCACCTATCCATTTACAGAAACCGCCAACACCTATTCTTCCATAGAAGTTGATGAAATAGGCAGAATTTTATTGAGTGTTGAAGATGGCGGATTTATATTGCCGTTTGAAGTCATAAGTGTGCTGTTGGTAGCCGTTATGATTGGTGCTATCATCATTGCAAAAGGAAGTCGATTGTCGGAAGACAGAAGTCGGAAGTCCGAAGTCCGAAGACAGAAGTCGGAAGACAGAAGTAAAAAATTGAAATAAAAAAATGGAAATAGGTTTTAAATTCGAGAAATTAATTATATGGCAAAAAGCTATGGATTTTGGAGAGGATATTGATGCCTTAGCTAAAATTTTTCCGGCCAATGAGCTGTACAATTTGTCTTCACAAATAAAAAGAGCTGCAGATTCAATTGCTTTAAATATTTCTGAAGGCGCTATTGGGCAAACAAATCCAGAATTTAAAAAATTTATGGGATATTCGATTCGTTCTTTGGCTGAGGTTGTCACATGCCTGCACAAAGCTTCAAATAGAAAATACATTTCCGAAATTGAATTTAATGAACAATATGAAAACGCTTTCAACTTAATGAATATGATGGTCGCATTTAAAAAGAAAATACAATGAAAAAACTTCCGACTTCGGACTTCGGTCTTCTGACTATTAAAAACAACAAACTATGATTGCAGGTATAAGCATTTACGAAATTTTAACCCTAACAAGTATCTTGTTTTTTATAGGAATTTACGGGTTTTTTACACGAGAAAACTTAATAACGGTATTAATGTCGGTTGAATTAATTTTAAACGCCTCTGCCGTAAATTTTGTTCTTATCAACACCTATTTGTATCCAGATTTACTTCAGGGCGCTGTGTTTTCGATTTTTATTATTGCCTTGGCTGCAGCTGAAACTGCGCTCGCCATTGCCATTATTATTAATTTGTATAAACTCATTTCATCCGTTGAAGTGAAGGATACAGAAACCATGAAATATTAAAAGGTTTTAGTTAAAAATTAAATAGACAAAAAATTTAAATTATAAAAAATGGATTTTAGTTATACCATATTAATTCCTCTGATTCCTTTAGCACTGTTTCTTATTTTAGGAATATTCAGCAAAAAAATACCGGCCTCAATTTCAGGTTGGTTAGGGTCATTAGGTTTAGGAACATCATTTGTTTTATCATTGTATACCGCCTACCATTATTTTTTAAACGGAAAATTAGAAGGCGTTTATCAAACTTTTATTTATAAAACTACATGGCTTCAATTTACGGATAAGTTACATATTGATTTAGGCGTACTGATTGACCCTATCTCCGTCATGATGATGGTTGTTGTGACCACCATTTCTTTTATGGCTCACCTATACTCCATAGGCTATATGAAGGGAGATGATGGCTTTACACGCTTTTTCGCATATTTGGCCTTATTCACTTTTTCAATGCTTGGATTGGTGCTGGCAACCAACTTATTTCAAATGTATATTTTTTGGGAATTGGTTGGAGCTTCCTCTTTTTTATTGATAGGTTATTACTACACCAAACCTTCAGCGGTGGCTGCGGCAAAAAAAGCATTTATTGTAACGCGATTTGCCGATTTAGGTTTCTTAATAGGTATCCTTTTAATCAGTTATTATACAGGTACTTTTGATTTTCAAGACCTCACAAGTGAGGAAGGGATGTTAATAGCAGGTTGGGGGGCTTCTGCTTCCTTTATGGGATTGTCTGTATTTACCTGGGGATTGATTTTAATTTATATGGGTGGTATCGGTAAATCGGCCATGCTGCCGTTTCATATTTGGTTGCCGGACGCCATGGAAGGTCCAACGCCGGTTTCTGCATTAATCCACGCAGCAACAATGGTTGTTGCAGGGGTATATTTAGTGGCTCGATTATTTCCTGCATACTATTTTGTGGAAGACGGATTTGCCTTACAAGTCGTCGCTTATGTTGGTGCTATTTCTTCTTTGGTTGCTGCTTTAATTGCAGTTACACAAACAGATATAAAAAGAGTATTGGCTTTTTCCACCATGTCTCAAATTGGTTATATGATGCTGGCTTTGGGCGTTTCCAAATACGAAGGACATGAAGGTTTGGGCTATATGGCCTCTATGTTCCATTTGTTTACGCACGCTATGTTTAAAGCATTGTTATTCTTAGCTGCCGGTTCTGTAATTCATGCAGTTCACAGCAATTATATGAAAGACATGGGTAGTTTAAGAAAATATATGCCAATTACACACATTACTTTTTTAATTGCTTCGCTGTCTATTGCCGGTTTCCCCGGATTTGCAGGGTTTTTCAGTAAAGATGAAATTTTAGCTGCGGCTTTTGAAAGCAATAAACTAATTTATTTCAGCAGTGTTTTTGTAGCAGGCTTAACCGCATTTTATATGTTCCGTTTGTATTTTGCAATGTTTTGGGGTGAAGATAAAAAATACAAACATACTCCGCATGAATCTCCGTTAACCATGACCATACCGCTTATCTTTTTAGCCTTTATGAGTATTTTCGGTGGTTACATTCCATTTAGTCAATTTGTAACAGCCGACCTTACGCCATTTACAGCTCATTTAGATTTGCCTTTAGCAGCAATAGCTTCAACAGTTGGGATTATAGGTATTCTTTTAGCGTATGTTTTCTATAAAAAACCAAATGATTTACCGGAAAGATTCGCAAATGCTTTTGGTTTGGTTTATAAATGGATCTACAACAAACTTTATTTTGACGAATTATACCTCTTCGTCACAAAGAAAATACTTTTTGGAATTGTGGCTTTTTCAGCATCTTGGTTCGATAAAAAAGTTGTTGATGGCTCCATGATTGGTATTGGAAATGTTACTGTTTCCATTTCAAATAAAATTAAAGGAATGCAATCAGGTAAATTGCAAGATTATGCGATGGCCTTTGTTGGCGGAAGCGTTGTTCTTGCGATGGTTGTTTTTTATATATGGATAAATTAATATAATACAATGGATATTTTATCACTTTTTGTAATCGTACCGCTTTTAATTGTTTTGGCTTTATCTTTTTTTGCAAAAGACTTAAAACAAGCAAGACTTATATCGGTCATAGGAATGGGAATTCAGTTTGCCATGTCCATAAACTTAATTTTTGCTTACTTAAAAGAGCGTGCCGTAAATACTGACATTATGGTTTTCACCAAAGATGTTGTTTGGTATGAGACTTTTAATATTCACTATAGTATTGGTGTCGATTCCATTTCGGTGGTTATGATTGCCTTAACTTCTATTGTGTTATTGGCCGGTATCTTTATTTCCTGGAAAATAGATGATTTACCCAAAGAATTTTTCATCTCTCTAATCACCTTGTCATCAGGTGTTTTCGGGTTTTTTATTTCTACAGATCTGTTCACCATGTTCGTGTTTTATGAAATAGCCGTCATACCCATGTATTTGTTAATAGGTATTTGGGGTTCGGGACCAAAAGAGAATTCTGCTATGAAATTAACATTAATGTTAATGGGTGCTTCAGCAGTTCTGTCTGTTGGTATTTTAGGAATTTATTTTAATTCCAATGCCGATGGAGGTGCTTTAACTTTTAATATATTTGAAATAGCTCAGGTCAATATTCCTGAAGCCGCACAAAACATATTTTTTCCCATGGTGTTTATTGGTTTTGCGGTAATCGGAGCCTTGTTCCCATTTCATACCTGGTCACCTTCAGGTCACGCTTCTGCACCAACCGCAGTTTCTATGTTACACGCAGGTGTGTTGATGAAATTAGGTGGTTACGGGGTATTTAGAATTGCGATGTACTTATTGCCTGTCGGTGCTTTAAACTGGTCTAATTTTTTCTTGGTATTGTCCGCTTTCGGAGTTATCTATGGCGCCTTTGCTGCCATTATGCAAAAAGATTTAAAATATGTGAATGCCTACGCTTCAGTAAGCCATTTGTCGCTCGTTTTGTTTGCTTTATTAATGTTTAACAGAACCGCGTGGACAGGTGCTATTATCCAATCCTTATCGCACGGATTGTTAACAGCCATGTTCTTTGCTTTAATAGGCATGGTTTATGGAAGAACACATACGCGGGAAATCTCAAAACTTGGCGGTATTATGAAAATATTGCCTTTTATTGGAGCCATTTATGTAATTACTGGTTTGGCTTATTTAGGTTTGCCAGGCTTTAGTGGATTTGTAGCTGAAATGACCATATTCGTCGGGGCTTTTCAACACCCGGATTTATTTCATAGAATTTTAACCATCGTTGTTGTTTCTTCCATTGTGGTAACAGCTGTTTATATTTTAAGAATGGTTGGTAAAATTATGATGGGACCATTATCAAATGAAGACTATAAAGATTTGCCTAAAGCAACCTGGTTTGAAAAAACCGGATTGATATTATTGCTAATACCTGTTATTATGATCGGTGTTTTACCATTAGGTTTAAGTGAAATGTTAAAAGAAAGTATCCAACCATTTTTGGAAAGGTTATTATAAAAATTAAATAAAATGAACTTAGAAAGTTTTCTCTTAATGCGCTCGGAAATAGGATTATTGGCAATTTTATTATTGTTGATTATATTCGAAATATTTTCTAACAAAAAACAAAAAGCAGCTGTCATTCCATTTGCACTAATTTTATTGGCTATCAATACCATTCTTGGTTTTTTACCTTTAGAATCAGGTGAATTATTTGGCGGAATGTTTAGAACAAATGCACTTTTATATTTCTTTAAAACAACCTTAAGTTTGGGCGTTTTAATTTTATTGTTACAGTCGGCCGATTGGCTGAAAGAAAAAGTAGTTGACCAAAATAAAGCAACAGAATTTTTTATTCTTATCATTTCATCCTTGCTTGGTACCTATTTTATGATTTCGGCAGGTGATTTTTTAATGTTTTACATTGGTCTGGAATTAACAACGCTTCCTGTTGCCGCTTTAGTTGCCTACGATACTTATAAAAGAATATCTGCTGAAGGCGCTGTAAAATATATTTTATCATCGGCATTGGCTTCCGGAGCTGCTTTATTCGGCATTTCATTATTATATGCAACCACCGGAACTATTTATTTTGAATCGATGGCTGAAATTTTAACGAGCTCAAATTTGTCAATTCTAGGATTTATATTTTTCTTTTCAGGATTGGCATTTAAAATATCCCTGGCACCATTTCATTTTTGGACAGCGGATGTTTATGAAGGCGCACCTATTAATGTTGCCTCTTATTTGTCGGTAATTTCAAAAGGAGCCGCAGTTATTATACTAATGATTCTTTTATTCACGGTATTTAAACCCCTCATGCCGGTTTGGAACAAGTTAATTTATATCGTTATTATTGCCACCATGTTCATTGGTAACCTGTTTGCAATCAGACAACAAAATTTGAAACGTTTCCTTGCCTATTCATCTATTGCGCAGGCTGGTTTTATTTTACTGGGCTTAATGTCTGTTGATCAATTGGGAACAGCAACCATCGTTTACTTTGTAGCAGTTTACATCTTCTCAAATTTAGGTGCATTTGGCGTTGTTCAGGCAGTTTCTTCTGCTGCGAATAAAGAAAACATCAACGATTATGAAGGGCTTTACAGAACCAATCCTAAAATAAGTTTCTTAATGATGCTGGCGTTGTTTTCATTGGCAGGTATACCGCCATTGGCCGGTTTCTTTGGTAAATTCTTTTTATATACCGCCGCTGCAAGTAAAGGGTATTATGTCCTCGTATTTATTGCGGTGGTGAATGCCACTATTTCCTTATATTATTATTTATTGGTGGTTAGAGCGATGTTTTTAAGGAAAAACGAGCAAGCCATTCCTTATTTTAAAAGTCCGGTTTATATGCGTTTAGGATTAATCTTAGCGGCCATCGGTATTTTAGTGGCGGGTGTATACAGCCCAATTTATGACTATATATTTTCAATCAGTAATACTTTTATAAATTAATTTTATGGAACTTGGAGGAAAACATTTATTTGGAAGCATTGGAGAAACAAGAGTTACTTTTGTTGAAAAAGGTGTAGATGAAAACCGCAGGGATTTTTTAAAAAACCTGCTGGAAGTCAACGGCTTTGAAGTCGTGATTGGCGAAGACAAAATAAAAACAGAAGGAGATCCGCAGCTTTATACAGTTGGTGTAACGGATATGACTTTTAATCCTACTACTTCGGTTTTTGCACGTAGTTTAAAAACAGCTGACGGAAGAATCGTAACCCAAGATTATTGGAACCAAAAAACCGATGAAACCAATCCGCACTACTGGAAATATTGTAAATAATTTTAGATAATTATAATGTTTCTTCTGCAATAAAATAAAATTGCATCATTTATTTGCTCGGTTTCATTGGGAAATCGCCACTAAATTTTCTGTTTCTTAATGATTGCAAATTATCCAATCAAAAATTCAGCTATTTAATTTTTTACAGTGATATGCTTTTCGCGTATTATCTTTAATTTTTTGCAAATAACAAAGGTCTTCAAAAGTCCTGACAATAAAAATAGTCAACGTTTAAACAATGGTCTTCCCAATATACATCAAAACGTTTCCTTTTTCTATTTTGAAGGATTTATTTAGGGAAGAAATGATATGAATAGAACCGCTTTTGTCCTTTAAAAACAAAGGAATTGAATGTAATTCATCGTTTATTTCTTTTAAGAGACTGATATAATGTTCTTGTGAATTAGTGGTGACTTCGTTCACAACCGGGAAATCACGAACTATTTCACTTAAGTTAATATAATCATCTTTGTGTGTAAACAAATATGCTTGAGGTTTTTGATTTCCCCCTTTGATTTCATCGGTGGAAGCAATTCTAAAAGATCCGTTTTCCCCAAAAATATCAGCATATTTGCTCATTACATAATCGTTTAATACTGGACTTCCCGTTACCGCCAATAAAAATCCAACATCGTTTAATTCAACATCTTCCAACAATTCATCTGAATAAACGTTGCGTTCCATTGCTTCTAAGCCAAGCAATTTTGCCCTTTCAATATTTTCGGAATTGTTATCAATTAAAACGACTCTTCTGCCGTTTTTCTTTAAATAATCGGCTATTAAACGCGCAAAGTTTGAAGCACCAATCATAATAATTCCATCAGAAGACTTTAAAAATACGCCAACTATTTTGGCGAATAAGCGGGCTGTAGTGGCATTCAACAATACGGTACCCAGAACAATCATAAACACCAATGGGGTAATATACTCTGCCCCTGGCTCTCCCAGCATTGTTAGTTTTAGTCCAAATAATGAGGCGATACCAGCCGCCACTATTCCTCTTGGACCAACCCAACTTATAAATAATTTTTCCTTAAAACTTAAACCGGAATGCGTTGTGCTTAAAAAAACCCCCAACGGTCTTAAAACAAAAATTACGATTCCAAATAACAGTATGGTCTCCCATTTATACAGCAACATCATGTCCTCAATATTAATGTTGGCTGCCAGTAAAATGAACAATATGGAAATTAATAATATGCTTAGTGATTCTTTGAAATGAAGTATTTCCTTTAATCCCTCTAACTTCTTGTTTCCAAGCACCATTCCCATAATAACTACGGCTAACAATCCGGATTCATGAGAAAATAAATCGGACAACACAAATACTGCAAGAACCAATGCCAGGGATACAACATTTAGCAAATAATTCGGTATTACCTTTTTTTTAATGGCATAATAAAGGCCATAAGCTGAAGTAAATCCGATAGAGAATCCTATAATTATTAATTTTCCAAATTCAATTAAAGCCTCAAATGTATAGTTGTAGCCTTCACCAACTCTTATAAATTCAAAAATTAATACGGCTACCAATGCGCCTATGGGATCAATTAAAATTCCTTCCCATTTCAATACTGCAGAAACATCCTTTTTTAGGGGAATATTTCGCAATATTGGCGCAATAACCGTTGGGCCGGTAACAATGATTAAAGCAGAAAACAAAAAAGAAATTTGCCAACTTAAATTAAAAATAAAATGTGCGGCAATACCACCGCCAAAAAAAGTAACTGTTGAACCAAGTGTAATTAATTTAAGTATGGCTGGGCCAACATTTAAAATTTCTTCTTTTTTTAATGTTAATCCACCTTCAAAAAGTATAATGCTAATTGCCAAAGACACAAAGCTAAACAGGCGTTCGCCGGGAAACAGACCGTCTGTTCCGTTCCAGACAGGCTCGAGCCATTTTGAGCCATCATCAGAAATTAAGGTAGAAATCGGACCCACTAACAATCCGATTAGAATTAACGGCAAGATTGCCGGTGTTTTCGATCTCCAGGCTACCCATTGCGCTATAATTCCCAAAATTATAATTCCGGCTAATTCTAACATATCTTGTTTTAAAATTGAAGTCGAATATAGTTAAAATTTACCAATCCTTACATGATTTTTTTGCAAGCATTGCGTTGTAATATTTTAGTTGGCCCGTAACCTCCTCGCCAAGCCAACCAGGTTTTGTGAATTCGGTATTTTCAGAAGGAAGTTCAATTTCGGCAATGATTAATCCGTTGTTTTCTCCTAAAAAGGCATCTACTTCAAAATATAAATTGTCATTGGCAGGAACAATATACCTTATTTTTTCTATGATTGTTGGTTCACAAAGCAACAATAAGTTTTCGGCTTCCTTTATCGGAATTTCCTTTTCCCATTCAAAACGGGTCGTTCCTGAAATGTTGCTTATTCCCTTTATGGTTAAAGAGCCCTGGTTGTCACGTATTCTAATGCGTACTGTTCTTTCCGGCACCGTAGACAGATAACCTTGTGCTATTTTATAGCTTTTTACGGCTTGATTTTTAAAATCTCCTTTCACTAAAAATTTTCGTTCTATTTCCCTGCTCATTTTATGCTTATCTGAATTTTAATTCCCAATTAAGTCCGATTGAATAAATCCAAAAATAATTTCCCGGGTTGAAACTAATTTCCTGATGCGTAACTCCCAACAGCATTCCCCAGGCATTTTGCTTGTTTGAAGAAGTAAAATAATATCCAGCCTTTAATTTTTGGGACTGCAGGTCTATAATACCATCCTCATTTTCACGAAAATCAAATCGGTCAACCTCCGGAGAGAAACCCATTCCTGCTGATATGCTAAAATAATTATCGGCATCACTACGGTATTTTCGATAATTTAAAGTTCCTGATTTGCTGGTCCCTGAATCGCCAGGCGTTAAATATGGGCGAAAAGACCAGTAACTATTTCCCGTGTACCAACCCACAGAACCTGTGTAAATAGTAGTGGTCGTCTGGTATTTTAAAGCTCTGAAACCTAAGGATACTTCAAAACTTTTTGGCAATGATTTATACAATTCCGCGCCGTACCTAACATCTGGATAAAGGTAAGAGTTTGAAAATCCTAAGTTTACATAAGCATAAAGTCCTTTTGCTATTTTTGGATACATATCTACCTCAAATTGAAGGCCATTATCATTAAACCTCCTGCTGAAATTCATCTTTCCAATGAAACTTCCGTATTTCGTTTGTCGGCTGTAATTTAACGAATAATACTGCATTGGGTCAAATACTTCCGAATAGATATCTACTGATGATTTAATACCCATAGCATTGTAACTAAGCGTATTGGTTAAATTCATTTTATAATCTTCCGCCTTTTGGTCATTCGGATTTTGGTCCAAAACAAGCTGTAATGTTTGTAATGCCTCTTCAGGCTTATTTGATTTTTCCTGTGCGCTTGCTTTCAAATACAGTATTTCCCCATCCGAAGGAAAATATTTTAAGGCATCATTTGCCATTTCCAATGCGCCAAATGGTGCTTCTCCCCACAATTCGTTGTTTATAGCAGCAATCCAATCGGTTTTTCTTTGTTTGTCCTTCCCTAGAATATAGGAAAACTCAGTTCTTGCTTTTTTGTATTCTCCATCCCATGAGTAGGTACTTGCCAAAAATGAGCGAATGTCATGATAATCGGGATATTTGGTTAAAAGAAGGAGTAGTGTATCCTGCGCTTGTTTACGTTGTTCATTAAAAGCCATTTCCCGCGCCTTTTCAAAAGCTTTATCAGGATCACCGGTAAAAACTTTTTCCTGTGAAAAAACCTGAAAAAAAGACAAAAGAGTAAAAACAATGGTTAATTTAAAAACTGTTTTCAATATTATATGTTGTTTATAATTTTTCACGGTTAATTTTTAAAAGTTGATATTAAAAAAAATAATTATTACTGAATTGTCATAATTGAAATGCCTGAAAATGTTACTCAGGAACTTTCCTAGAGTGATAAATAAATTCTGTAGGTATATTTTTTATAGTCTTCATCTTGCATTGATCAAAAAATATTTTTTGAAATTTTTTGAAATTAAACTTAGTATATAAAACTTGACTATAATATGCATTGTTAACCAACTTATCATGAACAACCTGAATTATTTCATTCCCTTTTTCATTTGAGATAAAGGAAAAAGGAATCGATCCAACGACACTATCAACATTTTCATTCACATAATTTTTAATATTTTCTGCGCCGTCATTCACAATTATTAGCCTGTCATCAAAAATATTTTTCTTTACGTGATCACAAAATCTTTTGTTCACTTCAAATGCATATAACTTTGAACTTGGTGATATATTTCTCAATATTTCCCTAGTAATATTGCCATGTCCCATACCCAATTCAATAATAATTTTATTTTCTCCTTTTGGAACATATTTGCATATTTCAATCTCAGCTTTTCTACTGGTTTCTGAAATTGCTCCAGTTACAAATAGGTTTTTTGCGAATGCAAAAGAGGTTTTTAATTTACTATACATTTATATTGTTTTATTATAATAATTTGAATTTTAATTATTCATTCGCTTTAAATAATTAAATTTTAATTTATCGATTTTTTAAAAGATTTATAATTTTCGTTATTGGGATATAGTTGCAAAATACTATCTATCAACTTATTTGCTTTGTCCAAATTATTCATTCTTTGGTAGGCTTTTGCCAACTTAAAACCAATATCCGGATTTTTTATTTCATTCTCTTTTACTTTTTTCGCAATCTCTATAGCCTTTTCATCTTGTTCAGACCACCAGTACAAATCTAATAATGCGCTATAGCCACCTTCATAATAAGGTGAACGTTTAACAACATTCAGCAGCTCTATTTCTGCATTTTCATACTTTCCTTCCCAAGCTAAAATCCTGCCTTTTAAAGTTCTTACATCACCATAATTAGGTAATTCATTCAAAATGTAATTACAGAGTAATTTTGCTTTTTTATACTTTCTGTCAAATGCAAATTCTCTTGCCACCATAAAGGTTTCATCAAAATTTAACCCTTCGGTCAATTCTTTAATTGTTGCCAGTTCTTCTTTTGTGAATTGAACTGCCGGTTGCGTATAGATGTTCAATGAATCGGGGAATATTCTATTTTGTTTTGTAACATAAGCATTTAACTTTTTAAATTCCAAGAATGAATCTGATATCTCTTTCAACAATTCAACTTCAGTTATTTTATAGGTTCCAAGATGCTCATCTATTTTGTATAATTCGCCTTCAGATAAGAAATAATCTTTATAAATAAAATCGTTAATACTCCCTTTGTATCGCATTAATGGTATCTGATGAATATTTCTAAAATGCTTTACTGTATCAATTCCTTCACCTAACCAAGCTGCATCCTTCAATTTATTTAACTTGTAATTGTTCATTAAAAATGAAAGTAAACTTGGTGTTACATCCAAATGTGATGAAATTGAATTAAATTTTACAGCTTTCTTCAACAAAGGACTGTAAATAAATAAAGGCACTTGATACCTGCACAATTTATTCTTTTGTGGTAAAGGTATAAGTCTGTGATCCCCTGTAATAATAAATATGGTATTCTTAAATTCAGGTCTTTTAGAATATTCATCCATAAAATATTTTATTGAATTATCCGTATATAACACGCTTGCAAAAATATCCTTATGTGCACTTATTTCTTCTTTTGGCAGTCCAAAATCACTTCTTGAATTCAAAATACTATCTATTTTTTCAATGTAAACTTCTTTTGAAGGAAAATCAAAAGGCTCATGATTTGTTTGTGTTCTAACAATATCAAGTCTCGGTAACTTTTTACCATCTAGAGAAGATAATGTTTTTCTAAATATTTCAGCATCCGGATATCCCCAGGAAAAACTTTTAGGATCTTCATTAGTTTTAAAATATCCGGGGCCAAATTTATCTTCATCAATAAGGTGATCAATTCCATTATATTCCAAAAAGTTAATTTTTCGATCGAAGCTGGCCTGATGTCCCGCATAATAAGAAGTTGTATATCCATTAGCTTTTAAAACACTTATTAAGGAAATATGTGTTGGTGTAGGATTCAGTTCCAAAAAACCCATTTCACCGTAAGGAAGTGAACCTAAAAGCGCAGGCATCACTCCAAAAGATCGTCCGGTTGCACATATAAAATTTTTCCAATATAAAGATTTTGGAATTAATGAATCCAAAAATGGTGTAAATCCGGCATAATCATAATCCCCAACAAATTCACTTCCAAGTCCTTCTACAATAATTATTACAATGTTGGGTTTTTCTTCATGAATATTAAAAAAAGGACCCAATACATCTTTTGTATCTTTAAAAGGTTTTAAAAACGGATAATCATTTCTCCCATGTAAATTGTAAGCATTGGCTTCTCTTTTTTCATTTTGAAATCTGATAATATCATCGACCAAAAAGAATAGTTTGTTTTGGTAATTATTAGCAGACGAATTGGAAAGCACTAATTTTAAACTCCCAAAAAGAATTACGATTATGGCAGTAACAGCGAACATTTGTCTTGTACCCACATATTTATTTAAAAAATAATTGATACTCAAAAAGATTATTGGAAAAACTATAAAAGGAAGAAAATACAAAAACGAAAATGATTCAGAAGAAACTACCGTCATTTTGATATCATCCATGGAATAACCTAACAGATCTGCGCCTAAATTCAAACGAGTTGTAAGTCCATATTTCATCAAGGAAAACTGACCTAAAATAACCAACGTGAATAATACCATAATTAAAATTATTCCTACAGGTCTTTTTATGAGAAGAGTGAGAAAAAAGATTGGCAAAAACAACAATCCGATTCCCAAAGCCGCCCAAAAATCGTTCAATAATTTATACCCTAAGGTTATCCCAATATTTGATGTTGGTGACCCTGTTGATGCGGTCATATAAATTTCAAATAAACTTATAAACCAAAATGTAACTATTAATGAAAAAGTTAAATAAAAATACTTATAAGTATTTTTACTAAAATTGTTGAATTTCATATTTATTAATTATTGTTATTAAATACTTTACTTGGTTTCCGCTGCTGCCATTCCCTTTCTTGTCATTTCTCCCCATTTTTTCTTTTTATTGAAATAATAATCTATATTTCCTCTTATTGCGGCATACAATATAAATGGATGCAGCACAAAAGGTTCGAGCAAACTTATCATTAATAATTTAAATCCTGTTCCTTTTTTTTTATACTGATGAAAGGTAAGTTCTTCAGAAAATATGGCTACAATGGAGAATAAAACGGTAAATAAATAAGCTAAAATGATAAAGGTAATCGTGTAATCCCACCGCACCTGATTAAGCCCAATAAGAATTCCAAAATAAATAATTCCCAAAACCTCCAAAACCGGTGCCAATCTTTCGAAAAAAAACCAATAAGGATAACTTAACATTCCAAGCGATTTGTATTTTGGATTAAATCCAATTTTTCGATGTTTTCTTAGCGTTTCTATGGTACCTCGGGTCCATCTGTTTCTTTGTGATATAAAAATTTTATAATTGTCAGGAGCTTCTGTCCAGCATAAAGGGTCTGGAATATAGGCTACTTTATACTTTTGTTTAATTTCTTCCATATGCCTTCTCATCCTCACAATAATTTCCATGTCTTCACCCACCGTATTTGTATCGTAACCTCCAACTTCAATGGCAATTTTCTTATCGAACAATCCAAACGCCCCCGAAATTACCAGCAATCCGTTTAGTCTGCTCCAAGCCATTCTTCCCAAAAGAAAAGCTCTTAAATATTCAAGAATTTGTGCCCTTTCAATCCATTTTTTAGGAAAATTTACGTCTATGAGCTTGCCCTCTTTAATGATGCATGAGTTTGCGATTCTAATAACACCTCCAGTGGCAATTACTTTAGTTTCGGTTAATTCCAAAAACGGTTTAATCATTTTTTGAAGTGCATTTTCCAGCAGCAAACAATCCACATCTATACAAGCGACATAATCGTTTTTGCTGATATTCAACCCCATGTTCAAAGCATCGGCTTTGCCTCCATTTTCTTTATCTACAACTGTTAATTTTTCAAATGCGGGATTGGTGGATTTAAAAACGCCTGCGCGAATTGGTTTTGTGGCTATTTGTTGGTTGATAAGAAAATCTACTTTTACCAAGTCGTAAGCCGCAATTAGTTTTTCAAGGCTGTCATCTTTACTTCCGTCATTTACAATGACGACATCATAATTTACATAATGACTGGACAATAAAGAACGTACGTTTTCAATAATATTCAAACTTTCATTATATGCCGGCGCAATGATTGAAATTGAGGGAGAAATGGTTGAAGAAAGTATTTCCTTGTAATTCACAAAACTGTTTTTCTTCATATACTCCAAAGTTTCTATGGCAGAAACTATGGCCAAAATAACATACGAGGCTATCGCAAAAAACGCATAAATAAAGAATAGCGTATGAATTATGAATATGATCGTTTGTACCGTAGTTGTATTCATACTAATTATTTTCTACGAAATTATAAATTTTCATGAATTCGGGTTCCGTCGATTCCTCTTTTAAACCCACAAATTTTTCAATATCAAGAATTTTTAAAATTTTAAGTGCGGCCAATTTAATTTCGAAATTTTTATGGGTTATATGCGCCAATAAAAAAGATTCGTCGGTACTTTCATAGCTATTTTCCAATAGTTTAAAAAATGCGATTTGTTCTTCAATACTTAATTTTTCAAAATTATTTTTTAAAATACTTTTGGCTTCAACAACCTGCAAATCGCTAATAACGAGTATTACATCAACTCTTATTTTTTTATTCTTATGATTTAACAGCTCAATAAGCGCTTCTTTCACTTCAAACTGATTGTAAATTTTAGCCAATTTTAAAGCGAAAATAACCACAGAATCATTTGTTGATTTCAACCAAGGTTTTATATCGGGTATTTCCTGATCGTCAAATTTTTGAAGCACTTCCAATAACTGAATTTGATCCCATTCTGAAAGCGGCGTTTGTAATACATCCAGAAATTTAAGTCCTTCGAAATGAAATAAAGTAACCAAATACAACTGTGATTCATTACGAACTTCCCTTTTAGGATGATTGACATGAATAACAATTTCATTGTAAACTTCCTTCACTTGAAATTGCTTCAATTCTTTGATTCCTTTTGCAACAATATACCATCTTTTACTATTCAGCCTGGGTAATGCGTAATTTATGAGTCCGGTTTGAAAATAGAGTTTTTGAATTGCTTCCGCCATTTCTCCGGAAATTTCATTTCTTAATCTCACCAAGGTAGAAACTACAATCCTTCTTTTAAATTTATCAGTTATACAACTTTTTAATTTGTTGATAATTTCTTGTTGCTCCGCACTAATTTCTTCTTCTTCATTACCGGCATATAAATAAGAGATAAGTTGTGATTCATATTCCTTTTTATATTGCGCCTCTATCTTTTCATTTTTTCTCAAATTATACCTTAAGAATTTAAGGTAAATAATTAAAAATATGATGATTACAAAAAAAATACCGCTTACAATCCACACCAATTGAATAATAGGTGGTGAATTTTCGAAATAATCAATTATATATTGATATCTTTCCATGCTGGGTATTTTCTTGGTTTAATTAAACTATTAACGCAACAATCTTTTCACACGAATCACCAATTCATTGGGGCTAAAAGGTTTTCCCATAAAATCGTTGGCACCTAAATTGAATGCTTTTAGCACCATTTCTTCCTGGCCAGCCGCGGAAAAAACGATAATTGGTGTTTGCAGGTTCAATTTATTTCGAACATGACTAATTACTTCCAAACCACTGATAAAAGGCATCATGATGTCTGTTAAAATTAACTCGGGATTGTGTTCTTCAATTAGTTCAATCGCTTCCTTACCGTCAGCTGCGATTAAAAGCTTATAGCCCTCTTTTTCCAACCTAAACTTCAGTAATAATGAAAGTGTAGAATTATCTTCAGCTAAAACTATTTTTTTAGCGTCCCTCATTTTTTAATAATTTTAATTCAATTAATAATTCTTCTTTTACGTGTTTAAAAATCTCTTTGCAGGAATTAAGCAGCTCCCCAACATCCTCCAACTGTTTCTCTTCCTTAAATTTATGTGTTAATAAATGCACAATAGTTTCCATTTCAGAAATTCCAAACATGGTAATGCTCGGTTTAATTTTATGGGTTGCGTCATACAGAGCCTTCCAGTTTTTATATTTAAATTCATTATCCACCACTTCAAAAAACTCTTCAAGATCTTTAAGGAATGATTCTATCAACAATATTAATATAGAGCTTTCCTTTTGGGTTTCTTCATATAAAAAATTAAGATCTATATATTTTTTTTCTGCTGTTGTTTCACTATCACCATTAATGTCATTGGCATATTTTAAATTCCGTTCTTTGGAAGGTTTACCGTACTTTTCCAGTATAGCATAGAGTTCTTTTGGCTTAAAAGGTTTGAAAATATAGTCATCCATTCCAGAATCTTTTGCCCTTTTAATATCGGTATTGGTTGCATAGGCCGTCATCGCAATTATAGGGACTCGAGAAGCTTTTTTAGAAATGTCATTTTTTATAATTTTGGTAGCCTCATAGCCATCCATTATAGGCATTTGAATATCCATCAAAATAAGATCATACAATTTTTGTTGTGATTTTTTAACGCCTTCAATACCATTATTTGCAATATCAACTTTGCATTTCCATCTTTCTAACCTTGTTTTTGCCAGCAATTGGTTTGTTTTATTGTCTTCTACCACTAAAATAGAAAGATCTAAAGGTTCATCCATAGAAAATTCTTGTTTAGCTTCTTTTAAATTGTCCTTAACCAAATCCTTTTTTAAAGGCAATGTTATTTTAAAAACGCTTCCTTCACCGAATTTACTTTCAACTTTTATCACTCCATTTAACAATCCAACCAATTTTTTAACAATGGTAAGTCCTAAACCCGTACCCCCATAAATTCTTGAAGTATCACTCTTTGCCTGTGAAAATGCGACAAAAACCGTATTTATTTTATTGGAAACGATGCCAATACCCGTATCTCTCACTTCAAAATAAATTTCTGAAGAATCTACCGATTCACTCAATTGCTTTATGGTAACCTGCACAGATCCTTTATTTGTAAATTTAATGGCATTGCCAACTAAGTTCAGCAAAATTTGTTCTAATCTGGTAGGATCCCCAATAACATGAATCGGAACGTTTGGTTCAATATTTAAATCTAACGAAATCCCCTTCTCTTCGGATCTTAATTTCATTAATTTTAAAATGTTATTGAAAGACTTGTGCAGGTTAAACGGAATCTCTTCAATTTTCAACTTATCAGATTCCAACTTTGAAAGATCCAGCACGTTGTTGATAAGGGAAAGTAAAATTTCGCCTGAATTGCGCATCGTTTCCAAATGTGATTTTTGCTCTGGGTTGAGTTGGGTTTCCAACAATAAATCCGTAAATCCGATGACAGCATTTAGCGGTGTCCTTAACTCGTGGCTCATATTCGCCAAAAATTCATTTTTAACTTTTAAGGATTCCTCTGCCGATTCCTTTGCTTTTTTAAATTCAATTTCTGTGGCAATTATTTGGGTGATATCTGTGCCAATTGAAATATATGTTCCCTCGGAACCTTTTGAAATTTGCCACTTAATCCATTTATAATCGCCACGAGCCGTCTTAATTTTTCTTTTGGAAATGTCGATAAAATCCTTCTGATTAAAAAAAACGTAGTTATAGATGGCTTCTTTTACCTGAATCGCTTCCTGCTTATTTTCATAGGTTACTTTCCACCATTTATCCCCCATAACCTCATCTACCTGATAACCCAACATTTTTTCTACAGAAGGAGATGCGTAAATTATATTCCCTTCCCTGTCATTTACCATCAGCATCATAGACTCCACACTATTTAAAATAGTGTCGGATTGTATTTTTATTTCTTCGGTTTTTTTCCATTCCGTAATATCAACACCCACTGAAATAAAGATATTATTGGCTCCAATTGAGTCACGCCACTCAATCCATTTTAAACTACCATCTTTACAGAGCAGCTTTCTGTCATATGGCTTAGGATTTAACTTAGTTTTTCCAGAAATTATTTCACAAATTCTTTTTTTACATAACTGGCTTTCTTCTTTTGAAAAAAAAGTCAAATTCCACCATTGTTGTCCCAACAGATTATCGGCTTTATAGCCAATAATATTCTCAGTCGCCGGAGAAACATAGTTAACATGTCCATTTTCATCACAAGAAATAATTATTAAATTAACTTTATTTAATAATAAATCAGAAAATTTCAATTTTTCGATTTCTGTATTTTTTTTCAATACGGCATTTTATTTAAAAATGTATATATTCTTTATTTTCTGTTGGTGTCAAAATTAATCTCAAACACTTGTAAATATAATTAATTAATTGAAATCATTTCCTGATTTGTGATTTCTATTTTGTTTTTTATCAATATCATAGCGCTAATTGTTAAGATTTCTATCCTGTTTTTTTTAATAGCAACAATAACCATAAAACTGCTAATTAGATTTTTGGAAAGTATTTTTACTTCAAGATTTGACAATAAATCTTGAAGTTTTGAAAATAAGAATAAACTATGATGATTATCAATAACAAATTGACAATTTTGGAAATTTAACCGCTTACTTCACAACATAAGTACCCCCAAAATAATAGAAGCGACTCCAATAGTGATTCCGATTAGACCGAAGGATGATTTATTTCTTCTTTCTACCTTCATAACTTCCTCTTTTTGCAAAATTGTTTTTACTTTTTCGCCATTTACCGTTTTAACGCCATAATATGTATCCTCCCCAAATTCAATATTCTCGTAAATATATTCATCGCCATTCACCACGGTCACTTTCACAAATCCCTTTTCTTCAGCTTGGGAAGCCTGCTCTAAATTGGTCGGTTTGTTATAAACTTTACAACTTTGAAATAGCATTAACAAGAACAACAACCTCCAAATTTTTCGAAAATTTATATTGAATGATTCTTGAAGAATGATCATTTTGAAGAAAGTTTAAAGTTTGATAAATCTTTTACAATTTACATTTAATTTCATAAAAAACAAACTGTCCGTCCGTACCAAATTTCACTTTTAAATTTAATTGTCTTTTTATAGATTTTTATTTTTGATAAAATATCAAATATCACGCTTCAGATAAGCACTATTTCAAGGGTAAAATATATTAAATTGGTTGATAAAATAATTTAAATGAATTTTTCAAAATCCGTGAATTTTGGTCTATATTTGTTATTCAAAATGTGCTTAAAAACATTTCATTATGTGAGAATCAACCGCGTTAAATATGGATGATGTTGACCATTTCAGTCGTTACCATTATTTTTTAAATGCCACCTAAGATATAAATAATAGTTCATATTTAAACCACTTTTAAAGTTCAATCATATTTACAAGACAATGATTATTCATGAAAAAAATTGCTTTAATTACCTTATTTTTCAAAATCACAGATAAAAAAATTAAAAAAACATCAACTTCAAAATGAGCAAAGTAATTAAGCCGTTGAAAGAAAATGCATCCCATTCAAAAGTAAACGGAGTAACAACTGTTAAAAGAAATTTCCTGTTTATTTCACGCTGGGGTGAATCTTTGGATATTGCCTATGCCACGCTTTTAGAGGGAAATGACGTAAAATTATATGTTGAAGAGAAACCCTGCAGAGAAATAGGCTATGGTTTTGTGACCAAAGTTTTGGATTGGAAAAAACATGTGGATTGGGCTGATGTCATTATTTTCGACTATACTGGCTATGGAAAAGAATGTGCTGATTTACGGGCTGCGGGCAAGGTGGTATTTGGCGGTTCAGCATATACCGATAATTTAGAGCTAGACCGTAACTTTGGACAGGATGAACTTAAAAAACATAAAGTAAAGACCTTGCCATGGAAAGAGTTTTTGAATTTTCAGGATGCCATAAAATATGTTCAGGAAAATCCGGATGCTTACGTCATCAAACCCAGCGGAGAAACACAAGAACTTAAACAACTGCTTTTTGTAGGAAGTGATGATGAAGGATTAGACGTCATGAGGGTTTTAAAAGCTTATGAGAAATCCTGGGGAAATGATTTTGGCACTTTTCAACTGCAGCGAAAGGTTAAAGGCGTTGAAATTTCAGTCTCCGCTTTTTTTAATGGCAACGAATTCATTTACCCGCTTAATGTTACTTTTGAACACAAGAAACTTTTCCCAAAAGAACTGGGGGTTTCTACAGGAGAAATGGGAAGCAGCATGTTTTGGGTAAAAGACTCTCCTATATTTGAAGCGACCTTGAAAAAATTTGAACCCACATTGGCCAAAAGTAATTTTAGGGGCCATATTGACATTAATTGTATTGTAAACGGAAATGGCATTTATCCTTTAGAATTCACCTCTCGTTTTGGGTTTCCCCAAATATTTATACAACGTGCAGGTGTCCTGGAACCTTTTGGAAATATGCTTTATAAAATAGCCAAAGGCGAAAATTTTACCATCAATGTAAAAAAAGGATTTCAAATAGGTGCTTTTGTTGTGGTGCCTCCATTCCCCTATGAAGATAAAAAAACCTTCAATCTGTTTTCCAAAGATTCCGTGGTTATTTTCAAAAAGGAAATGAAAGAAGGCATTCATCTCATGCATTTAAAAAAGATTCATGAGGAATGGCTAATCACAGGTGACACAGGTATTGCATTGCTGGTTACGGGAACAGGAATAACCATGAGAGATGCCCAAAAAACGATGTATAACCGCATTGGCAATCTTATTGTGAATAACTGCTATTACAGAACCGATATTGGCGACCGCTGGTTGGAAGATTCTGACAAGCTATGGTCCTGGGGACTTTTATAATAGTTGTTCTTTGAGCTTTCGCAACCAAAAGTAAATATGAAATATAGGATTTCAATAGCTTAAACTAACCGCTAAGACCGCTAAAAAAATACGCAAAGACCGCAATGTGTGAATAGCAATCCTAAGAAATTTGTGTAATACCTCGCTAGCCTTTCGTTTAAAATTGGCAGCAAATTGATTACTGCACATAGATTGCTTATAACAAAACTGATTAATTAAGAACTTTTTAAAATCATGAATATAGAATTTAGCAACGCAACTGATAGTCCGGAAGCGTTTTTTAATATGTTGCCCGATGATTGGAAAATACTTATTGTTCCCTATTGGGATAATTACAAGGATGCTGTAAAAATTTACATTCTAAAAGAAGGTCATGAAGTGGTTACCGGCGGACTCGTTTTCTCTAAAAGCCTACCTGATATGAGTGACTTTGAGAGATCGCTACAACATTTATTTTCTGAAGGCTATTTGTATATTGGTTTTATTTGGGTTCCTGAGAACAAAAGAAATCGGCAATTGGCATCTCAATGGTTGACTTTGTTGAAAAACCAAGATCCAAACCAAAAATACTGGCTCACCATTGAAGAACAACCCTTGAAATATTTTTATGAAAAAAACGGGTTTAAACTGATTAAAGAAAGTAACAAAGCAGAAGATAAAGAATGGCTTTATACTTATGAACGGTGAAAAGGCAATAGGCATTAGGCAATAGGCAAAAGTTAATTAGAAGTTAGAAGTGTCAATCGGCTATATTTCGGCTGCGATCAATAACCACGCTCAGGGTAAAAGTTTTGAGAAGTGAAAAGTAAAAAGAGGCTACAATTACACGATTACACGATTAAACAACATCTTTAACCTTTTAATCTTTTAATAGCGGCATTTTTATTTTTCTTTAAAGCATAAACACCATAAGCCGCACCAACAATTAAAAAAAACAGTAACACCTCCATCTATTGGTAACCCTTGTGGTGGTGGTGGTCCATTAGGTTTTGGTGACGGCGGATTTTGCGCAAAAGTTGAAACGCACACAAAGAGCATTAGCGCATTAAAAAAATATGTTGCTCTTTTCCTTTTCATAGTTTTTAACTTGATTTCACAATAATCACTCTATTAATAATTATTAAAATGAAATTAATTTCTGATGATCATTTTTCATCACTTCGTCCCGATAGTTATCGGGACGAAGTGACGTTTTTAATAATTACACCCAACGGGTTTTATTCTAATTTTTATTCAACAATAATTTTTCTATTTATAGCACTATTTATCGTGGTTATTTGCACATTGTAAATGCCGGTGGCTGTGTGAACTGGCAAAGAAATATCGCGTTTGTTTAAGTTGGTGTTCCAACTGTTCACCAATTGCCCAACATTGTTAAATAAGTTTATGTTCAGTATTTCGGTATTGGTGACATTGTTAATTTGCAACTCAGAAATGCTGTTGTTCATAAAAACGTGAACGCCTATATTTAAGGGTTGCTCATTTTGTACCATAGATACATCTTCGGCTATTAATGGATTTTTTACGCTGAATAAAACATCTTCATTCATTAATAAAGCATTTTCATCGGCAACAAGTATTACCTTAAATGTTAATGCAAAGCGGTCTGTATATTTTCCTGCTTCTAAATTTAGTTGAATGGGATTGGTTGTAATCTCGTGTGATTCACCTGTTACATTGTCCTTCAAAAATACATGGATATTTTTATCCACATTTTCAAGCGCATCTATTTTAACCGTTACCAAGCCTGTTTTTGAAAGTTGTATGCCAAGCGGCACTTCAGTCTTCAATCCAATAGTATTGGTTCCCTGAATCACATATTTTTTATTGTCCAGCATCCAGTACATGTCATCTGCAAAAATCTCATAAATTTCAGCATCAAAGCCCCAATCTACTGCTTTTGATGCTCTGTCATCAATAGTCAACAACAACTGTCGGTGGCTAATTTTAGGTGCATCAAAACCAATTCTGAATTTTGGTCTTAAGTCTTCATGAGGTTTATTGGCCGTTTTTACTTTTGTGTTGTTCGACTTCATAAATACTGAGAACGGATCTCCATTTACATCCAGCTTCGATTCCTTCACAAAAGCACGCTGTCCATTATTAAAAATAATATTTCCGCCATCTGCATCACCCACCACAAAAAATGCTTGTCCAACCGGTATATACTGTTTTGGAGCACCTTTTACGGATATTCCTCCTCCCAATCCCGGAAATGCAGAAGCCTGAACACCTCCACTTAAACTATAGGTTGCATAACCTGCTTGGTAGCCTCCTAAATTATGGGTGTTGCCACCGTAATGTTCCCAAAAATAAATGGTGCCAGTTATTGAACTCGTGCCAAGAGAAGGACTATTATCCCAAAGAAATTGATCTGCATCTATAGCCGATGGATATGGATTTCCTACCAAATAATTAAAACCTGCAGTTAGTGGTAAAGTAATATCCCCGTTATTTGGTTTGCCTACAAACGTGTAATTTTGAGTAGCTGCACTGGTGTTAGAGCCTTTCATAGTGTACCCTTCTCCCACTGATATTTCGCCTGTATTGCCAACTCTAAACCATGCACTATAACCCAACCCAGAATTTCTCAATACATACATCCAATAGGTACTTAATTTAATGGCTTGCCCAATGTTAGGAGCAGCTCCATCAGCAAAAGCGTAAGGTGCCCCAAAATTTATCTTTCCGTTTTTATTTGGTTTGGTCATATCTGTGCCATCTTTTAAAACCTCATCAATGGTAAATTTGGTTCCTCTTGAGTTCACCGGCGAACTCCAATAATTATACCTAAAACTATTTCCTTCTCCTTGTTGGTCAATTTCTATATAACCTGTACTTGTTTCTTCAAAAGTACTGCCAGTTGTTTGTACCAATTGAGACTCGCCTTCTAAGTCAATAAAGCCGTTTAAGGTTAAAACTCCTGATACTTCCAAACTATTATCTATCACGTTTAATGTGCTGCCATTTTCAAATACAATGTTTTTAGCATAACCTTCTAATCCCAAATTTAATATAGGATAAGTATGACCTGATAACAATACTAAAGGCACAACCGCATCCATATCATTTGTAACACTAGGAACACCACAGGTCCAGTTTGAGGCCGTATTCCAATCTGAACTAACTGATCCATTCCAATAATTTATGGTAGGTGATGCATTAATTACCACATTTGCTGAAGCCAAAGAACCACAACTGGCCGCAGGATATAATTGTGATTGCGGAATGATTTGATATGACCTTGATGCTTCTGCCGTTATCAAGCTTGTAGTGCTCCAGTTTAATTCTGCTACGGCCTGCCCACCTCTTTCATAATATTCTAAAACAATATCATATTTTACGCCAGCAGTAAGGTTTATAGTGCCATAATCATATTCCCAAGAATGATCATCCCAATTGTTAATAATTTGTGTGCCATTCACCCTAAGCCTGACTCCATCATCACTTTTAGTTCTAAATGTATAGGTTGTAGTGGAAAGAGGCTGTATTTGGCCTGACCATCTTACTGAAAAATCATCATTACCAATTGGTGTACCTGGACCTGCATTAACCCAGTCAAAATTAACCGTAGCGTCTGTACGTGTTAATGCGGGCGAACCTGTAAGTGTCCTGTTGTTAAAATATTCTCCCTTTAGGCCTGTACCATTATTTGAACCAATAACTGTATAAGTATATGTTCCGGCTGCAAGTCCTGAAATTGTTGTACTTGTTCCAGTTCCTGTGGTTGTGATACTTCCAGGACTTCTTGTTAATGTCCAATTGGTAGGTAATCCAGATAAAACCACACTTCCTGTTGCTGTTGTGCAAGTTGGTTGGGTAATTGCGCCTACTGTTGGTGCAGCTGCTGCGGCATTGATTACAAAATTAGTGGCTATACGAAAACCTGGAGAACTTGAACATTCCGCATAAAAAATTGTAGTACCGGCCGTATTGGTGTTTGGCAAACCTGAGCCTGCAACACCTATTGGATTAAAAGAGGCACCCGTTCCGATGGATGTTCCTCCTGAAGATGAAGTATACCAATACAAAACACTATTCACCGTATAGTTTACGGTAATTTGCATATAATAAACCCTGGCTTCTTCCTCTTTTTTACCTTCGTTCTTCGCGGATAACACTACTCCAAAATTAGTTGCATTAATATCAGCGGCTGTCCAAGTTGTGCCCCACAAGTCAGCAATTCCTCCATAAGTTACTTCTGTTTGATCTTTTTGCCAATCTTCTCCTATCTTAGCCTTGTTTTCGTCTATGATGTTTCCACCTTTTACCAAACTTACTACCACATCTTCAATATTATCTTTGCCCTTTTTCTCTTTAAAAATAGCAACTGTAATTCCATTGATGATTGCTCCAGTGGGTATGGCAAAGACATAATTAGTGCCTTGAAGATATTGAGAACTCTCCTTTTTAAGTTTTACTTTCGCCCTATTATTTGTGGTAGTAATATTACCGACTTCTTTCCATTCTTCACCAGACCCTATATTAGTTGCAGTCCCAGCATTATTTGGGCAACTTGAAGTACCGCTTGAAACGCATGATGTTGAAGTTAAAGATTGAGGTGCATCTCCCTGACAAATGGTAACGCCTGTAGTTGTTAAAATATTTTGAACACTCCCGTTAAACGTAAAATCATTTATGCTAAAAGTGTCATTATCCTTATCCTTTTTTGCATCCCAACCATAAATCCTAAATTCTATAGCTGTTGAAATGTTTTGATAGGCTGAACCACTTAAATCAATAGTTGTGCCCGATTCGGATGCCGTTCCAATGTTAGTACTAAAACAATCAACACTTGAACGGAAAGCAAACTTTTCAGGTCCATTTTTACTCTTTTCCCCAGTATAGATAAAATTAGTTAGATTTATTTTGTACCCAGAGTTTGGTGTTAAGGTAAATGTGAAATAGTCATTTGTATCGATAGTATTATTGGTTGTCCAATTAGATGCATTGTACCGATCATTTGCATTTTCCCCTAAGATTTCACTACCACGGCCAATTCCAGAAACCGTAATATTACTGTTAACCGTTTGTCCAGCGGTATAAGGATTATCGTCATTAGGATCTGACCCTGTAATTGGATTTGTCCAAATACTTTGCGAAAAGGATGAAACGGTAAAAAACAGAAAAAAAAGAAGGTAAAAAAAATTGAAGTGGGGGTAGTTTTTTTGCATAAACAATTTGTTATAGGGCATAACAAAATAAAAAAATTTACCTTAAAAAAACTAATTTGAAACAGTTAACTAAACGAATGGTATGTTTTTGCTAATAAATGGTATACTTCGTTATTTAAATGGTAAATTATTTTGTCTGTAAATGAGTTTTTTTTTCATTTTAAGCCTAATAATGGGTTGGCTAAAGGTGTGGAAAGGAGCGTTTTGGGTTTCAGGTTTCAAGTTTGGAGTGTCTAAAGTTTCAGGTTTCAAGTTTCAAGTTTGGAGTGCCTAGAGTGCCTAGAGTTTGGAGTGCCTAGAGTTGTTTTTGTTTGGTGGTTCTTTTTGAATTTGGAGTGCCTAAAGTGCGCTAAAGTTTGGAGTGCCTAAAGTTGTTTTGTTTTTTGGTTCTTTTTGAATTTCAAAAAGCCCCCTAACCCCCAAAGGGGGA
>Ga0209414_1000088_pt1 | contig 38273 bp, 44 predicted proteins | sample LakVidmifraction_4_FD_181154 | JGI IMG/M metagenome (GOLD analysis project Ga0209414, IMG submission 181154) | Hypersaline microbial communities from Lake Vida, Antarctica - Brine Hole Two &gt;0.2 micron (SPAdes) (version 2) | ecosystem: Environmental > Aquatic > Non-marine Saline and Alkaline >...
AGAAAGAGCAAAATACATCCTTTAGAAAGGATGGCAACAATGTGGATATTGATACTGAAATGGCAGAACTTTCTAAAAACCAATTACAGTTTAATATTGCGACACAACAGTTAAATAGTAAACTGGCCAGATTAAGAAAAGCCATTGAAAGTGGGAGGTAAGAATTATGGGTTTATTCAATTCCATTGATGTTAGTGCATCAGGATTAACAGCTGAACGGTTAAGAATGGATATAATATCAGAAAATATTGCAAATGCAGAAACAACAAGAACTGCTGCTGGTGGCCCTTACAGAAGAAAACTTCCGATTTATAGAGAACTGGCAAACAAAGACTTCACTAGTGTTTTTGATGCCGCTCTTAATCAAAAGTCAGGCAGTGGCGTTGAAGTCATAGGCATTGAAGAGGATATGTCTCCTTTTGTTAGAAAATATGAGCCAAACCATCCGGATGCCAATGAGAATGGTTATGTTTTAATGCCAAATGTTAATGTGGTAACAGAAATGATTAATATGGTCTCAGCATCTAAGGCTTATGAAGCAAATGTAACGGCGATGAATTCAACAAAATCAATGATGATGAAAGCGTTGGAAATTGGAAGGTAGGCGTTAGTTTATGGATATAAAGAGTATCTCTAAAATACTATCGAATAACAGTATAAAAGATTTTAAAGTTGACGCTGACCAAGAGAAAGTCAATTTTGGAAAAATAATGAATGAGGCTTTAAGTAAAGTCAATGATGATCAACTTTATGCCGATGAAATGGACCGTCTATTAGTTGCGGGAAAAATAGACAGTGTACATGATGTTACGATTGCAGCTCAAAAAGCTCAGTTAACATTAAATTTAGCTGTAGAAATAAAAAGTCAATTAATGGATGCATATAAGGAAATTATGAGATTACAAATTTAATTAAGAGGAGTATTCGATGGTAGAATTATTTAATAATATAAAAAAATACATAGTAGAGAGGTTTAGTGACTTTGACAAAAAGAAGAAAATTATGCTTGTTGGTGGTTCTCTTATTTTAGTCGTTGTTGTAACCGCTCTTATTTTAATGTTTACTTCAACAGAGTACGTTGTTTTAGCGAGTAATCTAACCTTAGAGGAAGCAGCAGCCATTGATCAGGAATTAACAAATTTGAATATTCCTAACAAAAATAATAATGCAACAGAAATACTTGTGCCAAGGGATCAGTTAAGTGAGGCCAAAATGTCTTTATCCATTGCAGGGGTTTATAATAAAAAAGATTTTTCTTGGACGGAAGCCTTTAATCAAAGCAATATAACAATGACATCCGCTGAGAAAAGTAAAATGTATTTATTAGCTCAAGCCACAGAGTTAGCTCAAGCAATTGAAACAATTGATACAGTAGAAGATGCCGTGGTTAATTTGTATGTGCCTGATGACAGCGCCTATTTGTTAAATGATGAGATGAATTCAAGAGCATCTGCCGTTGTTCGACCAAAGGGTTCAGCAAAACTATCCTCTGATCAAGTCAATGGTATAAAAATGATACTAGTAAATTCTGTAAAAGGTTTATCAGAAGAAAATATATCAATCGTTGATAATACGGGAAGAGAATTGACTAAATCCAGTAGTTTTGATGATGATTATCAAGCAAATTCACAGTATGATTTAAAAACAGAAATTGAGAATCGACTAAAAGAAAATCTTACCACTTTTTTAGAAAATATTTATGGGTCAAAAAATATAAAAATTATGCCTTCAGTTGTGTTGGATTTTGATAGCCAAGAAACGGTATCAACGATTTTTGAACCGCCGAATGAAGAAGAAAATTTAGGGCTTATCAGAAGTATGTCAGAAGATTTAGAAAAAGTTGTTAATGGGACAAGTGGTGGTGCGCCGGGGACTGATAGCAATGGTGGCAATACAGAGTATGATGAAGTTGTCAGTAATCAGTCAGATTTTGAAAAATCTAGTAGGGATTTGAATTATGAGTTAAATGAGATTAGTACCCGGGTAACGAAGGCAAGAGGGACAATTTCAGATATATCTTTAGCTGTAATTATTAATACCAAAGTTTTAGAAGATGAAATCTTAACAGAAGAACATAAAACACAAATAGAAGATCTTGTTTCAGCATCGGCAGGTTTAAATACAAAAGTTGTTGAAGTATCAGGAATGGCATTTGTTGACGAACTAAGTGAATTTGATTTAATATCATCTACTGATCAGTCCGGTGGTTTTAATATTCTACTCATTGTTGGCGTTGTATTAATTTTTATAATCGCCATTGGACTAGTAATATTCTATATGAGAAGCAAAGCGAAGGTAAGAGAAACAGAATTAGAGCAAAAAGTTGAAGAACAAAAAGAAGCACTTGGTGAAATTGAGACAACAGATGATGATGCGTCAAGTCCAAAATATCAAATTAATAAATTTATTGATAAAAACCCAGAAGCTGTGGCTCAGTTGTTAAGAACTTGGATTAATGAAGGTTAGGAGATAGGATGGCGAAATCAAATAGTTTATCTGGTAGAGAAAAATCTGCAATTTTATTAATTGCGATAGGACCAGAAAAATCAGCAGAAATATTTAAAAATTTAAGTGATTCTGAGATGGAAGAATTAACTCTTGAAATTGCAAATATGAGACAAATAGATCCATCCGTGAGAGAAAGCATATTAGAAGAGTTTTATCAAATTTGCTTAGCACAGGAGTTTGTTTCTGAAGGTGGTATTTCATATGCAAAATCTGTTCTTGAAGAAGCAATGGGCTCTCAAAAGGCATTAGAAGTAATTAATAAGTTGACATCATCTCTACAGGTAAAGCCTTTTGAATTTGTTAGAAAAGTTGATCCATCCCAGTTATTAAACTTCATTCAAAATGAACATCCACAGACAATTGCTTTGGTTTTATCTTATTTATCCCCTTCTCAATCCTCGGCTATTATTTCAGCATTGCCCCAAGACAAGCAAGCGGATGTAGCTGAAAGAATAGCAATTATGGATTCCACGTCTCCTGAAGTTATCAAAGAAGTTGAGTTAGTCCTAGAAAAGAAATTTTCATCTATGGCGACTCAAGACTATGCATCAACGGGTGGTATTGATTCAATTGTTGAAATACTTAATTCAGTTGATCGGGGAACAGAAAAATATATTATGGAAACATTAGAAATAGATAATCCTGAGTTAGCCGAAGAAATATCTCAAAAAATGTTTGTATTTGAAGATATTATTTCTTTAGACAGTGTTTCTATTCAACGATTCATTCGTGAAGTGGATAATGATGATATGACTGTTGCATTAAAAGGTTCGACTGATGAAGTAAAAGAGATTATTATCAGCAACATGTCATCACGTATGGGTGAAATGATTGAAGAAGATATGGAATTTATGGGCCCTATTCGTTTAAGTGATGTAGAAGAAGCCCAACAAAAAATTGTTGGTATTATTAGACGACTTGAAGAAGCTGGAGAGATTATTATAGCAAGAGGTGGAGGAGATGAATTAATTGTCTAATATATTAAAATCATCTGAAGTAATAATTGATTCTAAAAAATATGTGTTAACAAGAAAATTAGAAAATACAGATGAAACAATTGATGAAAAACCATCTGATTCAAGTATTGATCAAGAAATGAGAAAAGAATTAAATCAAGTGAAAGAAGATATTCTTGAGGAAGCAAAAAAAGAATCTGATGAAATCATAGATGGTGCAAAAAAAGAAAATGAACAAATTATTGCAAAAGCTTATGATGAATCAATGAAAATTCGTGAAAGAGCTAAAAAAGAAGGTTTTGATATAGGAAAAAAAGAAGGCTTAGCTGTTATGAAAGATAAGCAAAAAAAGGTAATAATTGAAGCTTTAGAGTATAAAGATGAAATTGTAGAGGAATACAATCAATACCTAATCAGTAAAGATGAAGCAATCATTAGTCTAGTAACGGATGTTGTTGAGAAAATTCTAAATAAGCATGTTAACAAAGACTTAGATTTAATTGAAAGTTTAGTAAAAAAAGGTATAGAAAAATCAATTTTCACTGAAAACATTAAGGTTAGAGTATCTGAAGATGATTATGAAATTGCAGTGGATAGCAAAGCAAAAATTTTGACTTTTTCAAAGGATATTAAAAACATAGAATTTGTAACAGATTATTCTTTAGAACGAGGGGATTGTATTATCGAATCACAAAATGGTTCAGTTGATGTAAGCGTATCAACTCAATATGAAAAATTTAAAGAATCTATTCAAGCGTTAATTAAAGAATAGTTCAGATTCTCCAAAACAAAGGGAGATATTATATGGATATTATTGATCAATATTATAAAAAATTAGAAAAAGAAACCTTTATAAGATATTCAGGAAAAGTAAAAAAAATTCTCGGTGTTATGATTGAAACCCAAGGGCCTTTAGTGGAAATGGGAGAGATTTGTAGAATCTATAAGCTTAGAAGTAAGGATTATATTGAAGCAGAAGTTGTTGGATTCGCTAACAATGATGTTGTATTAATGCCTTTAAGCGATATGAAGGGTATTGCACCGGGGTGCAAAGTTGTTTCTACGAATCGACAATTGAGTATAAAAGTAGGTGACGCCCTCCTCGGACGGGTATTAGATGGCTTAGGTAATCCATTGGATACTTTAGGAAAAATTGCAGCATCTGAAAGTTATGAATCCTTTAATGAACCACCGAATCCCCTTATTCGTGATCGTATTGAAACTATTTTACCTTTAGGTATAAAGGCGATTGATGGATTGATTACCGTTGGTAAGGGTCAAAGAATTGGTATTTTTGCCGGTTCTGGTGTCGGTAAATCCACTTTACTTGGTATGATTGCTCGAAATACTGAAGCAGACATTAATGTCATAGCTTTGATTGGTGAGCGAGGCAGAGAGGTAAGAGAATTTATTGAAAAGGATTTAGGTAAAGAAGGTTTGAAACGTTCAGTGTTAGTTGTTGCAACGTCTGATAAACCAGCTTTAGTAAGAGTAAAAGCGGCACTTCTCGCCACATCCATTGCTGAGTATTTTCGAGATCAAGGAAAAGATGTTGCTTTGATGATGGATTCCTTAACACGTTTTTCTATGGCTCAGCGAGAGATTGGGTTAGCTGTAGGTGAACCCCCTGTTTCAAGAGGATATACGCCATCAGTTTTTGCAGCCATGCCAAAACTGTTAGAAAGAGCTGGAAACTCTGACATTGGTTCAATTACTGGATTATATACCGTTTTAGTAGAAGGTGATGATTTTAATGAACCAATTTCCGATACAGCAAGAGGGATTTTAGATGGCCATATAATGCTTTCAAGAAATTTGGCGGGGCGAGGACATTACCCAGCGATAGATGTTTTGGATAGTATTAGTCGTGTAATGCCAGATATTATCAATGAAGAACACTTAAAAACAGTTAATAAAATGAAAGAGCATATTTCAATTTATAAGGATGCAGAGGATTTGATTAATATTGGTGCTTATGAGAAAGGCTCAAACCCTAAGATTGATTTAGCTATAGAAAAAAATGATATCTATAATGATTTTTTAACTCAAGATATTGATGAGAAAGTTGAGTATGAATCTGTCGTGAAACAATTAGATGAAATAGTGAATGATTAATTCAATAACAGTGCAAAGGATGGCCATATATGGCAAAGTTTAACTTTAGATATCAAAAGTTATTAAATTTAAAAAAAGAGTTGGAAGATGAGATAAAAAATGAATTGGCAATTGAAATTCAAAAAAGTATGAGGTTAAAAGCCAAGTCAGATGATAACAAAAGAAAACAAAAGCAGTACTTAAAATCAATCAATGAATTAATTCAAAATAACATTAAAGCCAGTGAATTGAAGCGACATAATAAGAATAAAGAATACTATAATAAAATGAATAAGAAATTACTGCGAGAAATTAAGGTTCAAGGAGAGAAAGTCTCCGAGGAAAGAAAAAAATTGAACGTCGCTGTACAAGAGACAAAAAAATTTGAAAAAATTAAAGAAAAACATTATGAAATATATGTTGATGAAATATATGAAGTGGAAAGAAAACAAGCGGATGAAATTGTAAATTATAAAAACTATCAATCGAGTGGTGATGATCATGGCAAGTAAAGGAAAAACCATAGTAGGAATCATTATATTGTTGGTAATAATTATTTTATTACCAGTAATTATATTTGGTTCTATTTATTTTTTTAATGAAAGTTTTCAATTAGAGGCCAATCGAATTTTAAGGGACGCCCCTGGGGGTATTGGGGACTATTTTGAAAGTATGCCGACAGAACTTGAAAAACAAAGAGATATTAAAAAGATCGCTGATTATTATTTATCTATTGATAAAAATTCTGCTGTGGATAAACTAGAAAAAATAAAAGTTGAAGACGAAGAGCTATATGACAATATTATTAAATATATGGTCAGAGATAATCCAAATAGAACAAAAGATGTTTTAGATGTTATACGGAAAAATGAATTGAATGAGGACTTAATTGTAAGTACAATGAATGAAATTGATCAAGAAGTTAATGACGCCTATAATAAAGATGCAAATGAATTAATGAATCTTTCTCTACCATTAGCAAAAGAAAGAATGGAAGAAATTATTAAATCATCTTTAAACGGGCATTTGTTATTATCTGAAATGTTAAAAAATTTAAGTGATAACAATATTGCTTCACTTATTCAAATTTTAGAGGATCAGGACTTTAATGGGGTAATGAATAGTTTTTCAAAAGCTCAGCAAGAAAGTATAAAGAAAATATTGTCAAACAAAAAAACAAATGAAAATGATTTAAACAGCATTATCGAAGTTTATAAATCCAAGCGAGCTGAAACATTGGCAGATATACTTTATGAAGAGGGAGATTACTCCTTTGATGACTTAGTATATATATATGAGAATTTGGGACCAAAGCTGGCTGGACAGGTTTTAGCAAAAATAAATCAGGAAGAACTTACCATTCGATTGACCAATAGAATTAAGGAAAATCAAATATTAAAGAATGGCTCAGACGAATTAACAAAAGATATTTTAAAATCCCTTAAATTATTCACTGAATTTGACGATAATATTAATGAACTGACACGAATGTACAATACAATGGAGTCTCAGCAAGTTTCAAATATTTTGGAAGGCATGATGAGAAGTTCTAGATTACCAGAAGTTTATCAATTTGACAATGGTGAGACATTGGATTTGTCTGATGAAGATATTGCTGTTGAAATTCTTATGAATTTTGATAATAATAAGAGAAGTGAAGTCATTAGTCTAATGAGTGAAGCAATGGCATCACAGGTCAGTCGCAAATTAAGTTTACCTAGAGACTATTAAAAAAGAAGGAGGTGAATAAATGAGCGGTGAAGTTGCAAATGTTATGACCCTTAAAACTGCTACCACAACAGATACAAGAAAGATGAATAAAGGAGAAAAAAATAATTCTAGAGATTTCAAAAATACTTTTGATCAAGTGAGAAGTAAAAAAGAAGAGGGGGAATCTTTTAAAAGTGAGAGAAGTGTTAAAAAAGAGGCGACAGTAACGAAAAAGGATTCGAATAATGCTTCTAAGATAACTAAAAAGGAAGAGAATAAAGTTTCAAATTCGGAATTAGAGAGTGATGCAAGTCAAGTTGATCAGCAGACACTTAAAAAAGTAAAGGATTTATTAGAGAAACTTGGTATTGAAGTCAGTGATGAAATTTTAAGCCAGATTGCTATGAAATTTAATTTTGATACAATAATAGATACTTTAAGTACAATGGAATTTATGAATGATAAGGCACTTGATTTATCAAGTTTGCTTAAAACAATGGAAAGCATAGTTGATAATTTAGAAAATATGAAATCCTTTTTAATGAATCAATCTGTACCAGAGTTATCAAAGAATGAAATTAAAATGAAGTTTGACCATTTGTTGAATCAGTTGAATGGGAAAGTTCAAAGCGTAGAGGTTTCTGCCACAAACAAAGATACTAAGGAATCAATAAAAGAACTGATGACTTTTATAAAAGATACTCTTGTAACATTAGACCAATCTAAAAATCAATCAAAAACTACTACTGAAAGAGATCCATTAGTTAATCAAAGTGAAATAGTAGGGAATGACCAATTGATACGGGAAAATGAAGAAAGTAAATTTGATGAATCTGATGTGAAAGTTATGAAAGAAGAAAAAATTGACGATACAGATACTAAGAAGGTTAGTGCGAATGAATTGAAGTCTGATGAAGTACTATTAAAGTCACAAGTGAAAGAACCTGGACTTTTAACAAATGAAAAGGGCGTTATTATTAAAGAAGAGACTCAAGTGAATTTTAAAGAAGAATTGAATTTTAGATTATTATCTAAATCACAACAGTCTGCTAAAGTCTTTGATCAAATTAAGGAAACATTTACTACAAAATTTGATGGAAAAATATCAGAAATGAAGGTTATGTTAGACCCTAAATCATTAGGAAAAGTAGAATTAAAATTGACTATTGAAAAGGGAAATGTCTTAGCGGAATTTGAAGTTCAAAGCACAACGGTAAAACAAGCCATTGAATCAAATCTACAAGATCTTAGAAATGCACTAAGTGAAAAAGGGTATTCTTTAGAAGGACTTGATGTCTCAGTAAACCAAGAGAATCAAGAGGAATCCGATCAAAATCAACAGTACTATGAAAATATTTTTGAAGAATCTGATGATGAAGATAATGATTCCATTGCGTTAATTGAAGAAAGTAAAATGTTGAATATTTTAAACAGAAGAGCAATATCATATTTAGGTTAGGAGGTAGTTATGGAAATTACTGGAAAATTTACCCAAGAGAATTTAGATTTTCTCAATAGCATTAAAAATGATGGGAAGAACAATAAACTTTTGGAAAATCAAGAGATGGGACAAGATGCATTTTTAAAACTATTAATGGCAGAAATGCAGAATCAAGATCCAATGAATCCTATGGATAGTAAAGATACAGTTGCGCAAATGGCACAATTTTCGACAGTAGAGCAACTAACAAAGGTAAGTGAAGCTGTAGTAAAGGGCAATGAAGAAGCAAAAGAATCAATTTTTAAGATTGAGGAGGCTCTTGCAAAGCTTAATAATAACTTAGTTGATGGCGGGACTTTAAACAGTTCTAAATTAGATGTTATAAATGAAAGTCAGCAAGAATTGATCAACCAAATGATCAAACAAAATAATTCTTTATCAGCTTATGAAACTGAATCAACGGAAACTGAAGCAATTGAAAACACAGATACCACTGATGAATCAGCTATAGATGCTATTAATCCAGCAACAAACACTGATGATGCAACACAAGATGTAGATGAAACAGAAAGTGCTGCTGAAACTGTAAATGGTTAAACAATTTATGAGAGGTGAGATGTTATGAAGAATATCTCAAATGATTATGTGTTGAATAGAAGCCGTATAAATGGTGTAAATGATACACAGAATCAACAGGTAAACAAACAAAGTTCTACTAAAAATGGAAAGAATTTTAAAGAAGTCTTAGATCAAATAAATAAGAGTGATCAAGTAATATTTTCTAAGCATGCGCTACAACGGTTAGAAAAAAGAAATATAAATTTATCAAAAGAAGATTTAAATCAAATATCAGTAGCTGTGAATAAAGCAAAAGATAAAGGTGTAAAAGAAGCACTCATAATCTTAAGAGATAATGCTTTTATAACAAGTGTTAAAAATAATACAGTTATTACAGCAACAACTGGTGAAGATTTAACAGAAAATGTATTTACGAATATAGACGGCGCAGTAATTATTTAAGCTGGACCTTTTAAGGAAGCTTATGGTTTTTGACTGATTGATAAAACCAATTATTGCAAAAAAATAAGGAGGTCATTTATTATGATGAGATCCATGTACGCCGCTGTTTCAGGGCTAAGTGTTCATCAAACAAAGATGGATGTTATTGGTAATAACATTGCAAATGTTAATACAGTAGGATTCAAAGGTTCAAATGTAACGTTTCAAGAAGTATTTTCACAAACAATTAAAGGGGCAGGGTCACCAACAGCAGGTCGTGGTGGTACGAACCCTCAACAAATTGGATTAGGTGCAGGTGTTAGTTCAATTTCTGTTAACCATAGAAAAGGTTCAACTCAAAGAACAGACAACCCAACAGATTTAATGGTTGATGGCAGTGGATTCTTTGTCGTTACAAACGATGCAAATGCACAAAATAAATTTTATACAAGAGCAGGTAACTTCACTGTTGATCGAAACGGTAACTTAGTAACAGCTGAAGGTTATAAAGTTTTAGATACTGATTTTAATCCAGTTCAGATTAATAAATCTGAAACAAAAAAAGCAACAGAAACAGATGTTTTACAAATTAACGGTAATATAAATTCAAGCGATGGAGATTATACAACAACAGTTGATGTATATGATTCACTAGGAGATATTACAACATTAGGTGTTAATTTTATTGGAGATTCTATTGGAGTGAATACACCGCCTGATGATTTTAATAATACAATTGATGATTTTGATTCAAAATATAATGATTATGCAGATACAACAGCGAACCAAGGTTATTCTTTTAAAAAAATGTCAATAACTGATGAAGCTGGTGATGTTGCAACTGATGCTGCTGGAGATCCGCTTGAAAATTTATACGCCATGTTTAATGAAGATGGACAAGTTGTTGATTTAGTGACATACACACCAACTGGAACTGATCTTGCTGATGATGTTGATACAGGTAATTTTACTCCGGCTGATATTAATAACTTTACATCAGAGTTAATTATGACAAAATCAGGTGTAGATGATTTAAACGTAGGTATTAGTAGAGATATGTTCTTTCAAGAAGGTGACTCTGATACAGGCGTTCGCACTTTCACTCAATATTCACAAGAAACAGACGCTAAAACTGTAGCCTTTGATGGTAACTCTGCTGGAAGTATTAGTTCATTCAACATTTCTTCAAAAGGAGAAGTTGTAGGTGTATTTACCAATGGAGAACAAGCGACTTTAGGGATTATAACATTAGCTGATTTTGATAACCCAGCAGGTTTAGAAAAAGTTGGCAGCAATATGTTTATTAATACGAATAACTCTGGCACGCCAAAATATGGTCAACCAGCAACAGGAAGTTTTGGTGCTTTAAATCCTGGTGCGTTGGAAATGTCAAATGTTGACTTAGCCAAGGAATTCACTGAAATGATTACCACTCAAAGAGGTTTTCAAGCCAATTCAAGAGTTATATCTACATCAGATGAGATTTTACAAGAATTAGTTAACCTAAAAAGATAATATAATATGAATACCTAGGGAACCCTAGGTATTCTTTTTAAGGATGATTTTATGATTAAATTGACACGTTTTAACGGAAATATATTTGTATTAAATGATGATTTAATAGAAGTAATTGAGGAAACGCCAGATACAATAATAAAATTATCAAATGATAAGCGTATTGTTGTAAAAGAAGGTGTTGACGAAGTGATAGAAAAAATTATAAAATATAAAAGAAAGATACATACTTAAGAGAGGTGAAATGAATGGATATAGCAACTATTGGTGGGATAGTCATTGGTATGGCTTTGGTTGTTTGGGGTATTCTTACAAACTCTTCTATTGGAGCTTATATTGATGCAGCATCAATAATAATTGTTGTTGGTGGTGGTACTGCGGCATATTTCGTTTCGTATCCTTTAGCAAGAGCGTTATCAATTGGAAAAGTTTTGAAAAAAGCTATTAATATGAATGAATATGGTGCAGCTACTATTATTGGACAAATTATAGAATTGGCCAATGTTGCTAGAAGAGAAGGTTTATTAGCTCTTGAAGATGCAACCGGAGATATTAACGATCAATTTTTACAAAAAGGAATTATGTTAATTGTTGACGGAACTGATCCTGAATTAGTTCAAAATATTCTGGAAAGTGAAATATCAAATGTGGAGGATCGTCATAGTATTGGCAGTGGTATGTTTGATGCCTTAGGGACAAACTTCCCAGCATTTGGAATGATCGGAACATTAATTGGTTTGGTTGGTATGCTTCAGAGTTTAGATGACCCGACAACAATTGGACCTAAAATGGCTGTAGCTTTATTAACAACTTTTTACGGTTCACTATTAGCAAACCTAATTTTTATTCCATTAGCAGAAAAATTAAAATATAAAAGTGCTCAAGAAGTACTTGTTAGAACAATAATGTTAGAAGGTCTCTTATCAATTCAAGCAGGAGAGAACCCACGTATTATTGAAGAAAAATTAAAATCTTTCTTAGCCCCTTCTATAAGAAAAAAAATAGAAGCTGAAGGTGAAAAGTAATGGCTAATAAAAAAAATGAAGAAAGCAGTGGTGCACCAGCATGGATGGTTACATATGGTGATTTAGTAACGTTATTGATGTGTTTCTTTGTTCTACTCTTTGCATTCTCAGAAATAGATGCTCAAAAGTTTGAGGCAGTTATGCAATCTTTTCAAGGATCAGCTGGTGTTTTATCAGGTGGTACAACTTTAAGTGATAGTCCTTTAGTATTTACTGGTATGCCAGAGACCAATACTTCTAAAGAAACGACTGATTCACAAGTGTTAGATTCTTTAAAAGAAGAAATCGAATCTCAATTAGCAGATGCTAATATTGAATTAGAAATTACAGCTGAAGTTATCAATCGTGGTTTGCTTATTAGATTCCCTGATAACTCTTTATTTGACTCAGGTAAAGTAGATTTAAAAAATCCGGCTATGGACGCTTTAACTGTTATAGGTAATATCTTACTAGAAGAGCCCTTTAGGGAAAAGGTTATTAGTGTAGAAGGGCATACGGATAATGTACCAATGCGTTCCCCTCAATTTCCATCTAATTGGGAACTATCAACAACTAGAGCAACAAATGTTATTCGCTTTTTCTTAGATGACATGAGCATTACACCAAACCGCTTATCAGCATCAGGTTATGGTGAATATTATCCAATTGCAACAAATGAAACGGCAGAAGGACGAAGTCAAAATCGTAGAGTCGACATTGTTGTTATGAGAGAATTCTTTACAACAAGGCAACCAGAAACAAACGAAGGGGAATAAATATGAAGAAAATAATAATTATTGCTGTTGTAGTTGTGGTTATAATTGTAGGCAGTTTATTAGCTTATTTTTTAGTTTTTAATTCTGATAGTTCTGAACCTGAGATTGTATATGAAGAATTTGAACTAGGAGAAATGTACTCAAATATTGCCACAGAGAATAAAATAGCTAAATTCAATATTGTTATAGAATATACAGATCCAAAAACATTGACAAAAATAAAAGAGGATAAGACGCAAATGATGAATAACATATATGAAATTTTTAGAGCAGAAAAATTTGAAGATATTCAAAAACCAACAGGACAGAAAAGGCTAAGAGAAAAAATACAACAAATGGTTATTGAAACACTTGAGGTGGATCAAGAAACAATATCAAATATATATTTTACAGAATTTATAATACAAGGGTAGTTTAAATTTCTCTAGAAGGCGGTGGTTAAATGTCAGAAGTACTATCCCAAAATGAAATTGATGAACTTTTAACCGCCTTAAATACTGGTGAGGTTGACGTCAAGGAAATTGAGGATGAACAAGGCGAGAAGAAAGTTCGAAAGTATGATTTCAAGCGGCCAGACAAATTTGCTAAAGAACAATTAAAAACTCTAGAAAATATTCACGAGAGTTATTCTAGACTTTTAAATAACTTTTTATCAGGATACTTAAGAACATTTACTGAGGTTGATGTATTATCAACACAAAGTTTGATTTTTAATGAATTTAGTAATTCTATTTCTAACCCAGCTATTTTAGGGATTGTTAAATTGGAACCACTAGACGGGGAAGTGATTATTGAGCTTTCATCCGATGTCGTTTTTACAATGATTGAACGTGTTTTAGGTGGGGGAGAGAGAAGTGATAAAAGAGCAATTTCTCGTTCTTTAACTGAAATTGAAATATCATTACTAAAATCATTTTTAAAAAGATTTTTGCAATTAATGAAAGATTCATGGGAAAATATTATTGAATTAAACCCTAAATTGATTGATATTGAAACAAATTCGCAATTTGCACAAATAGCGTCTCCGACGGAATCAATTGCACTGATTACTTTAAATATCAAGATTAATAATTCTGAAGGTATGATGAACATTTGTCTACCCCATAAAGTAATTGAGCCAATATTACCAAATTTGAGTACAAAACTTTGGTTTTCAGATATGTCAAAGAAAAAAGTAACTGAGGAACAAAAAAATGAAGTAACGAATCAATTGAAAAAATCAAAACTATCATTAAAAGCTATTATTGGTCGAACGACAATTAATGTTGAAGAATTATTAAATATAAGACCTGGTGATGTTCTAGTACTAGATAATAAGACGGATGATCAAGTGGATGTTTATGTAGATGATAAACTCACCTTTAAAGGTTTGCCAGGTAAAAGCAAGAATAAATTAGCAGTTAAAATACAACAGTGTTTAGAGGAAGGAGATGACTATAGTGGCTGATGAATTATTATCTCAAGATGAAATAGATGCATTATTAAATGACGATGTAGAAGTCGAAGAATTAACAGAAGAAGAAATAGATGCTATGGGTGAAGTTGGAAATATTAGCATGGGTACATCAGCAACAACCTTGTATACCTTACTTGGACAAAAGGTATCAATAACAACGCCAAAAGTAACGACTTCAACTATGAAGGCTTTTAGTGAAAGTATTGATTTTCCATATGTAATAATAAAAATTGACTATAAAACTGGAATAGAAGGCATGAATCTTTTGATTCTTAAGGAAAAAGATGTTAAAATTATAACTGATTTGATGATGGGTGGCGATGGAACAAATGTATCCGATGATTTGACGGATTTACATTTAAGTGCCATTAGTGAAGCGATGAATCAAATGGTTGGTTCTTCTTCAACATCATTATCAGAGATGATAGGCGAAAAAATTGATATTAATCCACCAGAAGCATTAAACAAAGAAATTGATGATGAAAAAGCTTCTAAAATGGGACTTGATAGTGAAGAAACAGTTGTAATTACTTCTTTTAAAATGACAATTGGAGATTTGATTGATAGTGAAATTATGCAAATCATGCCTATTGATGTTTCAAGACAATTAGTAAAAAAATTAATGAAACCATCAGAGGAAGAAGGGGTAGTTGAAACTCCCGAAGTAGAATCAGAAGTTGAGTCATCCCCTGAACCAGTACAGAGAGAGACGAAGAATGAAAACAATCAACAACGTAAACAACAACAAACAAATCAAGTGCCTGAGCAGCCACAAAGAGCGAAAGTAAATGCTCAACCACTTGAGTTTAATAATTTTAGTGACAAGCCGGATTCAAAGTATTATAATAATGATATAGAGTTAATAAAAAAGGTGCCATTAGAAATAACAGTAGAACTTGGCCGAACAACAAAAAAAATTAGTGAAATATTAGAAGTTGGCGAAGGTTCTGTTTTAGAATTAAATAGTATTGTAGGAGAATCACTGAATATACTCGCAAATGGACAAATGATTGCCAAAGGCGAAGTTGTAGTTGTAGATGAGAATTACGGGGTAAGAGTAACAGATATAATTACCCCAGAAAAAATTATCGAAAGAATATAGGAGGTTTCAATGAGTGAAGGAATTTTAATTGTTGATGATGCCGCATTTATGCGAATGATGATCAAAGATGTATTAACTAAGAATGATTATAAAGTAGTCGGTGAAGCTGAAAATGGGAAGAAGGGTATTGAAAAATATCAAGAATTGGATCCTAAGTTAGTAATCATGGACATTACAATGCCTGAGGTAAATGGAATTGAGGCAGTAAAAAAAATAAAGGAGATCAATAGCGAAGCAACTATTATTATGTGTTCTGCTATGGGACAACAAGCAATGGTTATTGAAGCGATTCAAGCAGGTGCTGCAGACTTCATTGTTAAGCCATTTCAATCAGATCGAATAATAGAAGCAGTTAAAAAAGCAATCGGATAAATAAAAAGGAGAAGTATACTCAAACGTTACTTTTCCTTTTGTAGTATGAGAATAGGGTGAATTATGCCAATTAAAGATGTATTTTATCTAATAGGAATTGTGTTGTTATTTATTGTTTTCTTTTATGTTGTCTATTTAACGACATATTTTATATCAAAATTAAATAAGAAAATGCAATCGGGTAAAAACATAGAAATAATCGAAAAAGTATCAATCACAAGAGATAAATTTTTGATGATTGTCTCCCTTGATGAAAAACATTATTTTCTTTCTGTGACAAATGAGCGTGTAGAATTAATTGATTCATTTAATGAACTAAAAATAGTTGAAAGCGATGTCAGTAACAGTAGTTTTAATAAAATATTATCTGATAAAATTATTAGTAAAATAAAAAAGGAAAAATAAATTATGAAAGCATTTACCGCAAAGTTAATCGTTTTAATCATATGTATTTTCATCCTAAATTTTACAGTTACAGATTTTTCTTTTGCTGAAGAAAACACTTTTGATTTACCTGGCGTTGACATTCAAATCAATCAACCGGATACAAATCAAGAAGTTGCTGATAGTATTAAGATAATAGTGTTATTAACAATTTTAGGTTTAGCACCTTCAATATTAATAATGATGACGTCTTTTACTAGATTTGTAATTGTTTTATCATTTCTAAGAAAAGCTATGTCTTTGCAAGCAACACCGCCGAATCAGATTTTAGTTGGTTTAGCTTTATTCTTAACATTTTTTGTGATGTCTCCGGTGATTACTGAAGTAATTGAGACGGCCTATGAACCTTTTGCTCAAGGAGAAATTTCTCAGGAAGTGGCATTAGAAAATGCACAAAAACCATTAAAAGATTTTATGTTAAAACAAGTGAGATCAAAGGATTTGGCTTTGTTTATGAAAATTTCTGATGTTGATCAAGTTGATTCTTTAAAAGAAGTCCCTATTACAACACTTATTCCAGCTTTTATTATTAGTGAGCTAAAAACTGCATTTCAAATTGGTTTTTTGCTATTTATACCTTTCATAGTCATTGATATGATTGTAGCCTCAACTCTTATGGCTTTAGGGATGATGATGTTACCACCGGTAATGATTTCTTTGCCATTTAAAATTTTGCTATTTGTATTAGTAGATGGCTGGCATTTAATTGTTGAAAAATTAATATTGAGTATAAGGTAGGTGACCATGGATAAATCACAAGTAGTTGACGTTTTTGTTGATGCAATTAAAACAATTTTAATATTGTCATCACCGATGCTTATTGTTGCTTTATTAGTTGGTCTAGTCGTGGCAATTTTTCAAGCAACAACTCAAATTCAGGAACAGACACTAGCATTTGTTCCTAAAATCATGGCTATTTTACTAGTAACCATGTTTTCGGCTAATTGGATTATTAATTCATTAATTGAATTTACTAATCGAATTTTTGATATGATAGATATTATCACGATGTAGGTGAGTTGATGATTTTACTAGAAAGTATGATTATTTTAATCCTAGTATTTGTAAGAATGACAGCAGTATTAATACTCACACCGCTATTTAATAATAACAATGTACCAAGCATGGCAAAAATAGGATTTATTTTTTTTCTGAGTTACATTATTATGCCTGTTGTTGCGATTAGAAGTGATTTAGTAGTCCTTAATTTTCTGGATTTAGGGAAATATATGGTCATTGAATTTATAAATGGAATGGCTTTTGGCTTTGTTGTTTCACTTTCGTTAAGTTTTGTTTATATTTCAGGTTTATTAGTTGATCGAAATATTGGCTTTGCCATGGTGAGTGTTTTTAATCCTCAAGATGAGTCTCAAATTCCTATTACAGCAAATATGTTTTTTTTGTTTTTATCCTTATTATTTTTTATAACCAATGCACATCATAGATTAATTGAAGCAATTATAGAAACATATAAAGTTGTACCAATTGGGAGTATTTTGATAAATAATCGATTCATATATTTTTATACTGAAATAATGAAAGATGCCTTTATCGTTGGCATACAGATTGCGGCACCTTTTATTTTAACGATTCTTATTGCAAATGTAATTCTAGGACTTTTATCAAAAGCGATGCCAGGAATGAATGTATTTTTAGTGGGTTTACCCCTAAAAGTATTTGTAGGTTTAGTAACATTTTTAATTGTAATGGCTTATTATTTAGACGCCTTCATTTTGCAGTTATACAAAATGGTTGATTTTATATACCAATTAATGGGAGTTTAGATATGTATAAGGCAATAGTTCGATTTGATTTACAACTATTCTCTGAAGAAAAGACAGAAGATGCAACGCCAAAAAAGAAAAGAGATGCCCGTAAAAAAGGGCAAGTGCCTGTTAGTAAAGATTTAAGTGCTTCTTTTATATTGTTATTTATATTTATTGTGATCAATATTTTTAGTGGTTATTTTGCTGAAAATTTTTATACGTTAATATATTATGTGGATGAAAACATTAAACATGTAGATGAACTTTATGAGTTAGGTAATCTTTTGCCTTTTTTTAATCAAATTGTTTATTTAGGGGTGAAGATTGGATTGCCGATCATGTTGACAGCATTGTTTACAGGTTTAATTTTTTCATATATTCAAGTAGGTGTACTTTTTACAGTGGATCCCATTAAACCAAAATTGAGTAAAATCAATCCAATTGAAGGTTTTAAAAAAATGTTTTCTATAAAATCCTTAGTTGAGTTAGGAAAATCTTTGGCAAAATCAGCAATACTCATCATTTATAGCGTTGTTTACTTAAATGGGAGATTAGAAGTGATTGTGAAATCCATTGAATATGATGTTGCAACCTTAGTTGCTGTCTTATGGGATGTTGTTTACAATTTGGTTTTAAGAATATCTTTGATGTTAATTTTTATAGCCCTTTTAGATTATTTTTATAAAAGGTGGCAACATAATAAAGACATTAAAATGACGAAAAAAGAAATAAAAGATGAATACAAAGAGTCTGAAGGTGATCCTATGCTTAAAGCTAAGATTAGACAGAAACAAAGAGAAATGTCAGCCAGTCGGATGATGCAAGAGGTGCCAGATGCAGACGTGGTAATAACGAATCCAACACATTTTGCAAATGCTATCAAGTATGATAATGGTGCGGATAATGTACCTAAAGTTGTAGCCAAGGGACGAGATTTGATTGCAAATAATATTAAAAAAATTGCAAAAGAGAATGATATCCCAATAGTAGAGAATAAACCTTTAGCCCAGGAAATATATAAAGTTGTTAAGATTGGCGATGAAATTCCCCCGGACTTATACCATGCAGTAGCTGAAGTTTTAGCATATGTTTATGAATTGAAGAAATAGGAGTAGATTATGAGGTTAGCGGATGTAATAGTACCAATTTTAGTGGTATTGATTATAATGTCAATTATTGTACCAATGCCATTACCACTGGTAGATTTTGCATTGGCAATTAACATTTCACTTGCCCTATTAATCTTACTAATTGCAATGTTTTTAAAAGAACCATTGGAATTTTCAGTGTTTCCATCGATACTTTTAATAACGACCCTCTTTCGATTGGCCTTAAATATTACAACAACACGATATATATTGTCTGAGGGCCAAGCGGGTAATGTTATTGAAGCCTTTGGACAGTTTGCTATTAAAGGGGATGCAATTGTAGGATTCATTATATTTCTGATTATTATTATTGTACAATTCTTAGTTATAACAAAGGGTTCTGAGCGTGTGTCTGAAGTAGCTGCAAGATTTACATTAGACGCAATGCCTGGAAAGCAAATGGCAATTGATGCAGATTTAAACTCTGGATTGATCACTGAAGCAGAAGCAAGAAAGCAAAGAAAGACAATTCAAGGAGAAGCTGATTTTTATGGGGCAATGGATGGTGCTTCAAAATTTGTAAAAGGTGATGCTATTGCAGGTATACTGATAACCATCATTAATATTCTTGCAGGATTGATTATCGGTTCTATTCGATTTGATTTATCTATTGCAGAAGCTTTACAAAAATATACATTATTAACTGTTGGAGATGGTTTGGTTAGTCAAATTCCAGCCCTTATGATTTCAACAGCAACTGGTATTGTTGTAACACGAGCAGCCTCTGATTCGGATTTAGGTACAGATGCTATTCGGGAATTATTTAATCAACCAGTTGTTATGTTTATTATTTCCGGTGCTTTATTTTTACTTGGATTTGCAACACCATTACCGAGATTACCTTTTGGTTTACTTGCTATAATATTCTTATATTTAGGATTTTTACTGAGACGTGAGGTGACTAAAGCTGTTGGTGAAAGTAAAATGGCTGAAGAGGAAGACTCAATTTTAGATGAAGAAGAACAAATTAAGAGTCCAGAAAATATTATGCCATTACTAGAGATTGATCCTATTGAACTTGAGTTTGGATACGGTGTTATTCCACTTGCTGACCCGAATCAAGGGGGAGATTTATTCGATCGTTTAGTAATGATTAGGCGTCAAATTGCTCTGGAATTAGGTATTGTTGTACCAATGATACGTTTAAGAGACAATATTCAACTGGAATCAAATGAGTATATTATCAAAATAAATGGTAACTTGGTTGCCAGTGGCAGCATAATGTTCGACCATTTTCTGGCCATGAATCCTGGGACTGTTGAAGGTGAAGTTGATGGAACAGATACTGTTGAACCAGCTTTTGGATTACCGGCTAAATGGGTATCTAGTGATGATAGAGAAAATGCAGAAATATTAGGATATACTGTTGTGGATCCTTCATCAATGATGTCTACTCACTTAACAGAGGTCATCAAGAGATATTCCTATGAGCTTTTAGGTAGACAAGAAACTAAAAATTTAATAGACAATGTTTCTGAATCAAATCCAACAGTGGTAAGCGAATTAATACCAAATGTTATGAGTATTGGAGATGTCCAAAAAGTATTAAAAAATTTATTAAGAGAAAGAATTTCAATTAGAAATTTTGTACGGATTCTAGAAACCTTAGCTGACTTTGGAAATCAAACCAGTGATGTGAATGTTTTAACTGAATATGTCCGTCAAGGCTTAAGTCGACAAATTTCGGAAGTATATTTTTCTTCAAAACACGGTAAAATCATTACTTTTAAACAAGAGCTTGAAAATCAATTAATGGAATCTATTGAGCAAAATGCCAGTAACAGTTATCTAGCTTTAGATCCTTCAACTTCTCAGCGATTGATTAATGCTATAGCAACTGAACTCCAGAATTTGGTAAGTATTGGAGAAGAACCTATTTTATTAACGGCTCCAATTGTTAGATTTTATATAAAACAATTAATGGAACAATCCTTACCAGATTTAATTGTATTGTCATATAATGAGATAGAGAATGATGTCAATTTAGAGTCAACAGGGATGGTGGAAATTTAGTGAAAATACGAAGATTTATTGGTCGCGATATGAATGAAGCTATGATAAAAGTAAAATCTGAATTGGGTAGCGATGCAGTTATTTTGAATAGTAGAAAAATTAAGCAACCTGGATTTTTTGGTTTTCTAAGAAAAAAGGTAGTCGAAGTTGTAGCTGCAATAGATGAAGATTATAAGATTAATACAAAGTATTCTAAAAAGAGTAAAATTGAAAAAAAGTTAAAAGAAGAAGACCAACCTGAAAAAAATCTTAAAAAAGTAACAAATGATTTGACTGATGATAGGATTGACAAACTTACGCAATTAGTGATGAATCTTGAAAGTAAAATCAACCAGATTGAAAACAAGAAAGAAAATGTTATTTCAGAAAATGTTGAGAAAAAAGAAAACAAGTTTGATTCTTACGTTAAAATGCTTATTTCAAAAGATATTCGAGAAGACCTAGCAGATAAGATTATGAAAAAAGTTGATCAAAGAATATCTATTGAATCCAATAGCAAAATAACAGTATTAAATGCCATTAAAATGGTAATTAAGGATATTTTAGATCAACCAGTAATGATTCAATCAAATTATAACGAGCAAAAGGTATTTATGTTTGTTGGACCGACAGGCGTTGGAAAAACAACAACTTTAGCTAAGCTCGCGGCGAAGTTATCTTTAAGAGAAAATAAAAAAGTAGGCCTTATTACGTCGGATACTTATAGAATCGCTGCAGTTGAACAATTAAGAACGTATAGTGATATACTAGGCATACCCTTAAGTGTCATTTATGAACCTGTTGAGTTAAAAGAAGCCATCGCAAGTTTTGATGATAAAGATTATATCTTAATAGATACAGCCGGCCGTAATTATAAAGATAGCACTTTACAGGAAGAGCTTAAAGGGATGATTAAACATATTAAAGAGCCGGAAATATTTTTAGTTTTAAGTTTAGTTGCAGATTATAAAAATCTAGTCAATGTTATTAAATCACATGATTTTATAAAAAATTATAAACTAATTTTTACTAAATTTGATGAAGCAGTCACCTTTGGAAATATTTTAAATATTAAAATGTTATCAAACAAGAAATTATCCTATATTACAACAGGCCAAAGCGTACCAGATGATATTGAAGTCTTGAATACTGATACATTGATTGATATAATTGTAGGTGATAACTAATGGATCAAGCAGCAAAATTGAGAAAAATTATTGAAAAGAATAATGAAAACAATAAAAACAATAAAAACAATAAAAACAATAAAAACAATAAAAACAATGAAAACAATGAAAACAAGAATGAAGACAAAGCAAAAGATGCAAGAATAATTGCTGTATCTAGTGGGAAAGGTGGCGTCGGTAAAACTAATATTACTGTTAATTTAGCCATTGCACTTGCAAAATTAGATAAAAAAGTAATTGTTATTGATGCAGATTTAGGTTTAGCGAATATTGATGTTGTTCTTGGCATCATTCCTAAATATAATTTATTGCACGTATTAAAAGATGAAATAGAAATATCAAATATTATTATGGAAGGCCCAGAAAACATTAGTTTGCTTTCCGGCGGTTCTGGTATTATTGATTTTGTGAATCTAGGGGAAAAACACCTAAAAAAATTAATTAATAGTTTTGAGTTTTTAAATAAAACACATGATTATATTTTGATTGATACTGGCGCTGGTATCAATAAGTCAGTTTTATCATTTATCAACGCGGCAGGGGAAGTGATTGTTGTTGTTACGCCAGATCCCACATCTATAACAGACTCTTATGCTTTATTAAAAAATATTGCAGACTATGAAAAAGATGTTAGTATTTTAGTGAATATGACGACATCAAATGATGAAGCTCATTCAGTTTTTAGAAAAATTTCCCTTGCAAGTAAAAAGTTTTTAGATATGGAGTTAAGTAATATTGGTTTTATTTATGACGATAATCATGTAACGAAATCAGTAAGGATGCAGAAACCTTTTATGACGGAATATCCAACGTGTTTAGCGAGTAAGGGCATCGAACTATTAGCCTATAATATAGATAACGATGAAAACAAGGAAAGAAAAGTTAGTAGATTTTCAAGTTTTATCAATAATTTATTCACTAGAAAATAAAAGGTGGCAAGTATGAATGACTTATTAAATTTAATAAAAATTAGAGACCAATTAACAATTGTAGTAAAAAAAGATGATGAAATGATTGACTTAAAATCATCTTTTATTGAAGTGGACCAAAAGGAAAAAAGTTTTAAAATATATAATCCAATCTACAAAAATAGAGTTTATGGATTGGTATTGGATAAAATTTATAAATTCCGATATGTTGATGATAAGTCGGGTATATATTCTTTTGATGGCAGAATTATCAAACGGATAAAAGAGAAACAAATAATGATAATCGCTGTTAAATTTGAAGGTAATGTAAAAAAAAGTCAGCGGAGATCTTTTTATAGAATGGATTTAGTTAAAAGAGTTATAATTAAATTGCCTATGGATGAAAGTATTGATGATGCTATAAAATTAGAAAAACATAAAAATCAAGTTCAATTTTTTCCACGAGAAATACTTTTAAAAGATATTAGCGGGGGTGGTTTTGGATTCTTAACGGATGATAACTATACATCGGGTGATGTATTTATGGCAGAAATGAATTTAGATGGTACTGATGTTCAAGTGATTTGTAAGGTTGTTCGCAAGAGTATGAATGTGACGGATAAAATCAAGTACAAATATTCTATAGGTGTTGAATTTAAATGCTTAGATACAAATACACGTAGAAAAATAATCAATTTTATTTTCAATAAACAACGGGAATTAAGAAAAAAAGGGCTGATTTAGATGATAAAAGTATTAATTGTTGATGATTCAGCGTTTATGAGAAAACTTATTGGAGATATTATTTTTGAGTCTGATACATTAGAAGTTATTGGTAAAGTTAGAAATGGCAAGGAAGCTTTAGATTTTATTGAAAAAGATAAACCCGATGTGATCACCATGGATGTTGAAATGCCAGTGATGGACGGTATTGAAGCCGTGAAAAGAATAATGTCATTAAATCCAGTACCTGTGGTCATGTTAAGTGCTATTACAAAAAAAGGTGCCGACTCAACTTTAGCAGCTTTAGAAGCTGGCGCTGTTGATTTTATTACGAAACCGAAAAGCATTTTCAAGGTGAAAGATAGTTCTGTTAAAAACGCAATTATTGAGAAACTTATTATTGCTTCAAAAGTAAATTTACAGCAACAAAAAAAATATATTGAACATAAAGTAGAAAGAAATGTACTTAAGAAAAAGCAAAAAAAATCCAGCAACAAAATCAAGAAAATAATTGCTATTGGGACATCTACTGGTGGTCCCCGTGCATTACAAGAGGTGATTCCAAGAATTCCCGGAGATATTGATGCGGCCATCTTAGTTGTTCAACACATGCCACCGGGTTTTACAAAATCACTTTCGGATAGATTGGATTCAATGTCACAGGTGACAGTTATAGAGTCTTCGGGTAATGAAGAATTAATGCCTGGTACTGTTTATGTGGCCCCTGGTGATCGACATTTAAAAGTTAGAAAATCTGGAAGCAGTTATTATACTTATTTAGAGGACAGTGATTTAGTTTCAGGTCATAAACCCTCTGTAGATGCTATGTTCGCATCATTAAGTGAAAATAATATGAAAAATGTTATAGGTGTTCTTTTAACGGGTATGGGTAAAGATGGCGCAAGAGAATTAAAGAAGTTAAAAGACAATAATAATTATACAATTGTGCAAGATGAAAAAAGTTGCGTTGTTTTTGGAATGCCTAAGAGCGCAATAAATTTGGAAGCCGTTAATGAAGTAGTTGAATTAAGGAAAATAGCTGATTCAATTATAAAAGCTATGGAGGTGTAAATCATGGATATGAATCAATACTTAGAGATTTTTATTGATGAATCAAAAGAACATTTGCAGGAGATGAATCAAATACTTTTAGAGTTAGAAAATCAACCAGATAATCTAGAATTACTTGATGCTATTTTTAGAATTGCTCATACTATAAAAGGTATGGCAGGGACAATGGGGTATACAAGAATTACAAATCTTACCCATAAAATGGAGAGTGTCATGCATGAAATCAGAAGTGGAGACGTTGATGTTAAGGAAGAGATAGTTGATATTCTCTTTGAATGCTTTGATGCTTTAGAAGAATATGTTGAAAACTTAATAAGGACTGGTGAAGAAGGTTCCCTTGATACAGATAATTTAATCAAAAAGCTAGCCTCTGTATTAGAAGGTGACTCTATAGCTTCTGATAAAAAAGATATAAGTGAAAATAAATCATCAACGGATGAAAAATTTACCAATACGCAGCATGAATTTACGATTAAGATGGATGATATGCTCAAAACTGTTGTTAATAAAGCTATGATGTCTGATGTAAATATATTTTTGATTGATGTGATTCTAGACGAAAAGTGTATGTTAAAAGCTGCACGGTCCTTTATTGTTTTTAATAAACTTGAGGATTTAGGTGAAATTATTGCTTCAGATCCTGAAGCTGAACTAATTGAAGATGAAAAATTTGATCTAAATTTTCAATTATTATATTTAACAAAGTTAGATGCTAAAACCTTATATAACGAAATAATGAACGTTTCTGAAATTAATGAAGTAATCATTGAAGCCATTGTAGAAAAGTACGATGTAGAGGATGATGGGGATCAGGTAGAAACTACAAAAACTGAATCAGAAAATCAAAGCAAGACGGAATCGCCAAAGACAACTAAGAAAGTTTTACGTAAAAACCAAGCGTCTAAAACTGTCCGTGTTGACATTGGTAGATTAGATAATTTAATGAATCTTGTCAGTGAATTGATAATTATAAAAACAAGATTAGAAGATGAAGGCTTTCAAAAAAAGCAAAATTCCAGCGAGATGCATGAAACCATTGAGTACTTAGAACGCATCACAACGAGCTTGCATGATGCCGTTATGAAAGTTAGAATGGTGCCAGTTGAGAGAACTTTTAATAGATTTCCCCGTATGGTTAGAGATTTATCAAAGGAATTAGGTAAAGGTATTAACTTAATTATGAGCGGCGAAGATACAGAGGTGGATAGAACTGTAATTGATGAAATTGGTGATCCATTAATTCACTTAATTCGAAATTCTTTAGACCATGGTATTGAATCGACTCAAGACCGTGTAAAAAAAGATAAACCTGAAGATGGCTCCGTTAACTTACGTGCTTATCCCGATGGCAATACCGTTGTAATTGAAGTGGAAGACGATGGCAAGGGTATTGATAGCGAGAGAATCAAAGAAATAGCCGTTGGTAATGGTATTTTATCTAGAGAAGAAGCAGATAATTTATCTAAAAAAGAAGCTATAAACTTATTGTTCAGAGCAGGTTTTTCTACTGTTGATGTGGTTACTGATTTATCTGGAAGAGGCGTAGGTCTTGATGTTGTAAAATCAAAAATCGAGTCTTTAAATGGAACTGTGGAAGTAGATTCTACTGTAGGTCAGGGCAGCAAGTTTACAATAAGATTACCATTGACCCTTGCAATCATTCAAGCATTAATGATTGAATTAAATGAAGAAAAGTATGCTATCCCATTAAATAATATTAAAGAAATTTCAACTATTAATTCTGAAAATATATCTTTGATACACGATCAAGAAGTTGTATTGTATCGTAAAAAGACATTGCCTCTTATTAGACTAGGCGACGTATTAAAGGTAGAGGATTATGAAAATAAAACAGGTGAAATGTTAGTTGTTATTATTAAAAAAGGGGAACAAGAAGCCGGTGTTATTGTTGATAAACTCGTTGGACAACAAGAAATTGTTATTAAGTCATTAGGCAAGTTTTTAAAAGGTATAAATGTTATTGCAGGGGCGACCATTTTAGGAAATGGTGGTGTTGCATTAATTATTGATTCAAATCAATTATTTTAAGGAGGCAATGGTATGTCTGAAGTAAGAGAATACGTAGTTTTTAAAATTGCTAAAGAGTTTTATGGAATAGATATCAAGTATGTAGAGAATATTGAAAAAACACAATTAATTACAAGAGTGCCTTATGCTGAAAAGTATATTAAAGGCGTTATGAATTTAAGAGGTAATGTCATTCCTGTTGTGGATGTACGAAAAAGATTTTTATTAGAAACTCAAGAGATGACAAATGATTCAAGAATAATTGTCATTAGTTATGAAAGTGACCGGATTGGACTAATCGTCGATTCTTCTTCTGAAGTTGTTCAGTTTGAATCTGATGTTATTGAAAAAGCCCCTAAAATTGGTGATTCAGTAAAAGATGATTTCATTAAAGAGGTAGGCAAAGAAGAAAATAGAATCGTTATGTTATTAGACGTTAAAAAAATCCTTAATATAAACGAACAAGAAAATGCGTAGGTGAGAAAAATGACAAGAACTGTAGAATCATTAAATAGCTCAATAATTGATGTACTAAAAGAAATTGGTAATATTGGTGCTGGCAATGCAGCGACTTCATTAGCAAAAATGTTAAATAAAAAAGTGGATATGGCAGTGCCTCAAGTTAAAATTTTAGAATTTTCTGATGTGCCTAAACTAATAGGTGGAGAAGAAAACTTAGTAACAGGTGTTTATTTTAACTTAGAAGGTGACTTAACAGGATCTTTTTTATTCTTATTAGATGAAGAATCTGCTTTAGGTTTATTAAACCTTATGATGCCAATGGAATTTAAAGAATTTGATGAAATGAGTAATTCGGCTTTAATGGAAGTAGGTAATATACTTTCAGGTGCATATATTTCTTCCTTAGCCTCTTTAACTAATTTAAATATCAGTATATCTGTTCCTTCTATAAGTTACGATATGGCTGGCGCAATTTTAAGTGTACCAGCAATACAATTTGGTATGGTTAGTGATCAAGTATTAATCGTTGAGAACGAATTTTTCGATGATGATTCTGACGATATGATTAGCGGGTATTTTTTGTTAGTACCAGATTTAAAATCTTACGACGTTCTACTTAAAAGTTTAGGCATATAAGGAGTTTATATTATGGGAGAAATAATAAAAGTTGGTATGGCTGATTTTAAGGTAAGTAAATATCCTAATCAGCTCACAACTTTAGGATTAGGGTCATGTGTCGGTATCTGTTTATACGATAGTAAGACCCAAAATGTTGGTATGGCACATATTATGCTGCCATCAAGTAAAGATATTCGTAACAATAAAAACAAGTATAAATTTGCAGATACTTGTCTATCCTTAATGATTAATGAACTTAAGAAAAATGGTTCAAAGCCTAGAGATTTTCGTGCTAAAATTGCAGGTGGTGCAAAAATGTTTAATTTTACCTCCAAAAATGATAGCATGAATGTAGGCAGACGAAATACCGAAGCTGTTAGGACTCTATTAAAGCAGTTAAATATTAGAATTATTGCTGATGACTGTGGTGGTACTTTTGGACGGACCATTACATTTAATTCAGAAAATGGAGAGTTGAAGGTTAAAACACTAGGTCATGGAACTGAAATAATCTAAGGAGTAAAATATGGTTAGTAAAAATCTTTGGGTAGAATATAAAGAAAATGGTAGCAAGGAAGCAAAGGATGCGTTAATCGTAGAATATGTTAGTCTGGTTAAAATTATTGCTGGAAGATTATTTACTAAATACAATGGGAACGTAAGTTATGATGATCTTGTTGGATATGGTATTATTGGGTTAATAGATGCTGTTGAGAAATATGATCATAAACGAAAAGTTAAATTTAGAACTTACGGTAATATAAGAATTCGTGGTGCAATTATTGACCAATTAAGAGCCATTGATTGGGTCCCAAGAAGTATTCGTTCAAAATACAAAGCCTATGAACGTGCAGTAAAAGATTTACAAAGTTACCATGGTGATAAAATTACAGAAAAAATGATAGCAGAAAAAATGAATTTCACTATTGCAGACTACAGAGAATTTTTAGAAGAGATTTCAATATATTCTGTTTATTCCCTTGATAAAAAATTTAGTGAATCAATTCACTTTGATGTAGAGTCAGATTACATTGATTTTCAACCAGAAAATGCTATGGATAAGAAAGAATTGATTAAGGAACTGACTGAAGCCGTCGATACATTAAATGCGAGAGAAAAAAGAATTATTCAGTTGTATTATTATTCCGAATTGACTTATAAAGAAATGACTAAAATCTTAGATATTACTGAATCAAGAATTTCTCAGTTACACACAGAAATAATTGTTAAATTAAAGGGAAAATTAGATTAATAGGAGTTTATTATGACAGTTAATGAGAAAGTGAATGAAACAAATGATGAAAACCCAAAATTTGCATTAGATATTGAGATTGCAAGTAATTATTATTCTGCATATATAATAATCGAAATTTTTAGTCAAGAGGCTTCCATTACTCTAAACGATATTAAAGATTTTTTAGAGGAAAAAAATATTGTTAATGGCGTTGATAATGATCAGATTACTAAAATAGTTGAGAATCCTGAACAAGGAAAATATTTGATTGCAACGGGAAAAGAACATATTAATGGAAAAGATGCAGAAATAGAGTATAAATTCAATACTGATTTGAGTCTTCACCCAGAAGTCAATGAAGATGGTAGTGTAAATTTTAAGAAAATTAATCTTTTGACACAGGTCAAAGGAGATGAATTATTAGCAGTTAAAAAACCAAGTACTGATGGCATAAAAGGCATTACTGTTACAGGGAAAGAAGTTTTTCCTAAAAAAGGAAAAGAAAAGAACTTCAAAATTGGAAAAGGTATTGTTGTTAATGAAAATTGCTTATCTATTCGAGCAGAGTATGATGGTGCGATTAGTTTTATTAATGAAAAAGTGAGTATCGATAAAGTTTTAGAATTGCCAGATGGTGTAGGTGTTAATACTGGTAATATAGATTTCCCAGGAAAAGTATTGGTTCGTGGAACAGTTGATACGGGTTATACGATTAATGCAGCGGATGATATTATCATTGATGGTATTGTTGAGGGTGCAACATTAATTAGTAATGGAAGTGTTGAAATAACCAAAGGTGTTCAAGGAAATGATCATGCCACTATAAAATGTTCTGGCGGCGTAAAATCCGGCTTCATTAATAGTTGTCGTATCAATTGTGGTGGTGATATTAATGTAGATATCATCATGCACTCAAAAGCATTCTCAAATGGCATGTTAATAGCTCAGGGAAAACGTGGTACTGTTGTTGGTGGCGAGTATTCAGTCAAAAAAGGAATAGAAGCAAAAATAATAGGATCAGAAATGGGAACAATAACCAATTTAAAAGTTGGAATTGATAATGATTTATTGTCAAAATATAAAAAAGCTAACGAAGATCAAAAGAAATATGGTGATGAGTTCAGGGAATTAGTAAAAAACGAAAAAACTGTTAAGAAAAAGATAAATGATGGCAATAGAAACAAATTTATGCTGGTACAATATAGAGAAATTCTAGAAAGAATGAAAGATATTAAACCAATTATTGATCAGGCAAAAATTGATGTGAAAGAAATAAGAATAAAATTTGCAGATTTAAAAGGCGCCTCTGTTAAAGCTAATTTATTTTACCCTGGTGTTAAAATAAATATTACAAATACTTACTATAATGTAAAAAAAGAAATAAAAAATGCTGAAATTGTGAAACAGGGCGGAGAGATTAAAATTTTAGGAAGATAATGGTGATTATTATGTCTGTTAGACCAATTGATATGCAAACTTTATTACCACGGCTGCAGATGATGAAAGCTGCTAGCGAATTGGAAATTAATAAACATAATAATGATTTAACAGATTTAGAAAAAGAAACAAGGGAATTATCTGAAGAAAAGGCAAATAAAGTTTTAAAATTTGATGGAAAAGAAATGGATAAACTAAAAAATGATACATCAGAAAAAAAGCAACAACAACAAAGACGAAAGGCTAAAAATAAAAATAATGATAGTGAGAAAAAATCCGAGAAGAAACTTTCCAATAAGGGAACGCGTTTTGATATGAAAGTGTAGGTTAAGTGTGTATTTGATGAGTATTATATTAGGTTTTCTAATAGTAATCGTTTCAATTTTATTAATAAGAAAGGAACTTAGAAAATCACTAGATTTGAGACTATCAAAATTAGGTGATTTTTCTGATGTAGAAAAGAGAAAAATTATTGAGGTAATTGAAGAGTTAGAAGAGGAAATTAATAATTTGAATAATGCATTTTATGAGATCGTTAATGATTTAGAAGGTAAATACAGTATTCATGAGAAGCAAATTGAGCTATTAGAAAAAGAGATACAGAATTTAAAGAAACATAAAAATTCAGCTCAATTGAAGAAGAAGGAGACCCTTCAGTTGAAAGAAAAGATTCATAAAGAAAAAAACTTAGTAGATGAAACGTCTGTTAGAGGGCGAGTTATTAAAATGAGAAGTGAAAATATGTCAATTAGGGATATTGCAAAAACATTGAATATTGGTATTGGCGAATTAAAATTATCGCTAAATATTAATAAAAATTCTAATTGATATTTTTTATAGATATGTTATAATACAATAGTGTAAAAAAATAATCACCCGTTACGATTTATTTTATGGTGCTAATGTAAATTAGTTTAAAATAGAGATGACATAGCGGGGCAGTTAAAACTATGGAGGTGTTTTACGTGGATGTATCAATGAGAGATTTATTAGAAGCAGGTGTTCACTTCGGTCACAAGACAAGAAGATGGAACCCGAAAATGAAAAAGTATATATTTACTGAAAGAAGTGGAATATATATTATCGATTTACAACAAACAGTTAAATTGTTAGATAATGCTTATGAGTTTGTAAAATCTGTTGCTGGAAATAATGGAAAGATTCTTTTTGTTGGAACAAAGAAGCAAGCAAAGGAATCAATTAAGCAAAGTGCAGAGAAAGCTGGCGCTTTTTATGTTAACCATAGATGGTTAGGTGGCATGCTTACAAATTACAAAACTATTTCTAAAAGAATCGATTTGTTAGATGAGATCGATACAATGGAAAAAGATGGAACCTTTGAAATGTTACCTAAAAAAGAAGTTATAGATTTAATGAAGCAGAGAGATAAGCTTGAAAGAAATCTTGGTGGTATTCGAGGCATGAATGGATTACCAGATGTATTAGTAGTCGTTGATATTAACCAAGAAATAAATGCTATTTTAGAAGCTAAAAAGTTAAATATCCCTGTTGTAGCGTTGATAGATACAAACTGTGATCCGGATGATGTTGAATTTGTTATTCCAGGAAATGATGATGCCATTAGAACAGTTAAATTAATAACAGATACTATGGCTCAAGCAGTTATAGAAGGTCGTCAGGGTGTAGATTCTGACACAACAGAAGCTTAATTATAGGAGGATATGAATGAGTTTAGCTAAAAATATTAAAGAATTAAGAGCAGTCACTTCAGCTGGTATGTTAGATTGCAAAAAAGCGCTGACAGAAGCTGATGGAAACATTGAAAAAGCAAAAGAGATTTTAAGAGAAAAAGGCTTGGCCAATGCCGCTAAAAAAGCTGGTAGAATAGCCACTGAAGGCATCGTAATTTCTTATATTCACGGTGGTCGAATTGGATCATTAGTTGAAATTAATAGTGAAACTGATTTTGTTTCAAAAAATGATAAATTTGTAGAATTTGCAAATGATATTGCTATGCAAGTTGCTGCATCTGCTCCTAAATATGTTAAGAGAGATGAAGTACCTGAAGATCTTATAAATCAGGAAAAAGAGATTTTAAAAACTCAAGCCCTTAATGAGGGAAAGCCTGAGCATATTGTTGAAAAAATGGTTGATGGTCGTTTGGACAAATTTTTTGCTAATATTTGTTTATTAGAACAACCATTTATTAAAGATACAGATATAACAATTGATGAATTACTTCAAAAAACAATTGCACAAATTGGTGAAAATATATCTATTAGACGCTTCTCAAGATTCGAAGTTGGAGAAGGTTTAGAAAAAAAAGAAGAAAACTTCGCTGAAGAAGTAGCAAGTCAATTATAGAAAAATTAAGAGAACACATTTGTGTTCTCTTTTTTTGAATTAAGGAGGAGCAATGAGTGATCATATGTATAAACGGATATTAATTAAAATTTCTGGTGGCGCATTAGCGAAAGAAACAGGTTTTGGCATTGATAATACAAAATTAGAGAAAATTGCTGAGGAAATTTTAAAATTAATTAATGAAGGTATTGAAATAGCAATTGTTATTGGTGGCGGAAATTTCTGGAGAGGTCGATCAACAAGTGATATGGATAAATCGACTGCTGATTATATGGGGATGCTTGCAACAACAATCAATGCATTGGCCTTACAAGATTATATTGAAAATCATGTAAACTTGGAAACCCGGGTGATGAGTGCTATTGATATGAAAGAAATTGCTGAACCCTATATAAAACGTAAGGCTGTTAAACATTTGGAAAAAGGTCGCGTGGTAATATTTGCTGCTGGAACAGGTAACCCATTTTTTACGACAGATACTGCCGCTGCCCTTAGAGCAGCAGAAATTGACGCAGATGTAATTTTGCTAGCTAAAAATATTGATGGGGTTTATGATTCAGATCCAAAAGTTAACAAAAATGCTAAAAAATATGATACAATTAGCTATAAGAAGTTGATCAATCAAGAGTTAGGTGTTATGGACGCTACTGCGGTGACGATGTGTAAGGAAAATCATATTCCGATTTTAGTATTTGATTTGAATCAACCCTTTAGTATATCTAGATCATGTTTTGGAGAAGAAGTAGGAACAATTATCGAGGAGGAGTAATATGAGATTCAAAGTACATAACGAAATGGAAGAAAGAATGAAGAAAACAATTCATGTTTTAAAATCTGAATTTGCATCAATAAGAACTGGTAAGGCGTCAGCACAAGTTTTAGATAGCGTTTATGTAGACTATTACGGTGCAAGAACCCCTTTAAACCAAATGGCCTCTGTATCGGCGCCTGAGGCAAGAACATTAATGGTGAAGCCTTTTGATAAGAGTGTTATTGGTGATATTGAAAAAGCATTGCAAAAGTCAGATCTAGGTATTAATCCGAACAATGATGGCGATAAAATTATATTAAACTTTCCTATGTTAACTGAAGAAAGTAGAAAAGAGTTTACGAAAACAGTTAAGAATTACACGGAAGAAGCTAAAATTGCATTAAGAAATGAAAGACATGATGCAATTGATGCGTTAAAAAAATCAGAAAAAAATAGTGAAATAACTGAAGATGATTTACGATCATCCTTAGATGAAGTTCAGGATATTATTGACAAATACAACGAAAAAATTGATAATATGACTGAAAAAAAGATTAAGGATATTATGACAGTTTAAACAAATGCCCTCCTTTAGGAGGGTTTATTTTTAGAGGGGATAAAAATGACGGAGAAAACTTTACCACAGCATGTGGCATTTATAATGGATGGCAATGGTAGGTGGGCAAAAAAGAGATTGTTACCTCGCATTGCTGGACATAAAGCTGGCGTAAAAGCATTAAAAAAAGTAATTCAATACAGTTCTGAAGTAGGCATTAAGTACGTTACTGTATATGCCTTTTCGACAGAAAATTGGCGTCGACCTGAAAATGAGGTAAAAGGCATCTTGAATCTTCTTATTACAGCTATGACGAATGAATTCGATGAATTAATTGCCAATGACGTGAAAATAAAAATGTTGGGAATAGAGGAAAATTTACCAGAAAAAGTTAAAGAAGCATTTAAAAATGCAGAAGAAAAAACGAAGAATAATAAAGGTTTACAATTTAACATCGCTTTTAACTATGGGTCACGTAAAGAAATCATACATTCCGTTAAAGAAATATCTAAGTTAATAAAAAGCAATACAATAAATCTTGAGGCAATAGATGAATCATTACTTGAAAGTTTTCTGTATACTAAGGACATTCCGGATCCAGATTTGGTGATTAGAACCAGTGGAGAAATTAGAATGAGTAACTTTTTATTATGGCAGATTTCTTATTCAGAATTATACTTCACAGATATTTATTGGCCAGATTTTAATGAAATTGCTTATCAGAATGCTTTAGATGAGTACAGTAAGAGAAAGAGAAGATTTGGTAGTCTTGAGGAGTGATTAAATGCTTAAGCGTATAATAACAGTACTATTGACATTACCTATTTTTGTATTTTTTGTTTTAAAAGGTGGTTTATTTATATTTATATTAACGTTTTTTATAGCAACAATTGGTTTATATGAATTTTATGAAGCTTTAAAAAATAAAAACATAAAATCGATTAATTGGTTAGGTTATTTAAGTACATTATTGATAATTATGGGAATTCATTTTAAGTTTCAGGGCCTTTATTTTTTGAGCTTATTATATATTACGAGTTTGATCCTTTTGGTTTTAAACCTTTTTTCTGTTAAAGACCATTTAGTTGAGAGCGCTGTTACAATTTTGGGTGTAATCTATGTAGGTATTGGGTTTTCACACTTTTTGTTATTAGATCAATTGGGTATGCCACTTTTATTATTTGTGCCCTTTTTAATTAGCTGGGGAACAGATACATTTGCTTATTTCACCGGACGTTTTTTTGGAAAGCGGCAACTCTTTCCTAGGGTTAGTCCTAAAAAAACAATTGAAGGCGGGATTGGTGGTATAATTGGATCCGTTTTAATTAATTATATTTTTGTTTACTTTTTTCTTAAAGAAATCTTAGCTGTGATTATAATCATAAGTCTTTTGGGTTCAATTCTTTCACAAATTGGTGATTTAATTGCATCAAAGATTAAAAGAACATGTCACATTAAAGATTTTGGCAATTTACTACCAGGACATGGCGGCGTTCTTGATCGTTTTGATAGTTCTTTAGTGACCATTCCTTTTGTATATTACTGCGTTTATATATTTATGAATTTAACTTAATAAAGGGGTATAAATGAAAAAAATAACTATTCTAGGTTCAACTGGATCTATTGGAAAACAAGCATTAGAAATTGTAAAAGAAAATCCGGATCTTTTTCAGATTCAAGGATTAACGTGTCATAGCAATATAGAATTATTAGAAAAACAAATTCAAGCCTTTCATCCCAAGTATGTCTGTGTTATGGATCATAAGGCGGCAGATGAATTAAAGACAAGACTTTCAAAAAATATTATTGTTATGAAGGGTTTAAACGGACTGATCCGTATTTCAACGGAATCGAAATGTGATATTTTACTTACAGCTGTTGTGGGTAGTGTTGGGTTACTGCCAACCTATGAAGCAGTGAAGCGAGGAATCGATATTGCTTTAGCAAATAAGGAGACTCTTGTGACAGCAGGACAAATTATTATGAAAGAAGCAAAAAAATCTGGAAGTAAAATATTGCCTGTTGATTCAGAGCATAGTGCAATTTTTCAATGTTTACAAGGCAATGACATATCTTCTGTAGAAAAATTGATATTAACGGCATCGGGAGGATCTTTTTTAAAGACGCCTATTGATGCATTAAAAACAGTCACGCCAGAAGATGCTTTAAAACATCCAAATTGGGAAATGGGTAAAAAAATTACTATTGACTCGGCTACAATGATGAATAAGGGATTAGAGGTAATTGAAGCTAGGTGGTTATTCGATATTCCCCCTTCTCAGATAGAAGTCGTGATTCACCCGGAAAGTATTATTCATTCCATGGTTCAATACAAAGACAGCTCAGTGATGTCTCAAATGGGCTTACCAGATATGAAATTACCCATATTTTATGCACTGAATTATCCGAAGCGATTAAGGACAGATTATAAACGTTTAGATTTAACTAAAATTAGTCAACTTAATTTTTTAAAACCGGATTTAGAAAAATTTAAAGCTTTAGCACTAGCCTATAAAAGTATAGAAATTGGCCATACGATGCCAGTGGTATTAAATACTGCAAATGAGATTTATGTTCAAAAGTTTTTAGATAATGAAATCGAATTCTTAGATATTGCTAAATATGTAGAGAAAGAAATGGAAAAACATGATATAATAAAAAACCCAACAATTGGAGAGATTATTATGATTGAAAATGAAATGAAAAAGAGATTAATTTGAGGTGAAATAGATGTTAACAGCAATTAGTTTTATATTTGTTTTTGGGATGATCGTATTTTTTCATGAATTAGGTCATTTCTTAATAGCAAGAAAAAATAATGTAACAGTACACGAATTTTCATTAGGTATGGGACCTAAGATTATAACAAGACAAGGAAAAAAAACATTATATGCATTAAGAGTATTTCCCATTGGTGGTTATGTGCGAATGGAAGGTGAGGACGAGGAATCTGATCAAGAAGGAAGTTTTTCTAGAAAGAGACCTTTACAACGCCTGGCAATCATAACTGCTGGACCGATCATGAACTTTTTATTGTCTATTGTTTTATTTATTGTTATTTTTACAGCGATAGGTATTCCGACAACGGAAATAGCAGACTTTGCAGAACAATCACCAGCCTATGAATCTGGTTTAGCTTTAGGGGATGAAATTGTAGAAATTGATAACACTGAGATAAATTCATGGGAGACCATTCAACAATCCATCAGTTCTGGAAAAGGCGATATAAATATAACTGTTGAACGAGATGGGGAAACTATCAAAAAAATTATCAAACCAGTATTTGACGAAGAAACGGGACGACGATTGATTGGAATTTCTCCAATCTTTACTAAAAATCCAGTCAAAGTTGTTGGTCATTCCCTTTCTCAAGTTGGTTTTTTAACAAAAGAGATTTTTAAATTTTTTGCTAAACTACCCTTTGGCGGCATGTCCGAAGGTGAAGTAGTCGGTCCTGTTGGTATTGTTAGCCTTGTTGGTGAAGCAGCTGAAAGAAGTATTTTTGATGTACTATTTTTGGCAGCTTATATATCTATAAACCTAGGCATTGTTAATTTACTGCCAATTCCTGCACTTGATGGTGGTCGCGTTGTGTTTATACTTGTTGAGATTGTTAGAGGAAAACCAGTAGACCCTGAGAAAGAAGGCTTTGTTCATTTAGTTGGATTTGTATTACTATTATCTTTAATG
>Ga0209414_1000089_pt1 | contig 38170 bp, 35 predicted proteins | sample LakVidmifraction_4_FD_181154 | JGI IMG/M metagenome (GOLD analysis project Ga0209414, IMG submission 181154) | Hypersaline microbial communities from Lake Vida, Antarctica - Brine Hole Two &gt;0.2 micron (SPAdes) (version 2) | ecosystem: Environmental > Aquatic > Non-marine Saline and Alkaline >...
CCTGTGTACATAGTATGTTGCGACATCAGCCATTTTTGGATGATGCCCTTGCTAAAGATCTCATAAATTTCAGTTCTTTAGCCATTCACCTGCAACCGGATGTTGAAAAAGAATTGCGGAAACCGGTGAAACAGGGCTCTATAATAATGGCTTTGCGCCGGTATAATCCTAAGAAAAATCTTTTAAAGAACACCAATTTAAGGGATATGGGGGATATTTTAGTGCGATCTGGAATTACCGAATACACCTATATAAATTCTAAAAGCATCCTTGCCAGTCAAGCCGAATTGTTGAATATTGTAAAAGACGAACTTGGAGTTTATCTCAATTATTCCAGCAATTATCAGGAAAGCAATATCTTGGTGTCTGCAGATCTTAAAGAAACTGTAGCCAATTGTTTTAAAAATGAGATTCTGGTTTCGGTAAAGAATGAATTGTCCAGCATTACCATCGCTTTGCCAAAAAACAGTTCCAAGACCGTAGGATTGTATTTTTACATCTTTAAGCTTTTAGCTTATGAAGGAATTCCAGTATTTGAAATGATCTCAACCTCAAACTACTTTGCTTTGTTTCTGGAAAAGGAATATATCAATCAGGCCTTCTTATTGCTCAATGAAATTAAAATTTCATAAAAGAAAAATTAAACTGACTAAATTGATTCTACCAATAATCAAAATAAACGCCGGTCATTGCCACTGCTGTAATTAGAATTATAATAATTATAACGACAAATGTTGCTCCAAATCGGTTTTTTATTTTTTTTTGAATGATATATTCTTCAGATTTTTTATTGTTTTTATCCGGGATCTGCATATAACTGAATAATTTCTGTTTTAAATATAGGAATAATAAATTTTTAAAACCTCCTTATTATTTAAAATTTTCCCAATTCAACATGCAGATTTTTTGAATCTATTTATTTTTACCAACTATAAATCAAATATCTAATAAATGAAAAATATTTTAAAGGCAATTCTCGCTGGATGGGGTGCTAAAAAATTAGGTAGTGGTTGTGGCTGTTTTGGAATTATCATTGTTTTTATAATCTTATGGATCCTCCTGGGGTTGCTTGGGTTAAATTAAAAATACGTTTTGAAGCTATTGGATTTCCGTAAGGCTGTCATTCTGGACCAAATAGTAAATTTTTATTTTTTTTCGACCCCATTTTCTCGCCTTTTTTACATCTTCATCCATATAAATATCGATTTTATTCTTCCAGCGATGGTGCATTTTATCCTTCACAAAATAAACCCCTTCCAGGCCATCTATGCGGACAGGGGTATTATAATCCAAGCCTTTTTTAATCAAATCTCTGGAAACGGCGATCACCTTTATACCAGGTTTTAAAGTGTCTCCCCATGCTGTAATTTTGGGATTTCCTGCACCGGTTTGGGACCTCACGGAATTATATGCCGAAGCTGAAACAGTTAAAGAATCCCAGACTTCCAAAGGAACTTCTGCTTTATTAGAAGAAAAGTCGCAACCGGACAACCCTGCTGAAAAATAAATAATTGTTATGACAAAAAAGACCTGGGCTATTTTTATATGAATCATCTTAAGCCGGTTTATTAAGTTGCCCATTCTAACGCTTTTAATAAATAGTTATTGAGTGTTTTGTTCGGGAATTAGATTTATTACTTTTTTTCATAAAACCATATATTTTATCTGGTTAAAATTTAGAAGGGTCAAAAAATAAGCATATTACATTAAAAATAACGCAATAATTCTTGTTTTTTGATTATGAAAAATTCTGTCAGAATTGTAGACTCCTGATTATGAACACTAAACGGAGAAAATAAAATGAACAACCTAAACTCGAATATCGAGTGGCTTTTAATAAAATTTAAGGCTGACATATTTTCCGATTATAATTTTATGCCTGAAATTTTTTCAGGATTTATTGTTGAAATTGCGAATTATCTAATATTAAGTGGTGATATATCGAATTTTAATGCTTTTTCGCGGGGATTTAAGCTACCTGCAGCACCAATCTTTGTTTTTCCGGACTTTGGCTTGGTTTTGGCACATACTTTAGAACAAAGTAAAAATTGAAGATAGCTTTCCACAAAAATATTGTGTAGGGTATTTTTTAAATTGAAAAAACAATATTATGAGTTTAGTAAAAGAGAATGACACTGTAAAAGTACACTACACAGGTAAATTGGCAGACGGACAGGTTTTTGACAGTTCGGAAGGAAAAGATCCAATAGAATTTACCTTAGGACAAGGTCAATTGATCCCAGGTTTTGAAAAAGGCCTTATCGACATGAAATTAAATGAGAAAAAAACCATTAATATTCCTAAAGACGAAGCTTATGGTGATTCTCGCGAAGATTTGGTTCAAGAGGTTCAAAAAAGCGAACTTCCTGAAGAGATCAAACCAGAAGTTGGAATGGGACTTGTTTCAAAATCTCAGGATGGAAGAGAAATGAATTTGGTAGTAGCCGAAGTTAAAGAGGAATCTATTGTAGTAGATGGAAACCATCCTTTGGCCGGAAAAGACCTTATTTTTGATCTTGAAGTTGTAGAGATTAAAGAAACAGAGATCAAAGAATAACTTTATTGATATTTTTTGCCAGGCCTCACAAGTTTTAAAACCTGTGAGGCCTTTTTTTATGACAAATTTTCAAGATATTTAAGTCCCTCTGCTGAAACCTGTTTCTGTCAAAACTTCTAAAATTAAAAATTGGCATTCCTTGTTCTAAAATCCCTCCTTTCTAAATCTTTATTGGTTAAGTTTATTATAAAACTTCGATTAATAAAATTTGGATTTCTATCTTTATGCATCTTGAAATAAAAGAAAAATATAATATTATGAAAAGAAAAGGTACAGCCGTATGGAACGGTACAATAAAAGAAGGAAAAGGAACTTTAAGTACACAAAGCGGAGTACTAAAAAGTGCTCAATATTCATTTACATCACGTTTTGAAGAAGGAATTGGTACGAATCCTGAAGAACTTGTAGGCGCGGCACATGCAGGATGTTTTACGATGCAACTTTCTGCAAATTTGACCAAAGCCAATTTTACTCCCGGAAAACTTGAAACAACCTGTGAAATCACTCTTGAAGCAGGGACTGTAACCAAATCCCATTTAATTCTTACTGCTGAAGTTGCAGGTATTGAAAAAGCTAAATTTGATGAAATAGTGGCTGATGCCAAGAAAAATTGTCCAATTTCAAAACTTCTCAATACTGAGATCACTTTATCGGCAACACTAGTTTAATAAATAGATTCCCCGGTTAACAAATAAGAACACTTTTTAAAGGCCCGAAGAAATTAATTTTCCGGGCCTTTATTATTTTTAAGGCAAATTTTAAGTGCGTTATAAATTGATGTTTTTAATCCCTGTTCCATTTTGTTTTGGGAAGTAAACTTTTGGTTGACTTCCAGCTCAATTCCGGAATACTTCTTCGGGAATTCGTTTCGCAAATAAGTGGTAAACCCATCTCCAATTCCCAAATAAGGATAGTTATATCGAATCTTTAAAGAAGGTGATTGCAGCAGAAGTTGCTGTTTAAGGTTTTTACAAAAGCTTTTTTCCCGGGCTTTTGAAGGATCGTAAAGCAAACCTATATCGGCATTCCTGGATTCTCCGTTCCATACCGGTGTAAAACTGTGAACAGAAAAATGAAGTACCTCCTCCCCTTTGGCAATAAGTTCCGAAATCTTTTTTTCAACCTCATATCGGTAAGGGAAATAAAAGGTTTCAATTAGTTCCATTTTTTCTTTGTCAGAAAGGTCTGTTGTAAATTCTGAAAATAATTTTGGATGGCCCTGAGAGCGGTTAATTTCAATAAGCAATCTGCTCATTGTGTTAGATTGGCTGAAAAGAGCCAGATTTGAAAGATGATAAAACAGATCAAGAGCGCCCAGATCCAAACCCCGATGGGAATTCAGGGCTTCCTGAGCATCCGCAAACAGCGGCAAATATTTTATCGGTATTTTATTGCCACCGTGTTCACAGGTGAGCACCAGTTTCATGGTTTAAAAAGTTTATTTTCGGCAAGACAGGTTCCCAATCTATTATAGACGCCCTTGAGATGTTCTTCTGAAAAATCATCTCCAACTGCCTCTAATATCCGGGTTGACAAACTGCCGTTTTCCAACAGGAATTCAATGCTTTTCTGGTGTTTAACTGAAATATTTTCCTGTTGCCTTTTATAAAGTTTTCCCCATATTTCTCCTGCACTACATTCCTCTTCAATATCAAACAAATTGAGATATCTCATATCTGTGATCACTGTGGTTTCAGCGTCTTTAATTACGTTGTTAAAAATCGCGAACAATTCATCTTCATGCCAGGATTTTTGATCCTGGCATGAAACCAATTCTTCACTTACCAATAGTTTGAGTACTTCAATAATTAAAATCGCGATTGAAATATCGGCTTTGGGGCATTCCTGTATATCTATCACCCTGATCTCAATTGCATTTCTGTCAAATCTGGCAATAGCACCGCGGGAATTTAAGAAATGATGGTCCAGAATATTTTCAACATCGTGCGGCTTAATAGCCTTGTTGATAGGATCAAAAATATCCCGGTAATAATCTTTTTTGGTAAAAACCTGCTCGGGGATCACCTTTCCCGCCATTTCCGGGATTTCTTTCTGATTTGTTTTATATACATTCAGCCGGGCATCTTTAAAGCCTGTAGCTTCACCTTCAAAAATAGGTGAACTCGCGCTCAAAGAGGGAATTATTGGCAATAAAATACGGATTGCCGCGTGCAGTTTTTCAAATTCGGCATCGTCAAAAAACGGCAGATTGATGTGCATACTTTGCACATTGCTCCAACCGTGCCCCCTGCAATCAAAAATGCGGTTATACAGCGCGTAAATTTTGCTGTAATTGTGCAACCATAACTTCATTTCTGTATCGGGATGCATCAGAGGATGTGATGCTGAAGGCCATAATTTAGCATCCAACGGTTCTAAAAGTTTGTTTATTTCATTGATATTATCAAAAAACAGTTCATCTAAATCTTCAAGATCATCTGTTGGGCCATTGGTTTTAAGTTCAACCACATGTGCTACCAACTCATTGCTCCATTCAATTTTTCCATTTTCGATATCCGATGTGATAGCCCCGCTTTTAGCTATCATTAACTGATCGACAATTGGAGCGACTTTGAGATCTGAATTTCTAACCAACATATATTCCAGTTCAATGCCAAAAACTTCAAAAAGGTGATAACTCATAGTTGCTTTTTTTCCAAACGGTTTTTTAATGCCGATAAAATATCGATATAAACCTGATCTCCGTAAAACCGGTCTTCAACCCCAAAATCGATATTGGGATTGTCGTTGATTTCAATTACTAATGGCTTTCCGTTGACCTCTTTTACATCAATTCCATATAAACCCTTCCCCATCAATCTTGCCGATTTAAGCGCAACACTTAAAATCTCTTTAGGTACTTCTTCTATTGGAAGGCAATCTGCATTGCCATCCTGATCGTCTACATTTTTTGCGTCCCAGTTGTAAATTTGCCAATGGCCTTTTGCCATATAATACCGGCAGGCAAAAATTGGACGGTCATCTAGGATCCCTATACGCCAGTCGTATTCAGAAAAGGTGAATTCCTGGGCAATAATAAGTTCAGATTTTTTTAACATCATATTTACCAATTCCTGAAACTCATCTTCAGTTTCGGCCTTTTTAACTCCAAAAGAAAAAGTGGAATCAGGCGATTTTAAAACACAAGGCAAACCGGTGATCTTTAAAACTTCATCCTTATTATGCTTATGTACAATCACAGTTTTTGGAGTTGGAATATTCGCATTTTGCAAAGCTTCAGCCATAAAAACCTTATTACAGCATTTTAAAATGGCATCGGGATAATCTACCAGGGCGATATCTTCCTGCTGGGCCTTCCGCGTAAAAGCATAGGCTTCATTATTCACTTCCGTGCTCTGGCGGATAAACAGCGCATCAAAAGCAGAAAGCCTGGAAAGATCTTTCGGAGAAAGAATCTCCACATAAAAATTCATTTTTTCGGCTAAATCTACAAATTTCTTTATGGCTTTTGCATTGCTTGGCGGCGCAGGGTCGTTGGTTTGCACCAATATGGCGAGATCGTAATGAGCTGTATTTTGCTTGGGAGTATCGTATCTTTTTTTCGCAAAGTATTGGGAAGCAAAATAATGCATGCTCTCTTTATGTTCATGTGGAATTTCAGATTCTGAAATGGCCCTGATGTTCTTAATGTTCCATTTAGTTGTAAAATTGAATTTTACACGCAAGAAGGGGATCTGGAAATATTTATGGAACATCGCGCTCAACTCTGTGTACTTTTGCGCTACATTTTGACCAAAATAAATACTGAGCGTAAATTCCTGGGATTTGATATTTTTAAGGCTTTTCTGGATCAGATCATCGAAATCTTCGAATACAATTTTGACCAGTTTTGGTTCCCGCAGATCTACGAGATTTGTAACCGTAGGAATGGCAAGATGTCCCCGGGCTTCCGCTAAAAGCGAAACATAATATCCAATAGACTGGTATGAATAATCCTTGCAAAGGTTAAAAATACGTGCCTTTTTAATTTGTGCATATTTAGGATTGGTGAGATATTCCTGGGAAGATACTATTGAAATATTATCTACCGGAATATCCCAGTTTTCAGGTTTATTAACCACTATTATTTTATCCATGAGAAGTATTAAAAGTTATCAAATTTAGATCAAATTTTAATTGCATTCCTGAAAACTTTAAATCAAATTAATTTTCTGCTAAAATGCCAATAACAAAATAAAAGCTGAATATGATATGATAATAATTAGTGTTTCTGTCCGTGACATTTCATAATCTTAAAAAATTTGCATAATAAGTCAAACCTTATTTTAGTTTTTTTCGAAGGTTTCATTATTTATTCTTATTTTCGGCCTGAATCAGAATTGACAGAAATATGAAACTTATAACCACTTTCAATGTTTTTTTACTTTTAACCTTTGCTGTGCAGGCACAAAATCCGGAAGCAGCACTTTTTGAAAAAGCAAGAGCTATTCACGAGAAAGTCATTACAATTGACACTCATAATGATATAAATATAAGCAATTTTACAGACTCCCTTAATTATTCAATGAATTTAAACACCCAGGTAAATATTCCTAAAATGGAAGAAGGGGCTGTAGATGTTAGCTGGTTTATTGTTTATACCGGCCAGGGCGAACTCAATGCGGAAGCATATAAAAGTGCGTACGAAAATGCAATGTCCAAGTTTGAGGCTATCCACAAACTTGTGAATGAATTTGCACCGGAAAAAATTGGTTTGGCTACTTCCTCCAAGGAAGTCAGGAAACTAGTGAACGATGGTAAATTGGTTGCGATGATTGGCGTGGAAAACGCTTATCCTATTGGAGAAGATCTTGAAAATATAGAAAAATTCTATAACCTGGGCGCTCGTTATATGTCATTGTCTCATAACGGACACAGCCAGTTGAGCGATTCCAACACCGGCGAAGAAAATAATGAATGGTTGCATAACGGATTAAGTGAACTTGGGAAAAAGGCCATTGTAGAAATGAACCGTTTGGGAATGATGATAGATGTTTCGCATCCGTCAAAAGAAGCTATTAAACAAATGTTTGAGCTCTCAAAAGCACCGCTTATTGCCTCCCACTCTTCAGCCCGTGCACTTTGCAATCACAGTAGGAATCTGGACGATGAACTTTTAATGCTTTTTAAAGAACACGGCGGAGTGGTACAAACTGTTGCCCTTAATGAATATTTAAATGCCGAAAAATACAATGCTTTTAATACAGCTCAAACCCAGATTTATAAAAGCATGGGAAATAAAATGGAGTTTGAAGTATTATCCCATGACAGCATAAGAAACTTAAGTGAAGATTTACGCCTGGCCTATGATGAAGGATTTGATAAAGTAACAGAAGCTGCCGCTCCGGAAATTGAAATTCTGAAAAACGATATTCCTCCCGTTAACGTAACCGATTTTGTAGATCACATAGATTATATGGTGAATTTAATAGGAATTGATCACGTGGGAATAAGCTCCGATTTTGATGGTGGCGGCGGAATTGAAGATTGGAAAGATGCTTCTGAAACCTTTAATGTCACATTGGAACTTGTGAAACGCGGTTATACTGAAGAAGAAATAGCCAAATTATGGGGAGAGAATCTTTTAAGGGTTTTGGATGAAGTACAAGCTGTGGCAGAAGGACTTCAGAAAGTATAAATTTTTTACTGAATTATTTAAAATAAATTATTAAACATTCATGCATTTGTGGCTTAACCATTTCAATGTGGATTTTTTAAGCCACTAATGCACGAATAATTTTATAAAACCTTCATTTTGAATACCAATTTTTAAACCAAAACTTTTTCCTCTTTTTCACTTTTCACTTTCCACTTTCTACTACATCAACAGGATAAAGCTTCATACAACCTAGTTAATTGTAAATGAACATTATAAAAATTAATCAAGTGAAATTTGAAAAATATTTCCGGGTTCATGATTTCCTTCATTTGAAATATATAATTTTCCATCTTTACTGAAGGTCATTCCTTCTGCCTGCCTGAATTGCTCTTCCTTAAAAACATGAAGTTTTAAGGGTTTTCCGCTAGGATCCAGGATTAGCAATTTTGGATTTTTTGCTTCCAGAACATAGATATTCCCGGTTAGCGGATGAATTCCAATCTCAGTAGGACGAAGTATTTTATCAGATTTTTTAACTTCCAGAATATTAAAAACATTGTCGTTAAAATTAATATTAAACACAGGTTCGGGCTTTAATTGTTTTGTACTCAAATCAAAAGCAAAAATGGGCTTAAATTCGTCCTTGTCCATATCCTTAATATTGAGCAACAACCTATTATTTTTCTTATCATAGCACAAACCTTCAAAATTGTATTTTCCTTTAAGTGGGATTGTATGTTTTATGGCAGGCGCTGTTTGGTTCGCGAAGTCATTTACTTCAAAAATACTTCCGTCACTTCTTAAAACATAGGCCGTTGTACCAACTAAAGCAATTCCTTCATAATCCCCGGAATCTCCAAATTCAATTTTCTGTTCTATTTTTGAGGTCTTTAAATTATAAATAAATATAATCCCGGCTTCATCCTGTATGCAGGCAATCCTGTTATTATCCATCATTGCAATTCCCGAAACTTCCCTTAATATATCTGGTAGCTCCCATTTTTGAACAATTTTAACCAATTGAGCTCCCGGCATTGACCTGGCGGGAGCGATTCCGTCAAATGAAAAATAAATTGCTCCTACCAACAGAAGCGCTCCTGTAATTATTAAAAATGCTGTTTTTTTCATAGTGCTGCAAATTAAGGAAATCCCGGAAACTATCGTCTGTCTATATTTTATTCAAATAAAATATTTAGCCAAAATCAATTTAAAATCAATTCAAAAGTTAAATATCCATTAAAAGCTACTTTTTTATGCATAGTACTGTAACAATTTTGTTTTTACATAGTCTATTAGATATAACCCTTAAAAATTTAATATTATGGCAACTTTAGAAAACATCATCAGGAATTACAGTTTCATTAAAGATGAAGATTCAACCCATCGCAGGCATTTTATGAACTCCGTCAAATCCAAGAGAGATTGTTGGAACAACAGAAGACGATTCGGACATTGATCCTCATTAAATCAGAAGAGATGAATTTCCCTAAAAAATAGTCGGTACACTCAGAGATACCGGCTATTTTTTGATTATCACCCTCCCCTAATCCACATTTAACTTTCATAAAAACCGTTAAAAATACTTAAACAACCTTATAAAATTTATAAGTATTCGTTTCTTTGCAGCCTTTAAAACCTACCATGCTAGAACGAATTAAAAAGTCCGCTAAATTAAAATGGGCTCTTGGGATATTATTAGTTTTAATTGCCCTGCCTCTATTATTTTATATCAGTATTTATTTTGGATTCTTCGGAAGAATTCCCACTTCAAAAGAATTGAGCGAACTTAAACAAAGTGAAGCTACCCAGGTTCTTTCAGATGAGGGAAAATTAATTGGGAAATATTACATATTTGACCGCCAGCCCATAGTTTACGAACAATTGCCTCAACACCTCATAGATGCCTTAATTGCGACTGAGGATATCCGCTTTTTTGAGCACGGCGGGATAGACAGCAGAAGTTTGCTCAGAGTTTTCTTTAAAACACTATTGCTTCAGGATAAATCTTCGGGTGGTGGAAGTACCATTACCCTGCAGCTTGCCAAAAATTTATATGGAAGGAAAAATCACAATTTAGGAATTGTTGTAAATAAACTTCAGGAATCTATTATTGCAAAACGTCTGGAAGATGTTTATTCAAAAAATGAAATTTTGACTCTTTACTTCAATACGGTTCCTTTTAGCGATAATACTTTTGGCATTGAAAGCGCGGCGATCAAGTTTTATGACAAACATACAAGAGAACTCAATTTGGAAGAATCGGCTGTATTGGTGGGGATGTTAAAAGCCTCCCATTATTATAATCCGAGAATTTTTCCTGAAAGAAGCCGGTTGCGCCGTGATGTAGTTTTGGTGCAAATGAATAAATACGGATTTTTAAGCGATCCTGATTTGCAGCAGGCCAAACAAAAGGATTTGGCCCTGGATTACCATTATTATGGTCATGACCAAGGTTTGGCGCCTTATTTTCGTGAACAGCTTCGCCAGGATCTCAGCGCTATTCTGGACACCTTAAAAACAAAAAACGGAGAATCCTTTAATATTTACCGTGACGGCCTGATCATACACACTACTTTAAATTTTAAAATGCAGGAACTGGCCGAGGAAGCCGTGAGTGCCAGTATGGAAAAGTTGCAGAAAACCCATGAAAGATCCTATGGAAAAAAAGGGCCGTGGATTACAAATAAACAAATTATAATGGATGCGGTTAAGCGCACCGATATTTATAAAAAGCTCAATAAAGAGGGACTATCAGACGATGATATTTTAGCCAATCTGAACAAAGAAACCAGTGAAATGGAGCTTTTTAGTTATGATGAGGAAAAAATTGTCACAGCGAGCACCCTAGACAGTATTTCTCATTACCTGAAATTTTTGAACACCGGGTTTTTAGCATTAGAACCCAGTACAGGAGCAGTAAAAGCATGGGTGGGTGGAATAGATTTTGAACATTTTAAATACGATCATGTATCCCAAAGCAAGCGGCAGGTTGGTTCCACCTTTAAACCTTTTGTTTACACCGCTGCCCTGGAAAACGGAATGGAACCCTGCACCTATTTTTCGCCAAATGAAGTTACTTATGAAGATGGATGGACCCCATCTAATTCCGGTTCATTAAGTGATGATCCGTATATGAATTACAATTTAAAGACCGCCCTGAGTCATTCTATAAATACCATCGCGGTAAAAGTACTGATGGAAACAGGTATTGATAAAGTTGTTGATCAGGCTAAAAAAATGGGAATTGAATCCAAATTGCCCAGTGTACCTTCACTTGCACTTGGAACGGCAGAACTTAGTGTAAAGGAACTCGCAAAAGCCTATACAAGTTTTGTGAATAACGGAAAATCCAGCACACCATATTATATCACCAAAATTGAAGATGGAAACGGAAATGTTTTAGCTGAATTTAAACCGGAAATCTCAAAAACACGTGTGATTTCAGAGGTTAACCGTCAGGTAATGATAGAGATGATGAAAGCCACCGTAAATGAAGGAACGGCAATAAGGTTAAGAAGCACCTATAAATTACAAAATGATATTGCCGGTAAGACCGGAACCACTCAATCCAATAAGGACGGATGGTTTGTTGGGATAACCCCAAAATTGGTCACCGTAACCTGGGTTGGAGCAGATGATCACCGAATTGGGTTCAGGAATACGGCAATTGGCCAGGGCGCTAATTCCGCATTGCCAATTTTTGCATTGTTTCTGCAGAAATTAAATCAGGAAAATGAATTTAATGAGATTACGCAGGCTCGTTTTAAAACGCCTTCTAATGAAGTTGTTGAAATGATGGATTGTGAAGTAAGTCAACGGGATGGCTTTTTTGAACGTTTATTATCCAGTCCGGAGAAGAAAAAAGGAAATAAACGAAATGGGAAAAAGAAAAAAGGCTTTTTTAACCGCTTATTTGGTAAAAAGGATAAGAATTAAAGTAACTCAGCAGTTCATAAAAATTTGAGTTCCTAAAATGTCAAAAGTAAAGACCTCAATTTTACTGAAGAGACAAGGAGGTGAATTTTTAAATTTTTTCATACAAACAGCTAATTTTCAAATAAACTTTGCTGTTTTGCTCAATATTGGTCCATTTTTATTTTTTCTTTGAACTCAAAGTACTTCAAACTTTAGGCACTTTACGTTCAGGTTGCTAATTTGCATCCTTTGTCAAATTGGAAAGAGCTTAAAACTGACTCCGTAAATTTACCAAAAGCCTCAGGAATAATGGATAAACGTTTAGAACTTCAATATCAAGGATTTTTGGCCACTCCTCCACTTTGGTTTAAAAATGATTTGTTCAATCTGCCACAATTTGAATTCCCCAAGGCTCCACTGCTTTCAAAAGAAACAATACTGACAGGAAGTCCATCCCTGCTCACCAATTTTGTGCTTGGGAAACGGGCAGAAAGCTTTTTTGACCTCGCACTTACACATTCAGACAGATTTCAAGTGATTGCTAAAAACATCCAAATTCAGCGGGAAAAGATAACTTTGGGTGAAATCGATTTTTTAATTAAAGACACCATCAAAAACAGGCAATTTCATGTAGAATTGGTTTGCAAATTCTACGTATATGATCCCTCTTTTGAGAATGAATTGGAACGCTGGATCGGTCCTAACCGAAAAGACACATTGCTTCAGAAAACTGAAAAATTAAAGCATAAGCAATTGCCGCTTCTCTATAAACCTGAAACCGAGCCTTATCTTTCAGAATTAAACCTGCAGTCTGATAAAATTCAACAGGAAGTATGTTTTAAAGCCAATTTATTTATTCCGAAAAACCTTAAAAACAAGGAATTTGAGCATATCAACCATCAATGTATTTCAGGATTTTGGTTACATTCTGAAGAATTTACCGAAATCGATTATGGCAAGTTTCAATTTTTAGCGCCAAAAAAACAAGATTGGTTCATAGATCCGAAATATGGTGAGAATTGGGTTTCATATTCTGTAATAAAAGAAAGTATCGAGGAATTATTTCTTCAGAAAAAATCCCCACTTCTTTGGATCAGGATAAACAAAAGGCAGTTCGAGCGTGCATTTGTAGTTTGGTGGTAGTGTTTATATTTCATAATAGTTAAAATTATCAAGATTTAGTTCCAAAGTATTTTTTCCTGAATTGTTAAATTTTCATGGGATTAGCTTGTAACTTTGGCCCTCTTAAAAAACCAATGAAATTTTTATGAAGTCCAATTTTGAAGAAGCGATCAAAACTACCTGGTTTAGTATTCTTGGAAATGCTTTGTTTGCTATTGCCAAAGGAATTACAGGGATTTTTGGGAATTCCTACGCTCTTATTGCCGATGCAATTGAATCTACCACAGATGTGTTTTCATCCATTTTTGTGCTTCTTGGTTTGAAATATGCAAATAAACCCCCGGATGCCAACCATCCTTATGGTCATGGGAAAGCAGAACCTTTGGTTACATTTGCCATTGTCGTATTTTTGGTGGCATCTGCCACTGTGATCGCTTACCAAAGCATTGAACATATCCGGACTCCGCAAGAAATTCCCGAGCCTTACACCCTTATTGTATTGGCCGTAATTATAGTAATTAAAGAATTTTTTTATAGGGTAGTTTCCAAAAAAAGTGATGAAACAAAAAGCACCGCGCTTAAAGCAGATGCCTGGCACCACAGAAGCGATGCCATAACTTCCCTGATGGCTTTTATAGGTATTTCCATCGCCTTATTTATGGGGAAAGGTTATGAATCTGCAGATGACTGGGCAGCCTTGTTGGCTTCCGGGTTTATTTTGTACAACGCATATAGAATCCTCAGGCCGGCATTGGGAGAAGTCATGGATGAACATATGTATGATGATATGATCAAAAATATCCGGAAAGAAACTGAAAAAGTTCCTGGGGTGAAGGAAACTGAAAAATGCCTTGTTCGTAAAGCCGGAATGACTTTTCATGTAGATTTACACGTTGCTGTAAATGCTGAAATTACTGTCAAGAAAGGACATTATATTGCACATAGGGTCAAAGACCGGTTGTTGTCTGAATTGCCAGAAATTGCAGATGTCTTGGTCCATATTGAACCATTTGAAGAATTGAATTAATTTTAACTTATTTGATGATTTTTCAATTTCACATCCATACAAGATGTTCTCTTTTTTATCTGTCTAAATTATAGGTTTTAATCTATGATCAAATTCGATTATTTAAGGGGTTAATAAATAAGTCTATTTTATTTTATCCTTTTTAATCTCAGTACTTTAGACTTTAAGTACTGTTTAGTTTCCTATTTATTAAGAAATATTTAGCACTCCACAAGCAATTTATCCTTTGATTTTAAATCGATTAAGCTTAAATTGATCCTGTAATAACCAGAAAAAAAAGTAGGTCATGGAATTAATGAGTCAACAGGAATTTGGTAAATTGTCACAATTTACAAATGAGGATTGTGTTTCGATATTTATTCCAACCCAACGTGCCGGACATGAGGTTTTGGAGGGAAAAAACCGGATCAATCTGAAATCAAAATGGAATGAGATCAAGAAGCAACTTGAAAAAAAAGGTATTTCGGCTGAAAAGATAAAAAATATTGGAAAGCCAATTGAAGAATTATTGCAGGATAAGGATTTTTGGCGCCACCAATCTGATGGTTTAGCTGTTTTTTCTGCTGAAGGTTTTTTTGATAAATATACTCTTCCCATCAATTTTGAGGAATATCATTATATCTCCAGGGAATTTTACATTAAACCCCTTGTACCCATTCTCAATGAAGATGGAAGGTTTTATCTCCTTTCATTACAATTGGAAGACGTCGCCTTATATGAATCGACCCAACACAGTATTGGCTTGGTGTATATAGAAGATCTTATCCCAACCAGATTGCAGGAACGTGTTGGATTTGATTTTAAAGAAAAGGCCCTTCAACAAAGGCCACAGCAACAAAGCGAGGGAAATACAGGGTATCACGGTCACGGAGGCGCTGACAACAATAAGAAAAGCGAAATTTTCAGATACTTCAGGGCAATAGACGAAGGCCTGGGAACTGTGCTACACAATAAAAAATCTCCTCTAGTGATCGCCTGCCAGGATTCCTTTTTTCCAATTTATAAGGAAGCCAATACTTATCAATTTTTATATGGGGAGGAGACTGTTGGAAACCCGGCTAATATGGATATGTTGGACTTGCATGAAAAGGCATTGAAAATTATTGAGCCTTATTTTGAAAAAACCAAAAGAGAAAAACTTAAAAAATTCGAAGATTTAAATCAAACTGTTAAGTCTTCTGCCTCTGTTCATGATATCATTCCTGCCATAATTCAGGGAAAAGTTGATACTCTTTTCCTGGCGAACAAAGAGGATATCTGGGGAACTTATAATGAAGAGAAAATGGCAGTGGAAATTCAGGATGGTCAAACATCAAAAAACACTTCCCTAATGAACCTGGCGGCCAAAGCTGTAATTGAACATGGTGGTGACGTGTTTTTGATTGAACCCGATGCAATGCCGGAAAAAAGTTCAAAAATGAACGCCCTTTATAGGTTTAGTTAAATAAGATCAAAAGTTCAGATCATTTCTGAAATGAAAAAAATTCGCCAGGTGGAAAAAAATTCTGCCTGACGATTTTTTTTATTTTATCAGACGAACGTGTTTATTAAAAAAGCTAACTTAGCTTCATAAAATTTATAACAATGGAAAATAATTTGGCTGTATTAATAGATGGGGATAATATTCCTTCAGCATACGTAAGAGAAATGATGGAGGAAATCGCTAAATACGGAAATCCAACAATTAAACGTATTTACGGGGATTGGACAAAACCGCAACTTGGAAAATGGAAAAGTGTGTTGTTGGAAAATGCGATTAACCCTATGCAACAATACGGATATACTACCGGTAAAAACGCTACCGACTCTGCGATGATAATAGATGCGATGGATATTTTATACTCCCAGAAAGTTCAGGGGTTTTGTCTGGTTTCCAGCGACAGTGATTTTACGCGTTTGGCCACCCGTTTGCGCGAAGCAGGGATGAAAGTGATCGGGATTGGAGAAAAGAAAACCCCCAGACCTTTTATTGTGGCCTGTGATAAATTCATTTATATCGAAATTCTGAAGGATGTATCCAAAGAACAGGAAGCTGAAGTTGTAAAAGGAAAGCCAGAAAAAAAGGACAATCTAGATAAAATCACCCCTAAAGTGATCAAATTGATCGCCAGCACCATTTCTGATGTTGCCGATGAAGACGGCTGGGCATTTCTTGGAGATGTTGGTGGATTGCTTCAAAAGAAACAACCCAATTTTGACTCCCGGAACTATGGATTTCAAAAACTGACTCCTATGATCAGTTCCATCGATAAGTTTGATGTGGAATCACGTGAAAATCCTGTCGGCCGCTTTAAACTGATCTACGTTAGAAATAAAACTGACAAGTAAAGTCAATTTTAATTACTGCTCCTAAAATTATTCATAATCCCATGCGAAGCATAAAAAAAATCCATAAAGCGGAATACCGCCCGATTGCCGATTTGATCACTTATTCGCCAATGCCAACCCGGGATTTGCAAATGATAGATCCGTTCCTATTTTTAAACCATCATGGGCCACAAAAATATGCTCCAAATAACAATGGCTTACCTTTTGGACCACACCCGCATCGGGGAATGGAAACCGTGACTTTTATTCTGGAAGGAGATATTGCACATAAAGATTCCAACGGACATAAAAGCATAATTCAAAGTGGCGGAGTACAATGGATGACCGCCGGCAGCGGACTTATACATGCGGAAGTCTCTTCTGATGAATTTAAGAAACACGGTGGGAATCTTGAAATCCTTCAGCTATGGTTGAATCTTCCCGCAAAGTTAAAAATGACAAAACCACAGTACAAAGGTTTTCAGAAAGATGGAATTCCCAAAACATCTTTGGATGAAGGAAAAATCACGGCACAGATTATATCCGGTAATTTCAACGGAACTAAAGGAGCTTTCCAAACTTTGACAAATGTAAATTTAACAACGCTCTTTTTTAAAGAATCCGGAAAGTTGGATTTAACTGTTCCAAAGGAAAATAACATCTTTTTCTATGTGATCAAAGGAGAATTGCTGGTAAACGAAAAACAGGTAAATGCCCTCAATCTCGCAGAATTTGAGAATGATGCCGAAAACCTTAGAATTGAAGCCCAAAGCTATAGTATTCTTTTATTCGGTCATGCTGCTCCTTTAAACGAACCTGTAGTTGCCAGAGGACCATTTGTAATGAACAGCATGGACGAAATCCACCAGGCTTATAAAGATTATGAGGCCGGGAAATTTGGGGAGTGGAAAGAATAGTTTAATGCCTTCCTTCCAGAACTTTTACGATATCCTTTAAAGTAAACCCCTTTGCCTGAAGCAGAATTAAATAGTGAAACAATAAATCGGCGCTTTCATTTAAAAACAAGTCATCATTATCATCTTTAGCTTCAATTACAGTTTCTATCGCCTCTTCCCCTACTTTTTGAGCGATGCGATTGATCCCTTCATCAAAGAGAGAAACTACATAACTGTTTTTTTCCAGACGTAATTCAGGTTCAATCCCGCTTAACTTCTTACGATCTTCAATAATCCCTTCAAGTTTACTCAGAAATCCGAAGTTTGGATTATTGTCTTCTCCCCAACAGGTATCAGTGCCGGTATGGCAGGTTGGGCCGTGCGGAATCACTGAAATCAGCAAGGAATCACTATCACAATCATTCTTTATATTCACCAATTCCAGGTAATTTCCGCTCTCTTCACCTTTGGTCCACAATCTATTTTTACTCCGGCTATAGAAAGTGACTTTTTTTAATTCGTTAGTTTTTAAAAAAGCTTCCTCATTCATATATCCCAGCATCAACACATTTTTTGTAATTGCATCCTGAATAATTGCCGGAACCAGTCCATCATTGTTTTTATTAAAATCTATTTTCATAACTTAATTTTATTATAATATTCAAACACATTAGACTTGCATCCTGCTTTCTTACTTCTAACTTTCTTCAGTCTTGTCTCCTGGCTCTTGTTTTATACTTCTAACTTTTTTGAGTCTGTTCTCTCTATTCTTTTCTATTTAATCTAACTTCTCAAATCTCTCATTTCTTAAATCCTGACAGCTATCCCATTCCTTCTCAATTCCTGCTTTAAATCAAAAATTTCAATTTCCTTAAAGTGAAAAACACTCGCCGCAAGTGCTGCATCTGCCTTTCCTTCTTTAAAAGTATCGCAAAAATGCTGCATATTTCCGGCACCTCCCGAGGCTATTATGGGAATGTGCAATTCTGATGAAAGCCGGGCAAGGGCTTCATTGGCAAAGCCGTTTTTGGTGCCATCGTTATTCATAGATGTAAATAAAATCTCCCCTGCGCCACGTTTTTCAACCTCTTTAGCCCAATCGAATAAATTGAGATCGGTTGGGATCTGTCCGCCCATTAAATGTACGATCCATTCTCCATCTATTTTCTTGGCATCTATAGCCACTGTGATACACTGGTTGCCAAATTTTGCCGCCAAATTATTGATGAGCTGCGGATTTTTTATCGCTGAAGAATTAATAGAAACCTTATCGGCACCATTTTTAAGCAAAATATCTACGTCTTCTACAGATGAAATTCCGCCTCCTACAGTAAATGGAATATTTACCTTTTCTGCAACCCTCAAGACCAACTCGGCAAGGGTTTTTCGCTTTTCTTCTGTCGCCGAAATATCCAAAAAAACCAGTTCGTCAGCTCCTGATCTAGCATAAATTTCAGCCAATTCCACCGGATCTCCTGCATCTCGAAGATCCAAAAAATTTATTCCTTTAACCGTTCTGCCATCTTTTATATCCAGACAGGGAATTATTCTTTTTGTAAGCATCTTTTTTTAGTATTGAGTATTGAGATAATAGTATTGAGATATGAGTTATTAGAATTTAACTGATTAGTGTTTACCAATTTTAAACATTAATTTCTATGTTACATATCTCCTTTTTCCCGCAGATTTAGGCTGATAATAATCTATTTAATTCATAAAATTTCGGTTTATTTTTTCAATTGTCTTGTTTCTTGGCGCTTGATTCTTGGTGTTTACAATTGATCTCAATACCCAATAATTTGTACTCAATATTAATTCATAATAAACGCTTCCAGCTCCTTCAGACTTATTCTTCCTTCGTAAATCGCTTTTCCAATGATGGTTCCTTCACATCCCATTTCAGCTAATTTGGGAAAAGTTGAAATTCCTCCGGAAGCAATCAGGTTTATTGTTCCTGCTCCAGTCTTTGTTTCAGCAATGATCTTTTTATAGAGTTCGAATGAAGGCCCTTCCAGCATCCCATCTTTGGAAATATCGGTGCAAATTACATATTTCACACCTTCATTTTGATATTGCTGAATAAAAGGGATCAATTCTTCTTCCGATTCTTCCTGCCATCCGCTTATGGCTACTTTTTCATTATTGGCATCGGCCCCAAGGATGATTTTATCACTTCCAAATTTTTGCAGCCAGGATTTAAACATTTCAGGATCCTTCACTGCAATACTACCACCTGTAATTTGATGTGCTCCACATTCAAAAGCCACCTGCAAATCTTTATCAGATTTTAATCCTCCGCCAAAATCTATTTTTAAACCAGTTTTGGAAGCTATTTGTTCCAAAACCTTATGATTTACAATATGCTTTGACTTTGCCCCATCCAGATCTACAAGGTGTAAATATTCAATTCCGTGGGCTTCAAATTGCTTTGCAACTTCCAACGGATTCTCGTTATATATTTTTTTGGTGCTGTAATCGCCTTTTGAAAGCCTTACGCATTTTCCGTCTATGATGTCTATTGCCGGTATGATTCTCATTTCAAGTAGGAAGTTTAATAATTAGTCTGGCTGAATTCTACCATTTAGTATTCAATATTTTAATCGATGATCAATCCTCTATATTTTTTTATTTCCCGCAGATCTCGCAGATTTTCGCAGATTAAAATCAGAATTTGTCTTGTTTCTTTTTTATTCATCTTTCTAACTTCAAAAAGTTTTCCAATATTTTTGCCCCGGCATCGCTGCTTTTTTCGGGGTGAAATTGAACGCCATAATAATTATCTTTTTTAATTGCTGAAGTATATTCAACTCCATATTCAGTTTTGGCGATGGTTTCTTCACAATCCAGAACGTAATAGCTATGTACTAAATACACATATTCATTTTCATTAATACCTTCAAACAATGGTGATTCCAGATTAAATATCTGATTCCATCCTATTTGCGGTACTTTCAGTTCTGCGTTAAACTTTACAACTTTTACATCAAAAATACCCAGTCCCTGTGTATTTCCCTCTTCTGAAGATTTGCACATCAGCTGCATTCCCAGGCAAATTCCCAAAACCGGCTGTTTTAATGTTGGGATTATTTTATCCAAACCGGTAGATCTCAGCATTTTCATAGCGCTTCCCGCTTCTCCCACCCCGGGAAAGATAACTTTATCCGCATTTGAAATCTCCTCGGCATCTTCGCTTAAAATAGCTTCATAACCAAGCCTTTTTATCGCGAATTTGATGCTCTGTATATTTCCTGCGCCGTAATCAATAATCACTATTTTCATATGTAGATTCTTATTGTTTTTTTTTGTCATATGTAATTCGCATATCTTCATCGATGTTTGTATCGTGTTTCCGTTATGCTCATTTCATAAATATTAAATTACTTCTCCGAACCTGACTAATTTTTGTTGACAGTATTAAACATTAATTTAATTTTTCGGTGTTCTTCCACTCCCGCTCCTGATAGCTATCTGGATCACAGATAAAATTAATATTTCTCTTCTTAATCTTCTTTCTTCTTTCCTCTCTCTCCTCTCTCCACTTTTCTCTTTCCACTCTCCTCTTCTAACTTCCCTAAAGCATTCCTTTTGTTGAAGGCAATATCATTTTTTCGGCATCCCTTTTTACAGCCATTTTAATGGCTTTGGCAAAGGCTTTAAAAATGGCTTCAATTTTATGATGTTCATTCGTGCCTTCTGCTTTTATATTCAGATTGGCTTTGGCCCCGTCACTAAAGGATTTAAAAAAGTGATAGAACATTTCCGCGGGCATTTTACCAATCATTTCCCGTTTAAAATCGGCTTCCCAAACCAACCAATTCCTGCCTCCAAAATCTATGGCCGCCTGTGCCAGGCAATCGTCCATTGGCAAACAAAATCCGTAGCGTTCAATTCCAAGTTTGTTTCCCAGGGCTTTGCTGAACACCTCTCCAAGAGCTATAGCAGTATCTTCTATGGTGTGATGCTCATCTACTTCGAGATCTCCTTTTACGTCAATTTCCAGGTCCATTTGACCGTGACGGGATAGTTGATCCAGCATATGATCGAAAAAAGCGATCCCGGTGGAAATATTTGATTTTCCGGTGCCATCCAAATTAAGCTTTATTCGAATATCCGTTTCATTGGTTTTTCTTTGAATTTCAGCAGTGCGGTCGTTTAGTTTTAAAAACTCGTAGATTTCCTTCCAGCTACCGGTTTTTAATGCAATGATCTTTTCCAGTTCATTTTTGTCATTTTTCAGTTCGTCATTTCCCAATTCCTGATGATTTTCAATAAAAATCCCCTTTCCTCCAAAATTATGGGCAAATTCCATATCTGTCATCCGGTCACCTATCATAAATGAATTTTCCAGGTCATACTCTTTGTTTTTCAGGTATTTTTCCTCTAAAAGTCCAATGTTTGGTTTCCTGTTCGGCGAATTTTCTATTGGAAAACTGCGATCCATCAAAATATCGCCGAACTCGACCCCTTCATTTTTAAGAGTTTTCAGCAAAAAATTTTGAATAGGCCAAAAATTTTCTTCAGGATAAGCATCTGTTCCCAACCCATCCTGATTGGTTACCATCACCAATTCGTAATCCAGTTCTTTTGCGATTTTTGCCAAATAAAAGATCACCTGCGGATAAAATGCAAATTTATCTAGACTGTCTATTTGGTAATCCGCAGGTTCGTGAATGATGGTTCCATCCCGGTCTATAAATAGTACTTTTTTCATAAGTAAATTCTTATTGTTCTTTATAATCTCAAAGTTATTTAAGGCTTTGAAATGCCTCCATAAGTTTCTGGTTTTCCTCAGCCGTCCCGACTGTCAATCGCAATGTATTTTCACAAAGTGGTTGGGTTGTCCGGTTTCTGATCACAATTCCCTTTTTTAATAATTGATCGTATCGCATATTGGCATTGTCCACTTTTATCAGGATAAAATTAGCATCTGAATTGTATGTTTTTTCAACAAAATCAACTTCAAGCAAAGCTTTAAATAACTTATACCTTTCTATCAGTATATCAGCTATTTCCTTTTTAATTGAAATAACATCTACCACTCTTTCCATAGCTCGTTTTTGAGTGAGTTCATTTACGTTGTAAGGTGGTTTTATTTTGTTTAAAATTTGAATGATCTCTGCGGAAGCGTAACAAATTCCCAACCTGATTCCGGCCATTCCGAAGGCTTTTGAAAGGGTTTGGGTAATAACCAAATTAGGGTATTTCTTCAGTTTTTTAATCTGACTTTCACTTTCTGAAAAGTCGATATAGGCTTCATCAATAACCACCAATCCATTGAAATTATCGAGGATCTCAAGGATCTTTTCTTCAGAAAACGAATTCCCGGTTGGATTGTTGGGGGAACAAAGAAAGATCAATTTGGTATTATCATCAACTTTATTGAAAATCTTAGAAACATTTGGCTGAAAATCATCTGTCAACAGCACTTCCCGGTTGTCAATATTATTGATTTCGGCCAATACCTGATACATTCCGTACGTTGGAGGCAAAGTGATGATATTGTCTTTCCCCGGTTCACAAAAAGCCCTGAAAATGAGATCTAAAACTTCATCACTGCCATTGCCTAACAAAATATTTTCAGCCGGAATCCCCCTTATTTCCCCGAGTTGTTCTTTCAATTCTCTTTGCTGCGGATCCGGATATCGGTTAACCCCGGTTTCAAACGGATTTTCATTGGCATCCAAAAATACCATTTTTGAATCTCCCTGTTTAAATTCGTCCCGCGCTGAAGAATATGGCTTCATTTTGATCAGGTTTGGCCTAACAAGCTTGTTTATATTAAAAGTTGTGTTCATCAGTTTTGTCTTCAACTCCTATAAAAAAAGGAATATTCATCGATTTTTTGCCTTTTTGCTGCATTCAGAATAACTACAATTTTACTGTTTACCCTGATCTATTTTTTTTAATCTCAGGCTCATAGCGTTCTTGTGAGCGTGAAGCCCTTCTGCTTCGGCCATAAGTTCAACTGCTGGTCCTATTTCCATAATTCCCTTCTCCGAAATTTTCTGAAAGGTCATGCTCTTCATAAAACTATCCAAATTCACGCCACTGTACTGTTTCGCATAACCGTTTGTGGGTAAAGTATGATTAGTGCCGGATGCATAATCTCCGGCGCTCTCCGGGGTATAATTTCCTATAAACACAGAACCGGCATTTTCAATTCCATCTATGTAAAAATCTTCATTCTTTGTACAGATTATAAAGTGTTCCGGACCATATTCATTGATCAACTCCAAGGCGAGTTCATCATTTTCAATGTAGATGAATTTTGAGTTTTCTATAGCCTTGGCTGCAATTTCCTTTCTTGGCAAATCAGTAAGCTGACTTTCAATTTCCTTTTCAACCTCAGTAATCAGATCTTTTGAAGTGGTAACCAGGATCACCTGGCTGTCTGCACCGTGCTCTGCCTGACTTAACAGATCAGAAGCAACAAACGCAGCATCGGCTGAATCATCTGCCATGACAAGCAATTCTGAAGGTCCTGCAGGCATATCAATTGAAACCTGGTGTTTGGTGGCCAATTGTTTGGCAACTGTTACAAATTGATTTCCGGGACCGAATATTTTATAAACTTTAGGAACAGATTCCGTACCAAAAGTCATCGCTGCGATAGCTTGGATCCCACCTATTTTATAGATTTTAGAAATTCCGCATAAAGTGGCGGTAAAAAGTATTGCAGGATGAACTTTTCCTTCTTTGTTTGGTGGGGTACATAAAATAATATCCCTGCAACCAGCCAATGCAGCCGGGACGGACAGCATTAAAATTGTTGAAAACAAGGGGGCCGTTCCACCGGGAATGTAAAGTCCTATTTTTTGAATAGGTCGTTTTTCCTGCCAACATTGAACACCATTGCTGGTTTCAACCAATACTTTTTCAGTTTTTTGTGCAGAATGAAATTTTTCGATATTCGATTTTGCCAGTTTTATTGCATCCTTTAACTCCTCGGAAACGGCAACTTCAGCTTCTTCAATTTCACCTGAACTAACCACCGTTTTTTGCAGGGAAGTCCCGTCAAAAAGTTCGGTGTATTTCGCAATTGCCCAATCCCCTTTCGTTTGTACTTCACTGAAGATCTGGTTTACAGTTTGCTCGATATCTGCAACAGTTTGTGTTGGTCTTTTTAAAATTTCTGACCATTCCGATTTTTTGGGATTATATAGTATGTTCATTTTTATATCACTTTAGTTTTATTTTTCAGAAACAGATAGCAAAGCAATCTGTTTTGTGAGATTTAACGCTACATCACCATTTTTTCAATAGGCACAACCAAAATTCCTTCGGCACCGCTCTCTTTTAACTCGTCTATAACTTCCCAAAAACGTTCTTCATTTATTACCGTATGTATGGAACTCCAGCCTTCTTCTGCAAGAGGTAAAACCGTAGGGCTGCGCATTCCCGGTAATAGTTTAATAATCTGATCCAGCTTTTCATTGGGCGCATTCATTAAAATATATTTTGCAGTGCGGGCATTTAACACAGATTTTATCCGGAATTGAAGCTTTTCTAAAATTGCCTTTCTCTCTTCTGAAATTTTTGGTGAGATCGCCAAAATCGCTTCACTTTTGAGCATGACCTCCACTTCCTTCAGATTGTTTTTAAATAAAGTACTTCCACTGGAAACTATATCACAAATGGCATCAGCAAGTCCAATGTTTGGAGCAATCTCTACCGACCCGTTAATGATGTGAAGTTCGGCCTCAATTCCTTTTTCAGCTAAAAAAGCATTGACCGTATTTGGATAAGAAGTGGCGATCCGTTTCCCGTTGAGATCCTGAATGCCATTGTATTTCGTGGAATTTGGAACCGCTAAGGAAACCCGACATTTGGAGAATCCCAGCTTTTCACCCCTTATTATATCCTCCCCTTTTTCTATAAGGACATTTTCTCCCAAAATAGCTATGTCTATAACTCCATCACGTAAATATTGAGGGATGTCACCATTTCTAAGATACATTACCTCCAATGGGAAATTGCGGGCTGAGGCTCTTAATTGTTCTTTTCCGTTGTCTATCGAAATTCCCGCGTCTTTCAGGATTGAAATGGATTCTTCATTAAGTCTGCCGGCTTTTTGAATCGCAATTCTAAGTTTATCTTTACTCATGATCTATGTTTTTTTAGTTCTTTACAAACCTAACAGGTTTTTGAAATTTGTTAGGTTTATTTTAATTTCCATTTTTAAAAAAAGCGTATAAAAAAAACCCGTTTGATTGCTCAAACGGGTTTTTAAATATGTTGAAAATTCTACATATCACATTCACCTCGCCTAAGCGGTGGAAAATATATGATGATGATGTAGTTGAATTGTTTTCATTTCTAAAGCAAATCTAACTTTTTATTTTGGAAAAAAATGAATTTTCACAAATTTATAAGTATTCTGATTTAGTTATTTCCTAAAATCAAAGGCAATCCATCTTCACCTGATCCAATTACAACAACTTTAGCATTAGGAGATTTAGCCAGTTCTACCGTGGCCTGAATTCCTTTTTCCCTAAGAATTTGATCATTTAAGGAAGCACTAAGAATTTCATTGGCTTTAGCTTTACCTTCAGCATCAATACGTTGTCTTTGCGCCTCTTGCGTAGCTTTAGTTAATCTAAACTCATATTCTAAAGACTCTTGCTCTTGTCTCAACTTTCGTTCAATTGCTTCCTTAATGTTCTGCGGAAGTGAAACATCTCTTACTAATACCTCATTAACCTGAACATACTGATCTTTTAAAAGGATTCTGGTCTCATCAAGAATCTCTTTTTGGATAGCTTCACGCTTACTAGCATATAATTGTTCTGGAATATATCTTCCTACCACAGCTCTGGCAGCAGATCTAACCGCAGGTTGTAATACTCTAGCAACATACATTTCTCCTTTTTCTTGATGCAATGAACCTAGCTCTGCATATAAAGGCTGATACCAAACCGAGACATCTAATTTTATTTCCAACCCATTAGAAGAAAGCACTTGCATTTTTTCTTCTAAAGCTTGTTGTCTAACTTCATATACAAAGACTTTGTTCCAGGGAGCAACAATGTGAAAACCTTCTCCTAAAGGCGGTTCCTCTGTAACAACACCTTCATCAAAGGTTTTATATAAAACCCCGGCTTCTCCGGAACCAATGGTAACTGTCGATTTTGCGATTAAAATGATTAAAACCACAACTAAAAATAATATTGGTAAACCAATTTTGGGCAATTTGTCCATAAATAAATTATTAAAAATTATTAAATTAAACCGAAATATTTTCTTGCAAACCACTCAGTACTAAGACTTAACACTAGAAAGGCAAGTAAAAATTTCCATGAAATCAAATGTAAGGTTTTTTCACGGTTTTTTTGTACTGTAACGTAACGATTATCAGCAATTAAGCCTGTTATCATGGCTTCCGGATTATTTAGAAAATAAAGCCCCTCCTGATTGTTTTTTGCCAGACTTTGAAGTTTGGCGAGATTCGCCCCGGAAAACTGTTGTTCCACGTTAAACCCAAGAATTGAAAAAGTTCCACTTCCTGAAATTCCGGAAGATTGTTCTTTGATTTCAAAACTATAATCACCGGGTTTCAGGCTTTCAATTTGAGCTTTAAATTGGTTGTTGTATGGCAACATTTGGATTTCCAATACCTCATTTGAGCTTAAGTTTCTTATCTGTAGTACTAATTGTCCATCCGGATTAAACCGATAATTCTGATCAAAATACTGGGCTGAAATATTGATTTCTTCATTTTCCAGATAAAAGGCTTCAGTCTCAAAAGTGAGCCGGTCCCGGTTTTGGGTAGCCGAGAGGTATTGAACCAATTTTCCTGTAAATGTATCAAATTGGTCAAATGAACCGCTGTTCATGTAAGATTCTGCTCTCCATTTCCAGATATTTTCGCCAAATAATACCGCTTGTTTTGAAGAATTATTTTGAAAAGTCGCCAGTAACGGAAATTTTGTTGGGATCCCTTCTAATTGTTGAAAAAGCATAGGACTTAAGCTTTCATTTTTAAATTTTAAAGATCCAAAAGCATCATCCAGAGGTGGAAACTGACTAAACCCTAAGTTTTCAAATTGAAATTGCGAATAATTTTCATTATAAATGGGAAATATTTCCTGGGATTGTACGGTGTGAGCTTTACTGAAATTTTGTTGGGCTGAATTGAGGAAATTCCAATCGGTTTGGGTACCGGTTATAATAAAACTGTTCAGTTTTTTAGTTCTGATATCTTCAAAAACTAATTTAAACTGATTGTTTGGTTGGTAGATTATAACTAATTGAAAATCATCCAATTCTATTTTATTGTAATCCTGAATATATTTAATCTTTGCAAGTCGCTGTTCATTACTTTCTATAGATTTCTTTAACATTCCAAGATCGGGATGAGATACTGAGGATAGTATCAATACAGAAGTCCTTTCATCTATAACTTCAATGCCGAATTTTCTATTGTTGTTAATTGTGTTTTTTTCTGAAGTTAACGGAGTAATAAACGCTTCATATAAATAGGTTCCCAATCTATTTGCTGTTAAAGTAGTGGTTATTATTTCCGAATTATCTTCAGAATTAAAATCGATGGTTTTTGTAAACAGTACCGAATTTCCCGATTTGATCTCAAATTTGCTTTGTACCTGTGTATTTCCGGAATAATTTACAATTGCCTCTATGGGGAACTTATTGTTTAGGAAAGCGTATTTATTGACATTTAAATTTGATATGGAAAGGTCCGTCTGTGCTGTTGTATCTCCTATCACCACAGGAAATATTTCTGAAGTTTCCCTTGAGGTGAAATATTGAAAATCTTCACCAACTGTTTGGTTACCATCTGATAGCAAAACAATGGCTGTTTGATTGGAAGAATTTAATTTTTCCAGACTATTCAATACTTTGGAAATATTGGTTTGCTGCTTGTTAAATGCCAGGGAATCCAAATCAATCCGGCTTAATTCCTTCCCAAACCCGTAAGTTTGGATAGAAAATCGCTCCTGAAGTTTCGGGTGGTTGATTAAATAATTGGCAAATAATCTAACACTATCTCCTTTTTCCAAATAATCTATTGATGCCGATTGATCTATAGCAATCAGCAATTGTGGCTTTACAACCTCAAATTGTTGTTGTTTAATTTTTGGGTTGATCAGTAAAAGCAATAAAACAAATATGCTCACAAATCTTAATGCCGCTAAAAAATAAATACTTCCGGTTCGTTTTTTGGTTCCTACGAAATATTTAAAAATAACAAATCCCAACGCGACAAGGGCGGCGAGGCTTATTAATAAGACAGTTGTTAAGGACATTTTCTAAATGTACGAAATTTGAATTATGAAGCTAGAAGTTAAAAAAAAGAAACAAGAGAAAAGAACAAAGACTAAATATAGCAGAAAACCATTAAATCTATGAATTTTTAATCTTTTCACCTTTCACTTCTCAACTTCTAACATCGTACTTCTAACTTCATTTAAGTGAGCATTCCGCCATTTATATGTAAAACCTGTCCGGTGATATAGCTACTTAAATCACTCCCAAGAAAAACACAGGCATTAGCGATATCTTCCGGGGTACCGCCGCGTTTTAATGGAATGGAATCCCTCCAGCCCTGAACGGTTTTTTCATCCAGTTTTTCGGTCATTTCTGTTTCTATAAAACCTGGGGCGATCACATTGGTACGGATATTTCTGGAACCAAGTTCCAAAGCCATAGATTTTGAAAATCCGATTATTCCGGCTTTCGAGGCGGCATAATTTGCCTGACCGGCATTTCCTTTTACCCCTACGACAGAACTCATATTGATAATGCTTCCGCTGCGTTGTTTCAACATAATTCGCTGAATGGCTTTGGTCATATTAAAAACCGATTTTAAATTCACCTCAATTACCTTATCAAAATCTTCTTCGGTCATTCGCATCAAAAGATTATCCTTGGTAATCCCGGCATTATTGATCAAAATATCGATTTTACCAAAATCCTCTGCCACATTTTTAACCAATTCCTGAGCTTCCTCAAAACTTGCCGCATCGGACTGATATCCTTTGGCTTTCACTCCAAGACTGCTAAGTTCTTTCTCAAGCTCATTTGCAGCATTCACAGATGAGGAATAGGTAAAAGCAACATTGGCTCCGTGTTTGGCGAAAACCTGTGCAATTCCTTTTCCTATTCCACGGCTTCCACCGGTTATAATCGCATTTTTTCCTTCTAATAATTTCATGTTTGCTATTTCTTAAATTACAGTGATAAATAGTTTTAAAAATGAATGACTTAATATGCTAAAATATAAATTTTAAAATTAGCCATAAAAACCAGTTTCCTTGAAATATAATCCAGGTTTTGGATTTAGGATGATCTGTTTTCAAATATAATAAAAGTCAACAAGCCGTAAAATAAAAAATCCTCCTGAAATTACCCGAAAACAGGTATCCAGGAGGATTTATCAATTTTTATTTCAGTTTGTTTAAACCTTTAAAACACCGGCTAAAACTTCGGCAACTTTTTTACCTATTTCGGCAGGAGAATCTACTACGTAAATACCATTTTCCTTTAGGATAGCTTTTTTAGCCTGAGCGGTATCTTCGCTTCCACCTACAATTGCGCCCGCGTGACCCATAGTACGGCCTGCAGGAGCAGTTTCACCGGCAATAAAACCAACAACTGGTTTTTTGTTCCCGTTAGCTTTTACCCATTTTGCTGCATCGGCTTCCAATTGACCGCCAATCTCACCTATCATTACAATAATCTCAGTTTCATCATCATTCATTAAAAGTTCTACAGCATCTTTAGTAGTGGTTCCAATTATAGGATCGCCTCCAATTCCAATTGCTGTAGTGATTCCCAAACCTTGTTTTACAACCTGATCTGCAGCTTCATAAGTTAAGGTACCAGATTTTGATACAATTCCAACACTTCCTTTTTTGAATACGAAACCGGGCATAATTCCTACCTTGGCTTCGCCGGGAGTAATTACTCCGGGACAGTTAGGTCCAATAAGGCGACAAGCTTTATTTTTGATGTAATTATTAACCTTGATCATATCTGAAACAGGAATTCCTTCGGTAATTGTAATGATTACTGCAATACCGGCATCGGCTGCTTCCATAATAGCATCAGCAGCAAAAGCAGGGGGAACAAAGATGATCGATACATTTGCACCTGTTTCTTCTACAGCTTCAGATACGGTGTTGAAAACAGGCTTTTCAAGATGTGTTTGTCCACCTTTTCCGGGAGTAACCCCACCTACAACATTGGTACCGTATTCTATCATTTGTTCAGCATGAAAAGTACCTTCACTTCCGGTAAATCCCTGAACAATTATTTTTGAATCTTTATTTACTAAAACACTCATAATTATATAGATTTTTGCCCTACAAAAGTAGGTTTTTATATAGAAACCCTAACGGCTTTTTAAAAGTTTGTTGAAAGAAAAGAACTTAAATTCTCTGGAGTTTCATCTGCAGCCTGGCTAATTTGATAGCCTTTGAACATTTTTCCATCTTTAATTTCCCAAATGGCGATAAAATGTGCCATAGGTATTTCTTCCTCCGGGTTTTCGACAGTTTTTATATGATATGTAAGACGAATTGTTACCTCATTTTTATCATATAACAGATGACTGATTTCAGCTCTCAAAGATTCAAAAGTTTTGGACATATCAGAACTCATTTTCAAAACATCCGAAAAATTCATCTTATTAAATCCTGCACTGCTATTCCAATAAAGTTCGGCTTCCGGGTGCAAATAAGTCTTCACTTCTTCCGGATTTTCATAAAAATTGGAAGTATAAAACGCTTTCACTAATTTTTTATCGGTTAAACTCATACTACTTATTTGATTTTATCTATTAATCCGGGAAGCTTTTTAACAGCGGCAAATTCCCTTAATTTTGTCCTTGCCTCTCCTGAAGGTGTTCCCCAATATCTGGTATTTTCTTCGGTAGATTTAGATACTCCGGTTTGGGCCAAAAGAATGGTTCCTTTTCTAATTCGCACATCGCTTCTTATCCCAACCTGACCCCAAATGGTAACTTCATCTTCAACAATTACACAACCAGCAATTCCGGTTTGAGCTGCAATCAGACATTTTTCACCTATTATAGTGTCGTGGCCAATTTGAACCTGATTGTCTATCTTGGTTCCCGCACCTATAAATGTATCTCCGGTAACGCCTTTATCTATTGTGCATAGCGCTCCTATTTCTACATGATGATCAATCACCACCCTGCCTCCGGACAACAACTTATCATAACCTGTTGGCCTGGTTTTGTAATAAAAGGCATCTGCGCCCAAAACTGTTCCGGCATGAATAATTACGTTATTCCCAATGATAGTTTCATCATAAATACTCACATTGGAATGGATCAAACAATTTTCTCCAATTATAACATTATTCCCGATAAAAACATTGGGTTGTACGATTGTATTCTTCCCGATTTGTGCCGATTCTGCAATGTGTCCTGATGCTTTCTGAAATGGCTTAAAGTATTCGGTAAGTTTATTGAAATCCCTGAATGGATCATCTGAAATGAGCAAAGCCTTACCATCCGGACATTCCACTTCCTTATTTATCAAAATAACCGTTGCAGCAGAATTCAAAGCCTTGTCGTAATATTTTGGATGATCAACAAAAACGATATCTCCCTCTGTAACTACATGGATTTCATTCATTCCATACACGGGAAAATTTTCATCACCTATAAAAGTTGATGAAATGATAGTTGCAATTTGCTGAAGCGAGTGTTTTTGTGGAAATTTCATTTTATTCAGGTTGAAAAACAGGAACCAAGAGGCAAGATTCAAGAAACAAAAAAAATAAAATTTTGGTTCTTATGTCTTGATTCTAATCTTCTATTCTTTAATTAGTTCTTTAAAAGTGCCTTTTTCAGTATCTATATTGGTTAAAAACAAGTATTAAAAGCCAAGAATCAAGATACAAGACTAAAAAAACAAAGGTCCTGGATCTTATTCTTGACTCTTGACTCTATTTTCTATTCTTTAATTCGTTCTTTATAAGTACCTTTTTCAGTTTCTATCCTTACTTTATCTCCTTCATTTATAAAAAGCGGCACGTTAACTTCTGCTCCGGTTTCAAGTGTTGCCAGTTTGGTAGCATTGGTAGCGGTATTTCCTTTAATTCCGGGTTCGGTAGTGGCAACTTCCAAAATAACACTTGGCGGTAATTCTACGGTAAGCGGATTATTGTCTTCGGTATTTATTAAAACGGTAACTATTTCTCCTTCTTTTAAGAGCTTTGGCATGTCCAAAACGCTTTCTGTAAGCCTAATTTGGGTAAAATCTGCCACGTTCATAAAATGATAAAATTCGCCATCATTATATAAATATTGAAATTTATGGGTTTCAACCCTTACCTCTTCAATTTTATGTCCTCCGGAGAAAGTATTATCCAAAACTTTACCATTGGTAACACTTTTGAGTTTAGTTCTGACAAAGGCAGGGCCTTTTCCTGGTTTTACGTGTAAGAATTCAATTACTTTATAAATATCGTTGTTATAACGGATGCATAACCCATTTCTAATATCGCTTGTGTTTGCCATTTTTATTGAATTGAATTTAATTTGAACTAATGTATCCCTTCATGATACCACGTTGGGAATTTTTTATGAATTCCAATATTTCATCCCGCTCTGCGGAAGCCTGCATTTCTGCTTCAATTATTGAAACCGCTTGGGAGTTATTGTAATTTTTTTGGTATAAAATTCGATAGATATCCTGGATCTCTCTTATTTTTTCAGTAGTGAAACCACGACGTCTAAGTCCTATAGAATTGATCCCAACATAAGAGAGAGGTTCTCTCCCCGCTTTTACAAAAGGGGGAACATCTTTTCTTACCAATGAGCCACCGGTTACAAAAGCATGGCTTCCTATACTGCAATATTGCTGAACGGCAGTCATCCCTGCCAAAATTGCAAAATCGCCTACATTTACATGTCCTGCAAGGGTACTATTGTTTGAAAAAATACAATTATCACCTACTATGCAATCATGGGCGATATGACAATAGGCCATAATCCAACAGTTTTTTCCTATAATGGTTCTCATTCTGTCTGAGGTACCGCGGTTGATGGTCACACATTCCCGTATGGTGGTATTATCGCCAATTTCGGTAGTGGTTTCTTCATCATTAAATTTTTTGTCCTGTGGGATGGCAGATATAACCGATCCTGGAAAAATACTGCAATTTTTCCCGATTCGGGCACCTTCCATAATGGTTACATTTGAACCTATCCAGGTTCCTTCACCAATTATCACATTGTTGTGAATGGTTGTAAAGGGTTCAATAACCACATTTTTGGCGATTTTCGCTCCCGGATGCACATATGCTAAGGGTTGGTTCATCTTCTTTTATTTTATTTTTACAATTTGCGCCATTAAAATAGCCTCTGCTGCCAATTTCCCGTTTGCATAGGCATAGCCTTGCATTTGGCAAATCCCGCGTCTGATAGGCGCTAATAGATCTAATTTAAATATTAAGGTATCTCCGGGAACAACCTGCCTTTTAAATTTCACATTATCGATCTTCATGAAATAAGTTAGGTAATTTTCCGGATCAGGCACCGATTTCAATGCGAGGATCCCCCCGGTTTGTGCCATTGCTTCCACTTGTAAAACCCCGGGCATTACCGGTTTACCAGGAAAATGACCAACAAAGAATGGTTCGTTCATTGTCACATTTTTCATCCCAACCACACAACTTTCGGTTAGTTTGAAAATTTTATCTACTAATAAAAATGGAGGGCGGTGGGGTAATATATCCATAATAGCTACCACATCCATCAACGGCTCCTGATCAAAATCTATTTTAGGCATATTATTACTGCGCCTTTCAGTTTTAATATGTTTTGCCAGTTTTTTTGCGAATTGGGTGTTGATCTCATGTCCGGGTTTGGTAGCGAATACTTTCCCCCTTATTCTGGTTCCAATTAGTGCCAAATCTCCTAAAACATCAAGTAATTTATGACGTGCTGCTTCATTAGGATAATGAAGGGTTAAATTGTCTAAAATGCCATTTGGTTTTACAGAAATAGTATCCCTGTTGAAAGCCTTTCGCAATTTATCCATAATTTCAGGATTCAATTCCTTGTCAACATAAACTATGGCATTGTTTAAATCGCCACCTTTTATTAAGCCGTGGTCGAGCAAGGTTTCAATTTCGTGAAGGAAACTAAAAGTACGTGCATTTGCAATTTCAGTTTTAAATTCTGAAAGATTTTGAATTGACGCGTTCTGGGTTCCCAGAACTTTGGTGCCAAAATCTACCATACTTGTTACCTGATATGTATCGCAAGGCATCACAATTATTTCACTGCCGGTTTTTTCATCTTTATATGAAATAACTTCGGTGATAATAAATTCATCTCTATTAACATTTTGAGTTTCTACACCGGCTTCTTCCAAAGCCTCTACAAAATACTTTGAAGAACCATCCATTATAGGTGGTTCAGAAGCGTTTAATTCTATTATAACATTGTCTATTTCCAGCCCTACACAAGCAGCCAGCACATGTTCTGAAGTTTGTATGCTTACCCCGTTTTTTTCAAGGTTGGTTCCTCTCTGGGTATTTACCACGTATTTTACATCTGCTTCAACGATAGGTTTGTTTTCCAAATCGACACGCTTAAATACGTAACCGGTATTTTCCGGTGCGGGTTTAAAGCTAAGGGTAACTTCTTTACCTGTATGAAGTCCTACCCCCTTTAAAGAAACTTCCTTCTTTATGGTTCGTTGTTTTGAAAGGATCTCAGCCATTCTTAATTTTTTTTTCTAATTGGGTTAACCTTTCTACAATTTTTGTAAAATTTTTAAAATGAACATATGATTTGTTGAATTCATGATAACCAAATGACGGTGAACCTTGAATCACTTCCTCGTCTTTTATATTTCTGCCAATACCGGATTGTGCCTGAACTTTTACTCCGTTGCCAATGCTTAAATGACCTGCAATACCTACCTGGCCACCAATTAAGCAATTTTCACCTATTTTGGTAGAACCTGCTATTCCCGTTTGTGCGGCAATGGCTGTATGCTGCCCAATTTCAACGTTATGGGCAATTTGTACCTGATTGTCAATTTTTACTCCTTTCCGAATTATAGTGGATCCCAGGGTCGCACGGTCTATAGTAGTTCCTGCTCCAATATCTACAAAATCCTCTAAAATAACATTACCTATTTGCGGAATTTTGGAATATTCACCCCTTTCATTCGGGGTAAATCCAAAACCATCAGCTCCTATTACAGAACCACTGTGGATTACACAGAAATTTCCAATATGCGTTTCAGAATATATTTTAACTCCCGCAAATATAATTGTATTATCTCCAATCGTTACATTATCGCCTATATAAGAGTTTGGATAAATTTTCACATCGTTTCCAATTATTACGTTTTCACCTAAATAAGCAAATGCTCCAAGATAAATATTCTCCCCATAAACGGCAGATTCGGAAATATAATGAGGTTCTTCAATCCTACTTTTATTCAATTGCACCTGATTGTAATATTCCAATAAAGTTGAAAAAGCTTTATAAGGGTCTTTGACCCTAATTAAGGTAGTTTCTATTTTATCCTCTATTTGAAAATCATCTTTTACAATGACTACGGATGCTTTTGTAGAATAAATATATGAAGTGTATTTAGGATTGCTCAAAAAGGTTAACGAACCTTTTGTGCCTTCTTCAATTTTGGATAATTTAAAAACTTCTGTCTCCGGATTCCCATCGACAGTTCCTTCTAAAATCTCGGCTATTTGTGCTGCTGTAAATTTCATTGTGGCAAAAGTAAAGAAAATGAGTTAATCTTTGTCCTTTGGATAACAGATATAATATTTAGTTACCTCTTTAGACAATGCTTTTAAGTTTAATTGATCGGAAGCTCTAGCAACATCGGTAGTTTTTCCGTTTCTGTGTAAAATTTGAATTTTATTTTTTTCACTGGAATAAGCTACATTTGAAATTTCCCCGCTAAAAACAAAATAGGCTGCTTCATGTTCAGATAGGTTGTGCTTTTTTTGAACTGCTTCCCTGTATTTCTGTAATTTCCCATGGTCTGCCGGTTTATTTTTCAGTTTAATCTTCAGAAGATTTCTGTTTAGAAGCATTTCGCACAGGTTACTCAAAACATAATCATCTATTTCAACCCATTCCTTCATCGCTGAAACAATATCATAATCGTCCAGTTTTGCAAAAATCTTCAAGGTGACTGCATCAAAATTTTCCAGGCTTATTTTGTTAGTTAAAAAAAATGAAAGTGCCGGGCTACATTGCAATTTCTTGCCGGAATCTGTAAGTTCCTTGGCGCGTTTTAGCACACGTATCAATAATTGTTCTGCCGATACGCTGGTTTTGTGCAAATATACCTGCCAGTACATTAATCTTCTGGCGACAAGAAATTTTTCTACCGAATAAATGCCCTTTTCTTCTACAACCAAATTGTCCTTTACCACATATAACATAGTAATAATCCGCTCACTATTAATGTTTCCTTCCGGCACCCCGGTATAAAAACTGTCCCGTTTAAGATAATCCAGGCGATCCATATCCAGCTGACTTGAAATAAGCTGATTCATAAATTTGCGTTTATAAGTGCCTTTAAATATCTCGATGGCAAGCGTTAAACTTTGGTTAAAGTCACGGTTCATTTCTTCCATAAAAAGCAGTGAAATATGCTCGTGGGACACTCCTTCAACAATAGAATTTTCCATGGCATGCGAGAAGGGTCCGTGTCCAATATCGTGCAATAAAATAGCAATTTGCAGGGCTTCTTCTTCCTCTTCGGAAATGTCAATCCCTTTAAATTGAAGTATCGCGATGGTTTTCTGCATAAGATGCAAACAACCCAGCGCATGATGAAATCTTGTATGATGTGCTCCGGGATAAACCAAATAAGACATGCCCATTTGTGTAATTCGGCGCAATCTTTGAAAGAAGGGATGTGCAATAATTTTAAATATCCGGTCGTTCGGAATAGTAATAAATCCGTAAATTGGATCGTTAAATATTTTTAGTTTAGTTATAATTGCCAAGCTTAAAATCCTTTAAATTTAAAACAAAGATACATATATGATGTCCATAAAGGACATTTGAAAAACCAAAAGCCATTTTTGCACATAAATCGTAATAAAGATGACTTATAAATATATTTTAAATGAACGATATTAAAATACTTTGGGCAGATGATGAAATAGATATGCTCAAGCCGCACATACTTTTTCTGGAATCCAAGAATTACAAGGTAACTACCTGTAAAAGCGGAATGGAAGCCATTGAGAAAATTGAAAAAGAAAACTTTGACATTGTATTCCTGGACGAAAATATGCCGGGATTATCCGGATTGGAAACCTTATTTGAGATCAAGGAAAAGCGTGCGGAAATTCCAATAGTAATGATCACCAAAAGCGAAGAAGAATATATCATGGAAGATGCGATAGGTTCTAAAATTGCCGATTATCTGATCAAACCGGTGAATCCTAACCAAATCCTGCTCAGTTTAAAAAAGAATCTGGACCATTCCCGGTTGGTCACAGAAAAAACCACTTCTAATTATCAGCAGGAATTCAGAAAAATTTCAATGGATATGTCTTCTATTAATTCTTTTGAAGGTTGGGCAGAACTTTATCAACGCCTTGTATATTGGGAACTTCAGTTGGAAGCTATCGAAGACAGCGGGATGTTCGAAATTCTGGAATCCCAGAAACTTGAAGCCAACAATCAATTCTGCAAGTTTATAGACAGGAATTATCCTGATTGGTTCGAAAATGATTCCGAGCCTCCTATAATG
>Ga0209414_1000090_pt1 | contig 38077 bp, 38 predicted proteins | sample LakVidmifraction_4_FD_181154 | JGI IMG/M metagenome (GOLD analysis project Ga0209414, IMG submission 181154) | Hypersaline microbial communities from Lake Vida, Antarctica - Brine Hole Two &gt;0.2 micron (SPAdes) (version 2) | ecosystem: Environmental > Aquatic > Non-marine Saline and Alkaline >...
TTTTTCGCAAATCGCCTTTTTTAAATCTACATAACCATCAACAGGACTATAAGAACTGTAATTGTCATGAATAGCCTGAATCGCGGCTTCTTTTATAAAATCGGGTGTGTTGAAGTCAGGTTCTCCCAAACTTAAACTGATAATGTCTTTTCCCTGTTCTTTTAACTCTCTGGCTTTGGCGGCCATGGCTAAAGTTTCTGAAACCGGTAAGCTGTTAATTCTGTTTGATAGTTGGTTAGTCATAAGAAAAATTTATGCGTACGCAGGTTTTTTACCCAGCGTTTTTAATTGGTTAAAATGTTCAATAATTGCTTTCTGAAAAGTTTTATATTCGTTATACGGCAAATTAAATTCCAATGCCGTTTCTTTCACGATTTTGGCTATTTTCCCATAGTGAACATGTGAAATATGCGGAAAAATATGATGCTCAACCTGATGGTTTAATCCTCCTGTGTACCAAGAAATAAACTTATTTGTTGGCGCAAAGTTTGAAGTTGTGTACAATTGGTGCACCACCCAGGTATGTTCTAAATTACCTTCTTTATCGGGCAACGGCATTTCAGTTTTTGGAACCACATGTGCCAATTGAAAAACGACACTTAAAATCATTCCTGCAGTGTAATGCATTACAAAAAACCCGATTAATACTTTCCACCAAGAAATGTCCAAAACCAAAAGAGGCAAAACAATCCAGAGTAAATAATAAACCAGTTTGGTCACGATTAACGTGGTCCATTCCGTAGCTGGATTTGGAAATTTACCATAAGAAAGCTTGCGTTTCAAATATTTGCGCATTTGTTTAATATCGGTTGTAATTGCCCAGTTAATGGTTAACAAACCGTATAAAAAAATCGAATAATATTTTTGAAATTGATGTATTTTAAGCCATTTGGCATGTTTGGTAAAACGGATAATTCTGCCTGCATCAATGTCCTCATCATATCCTTGAATATTGGTAAACGAATGATGCAAAACATTGTGTTGCACTTTCCAATTGTATACATTCCCGGCCAAAATGTAAATGCTGCTTCCCATTAATTTATTCACCCATTTTTTGTTTGAAAAAGATTCGTGATTGCTATCGTGCATCACGTTCATTCCAACGCCAGCCATCCCAATTCCAATAACAACGGTTAATAAAAGCAGTGCCCATTGTGGCATGGAAACCGTTAATATTAAAATTAAAGGCACCAAAAACACACTAAACATGATGATGGCTTTGGTGTATAACACCCAATTACCAGTACGTTGAATCTTATTTTCTTTAAAATAAGCATTCACTCTTTTATTTAGTGTCCTAAAAAAGTTCGCATTATCTTTTCGTGAAAAGCTGATAGTATTATTTGTCATAATTATATTTATCTGTCAATATATACATTACAATTCCAAAATTACGCCATTTATGTTTCGTAAAAGAATTATTGTGAAAAATATAACATTTTTTCAAAAGATGTTAATTTAATTTTGGAAATAGTAATTTTGCACTCGCAATAGCACAAATATGGATATCATTTTAAAATATTTCCCCGATTTATCTGAAAATCAAATTTCACAATTTTCAAAATTGGAGGAATTGTATACTTTTTGGAATGCCCAAATAAATGTAATCTCAAGAAAAGATATTGATGAATTACAGATTAGGCACGTATTGCATTCCCTGGGAATTGCAAAAGTTCAGTCTTTTAAATCAGGCGCACATATTTTAGATGTTGGAACCGGAGGCGGATTTCCCGGAATTCCATTGGCCATATTATTTCCAGAAGTCCATTTCCACTTGGTTGACTCCATCGGAAAAAAAATTAAAGTGGTTAAGGAAGTTGCCGCTGCACTCGAATTAAAAAACGTAAAAGCAGAAGCTATCAGAGCTGAAGAAGTGAAAGGGGAATTCGATTTTATTGTTAGCAGGGCAGTTACCAATATGGATGAATTTGTAAAATGGACCAGAAATAAAATCGCCAAAAAACATAAACACGAACTTAAAAACGGAATTTTGTATTTAAAAGGAGGCGATTTAACGGAAGAATTACAAAATTTCCCAAATGCCAAGCTATTTGATTTAACTAATTTCTATGAAGATGAATTTTTTGAAACCAAAAAAGTGGTGCATATTCCCTTAAAAAAGAAATGAGTTAATTAGCCAATTTGGCAATAAGCCAATGAGACGTTTTTTATTTTCAATTATAAAGATGACAAATGTTATGATTTATCCAAATAATAAAAGGTAAATTTGTCTGATATTAAATCGTAAAATTATGAGTCAAGAAAAAGCATGTTTGGTATGTAAAAAACCATCAACGGAAGTCCCGGTAACAAAATTTTATTATCAGGAAAGTGAATTTTATATCTGTCCGCAACACATCCCTATTTTAATACATCATCCTGAACAATTAAATGGTTTATTGGCTGGAGCCGACAAACTCCAGGGCGGATAAATCAAGGATTATTATAAATTATTGCATAAAAAAACGCGCCAATTGGCGCGTTTTTTTATGCATTTAGTTGTTATTTCTTATTAAATTTTGTGGACATTTCCTTTCCAAATTCTCTCAGTTTTTCAATGGCTGTTTCCACTTCTTTTTCCACAGTTTCAACCGTGCTTTCTTTCAAAAACGGATACTTGTAGTCTGTTGGCGGCACAAAAGTTTCTTTAATTGTACGGGTATTTACCCAACGCAATAAATTCCACACAGAACCTGCTTTGTCATTTGTTCCCGATCCGCGAGCGCCTCCAAAAGGCTGTTGTCCAACAACTGCACCAGTTGGTTTGTCGTTGATATAGAAATTTCCTGCGGCATTTTCCAATTTGTCGGTGGCAATGTCAATAACATAACGGTCACCGCTAAAAATGGCGCCCGTTAATGCGTATTCACTGGTACTGTCAATAATATCCAAAGTTTCTTCCCATTTCTCATCTTCATAAATATAAATGGTCATTATTGGTCCGAACAACTCATTACACATTGTTTTGTATTTCGGGTTGGTGGTCAAAATAACTGTTGGTTCAATAAAATAACCAATTTCATCGCTGTAACCTCCGCCAATAATAATTTCTGCGTCTGTATCTGCTTTCGCTTCTTCAATATAACCCGATAATTTTTTGAACGCTCGGTTATCAATTACTGCATTTACAAAGTTTGTAGTGTCTTCCGGCGATCCCATTTTAAAGGATTTTATATCTTTTTCGATGGAAGTCCTTATACTTCCCCACAAACTTTTTGGTAAATAAGCACGTGATGCGGCAGAACATTTTTGACCTTGGAATTCAAAAGCACCTCTTGAAATTGCCGTGGCAACTTCATGCGGATTCGAAGTTGGATGTGCCCAAATAAAATCTTTTCCTCCTGTTTCTCCAACAATTCTCGGATAAGATTTATAATTGCCAACATTCTTCCCTATGGTTTCCCAAAAACTATTAAATACAGGTGTAGAACCTGTAAAGTGAACACCTGCAAAATCGCGATTGTTTAAAACAACATCAGTAATCATCGCTGAATTACCTGTTACCATATTGATAACGCCGTCTGGCAAACCTGCAGCTTTAAACAATTCCATAATTACCTGCGCAGAATATACTTGTGAACTTGCCGGTTTCCAAATCACCACATTCCCCATCAATGCCGGAGCCGAAGGTAAATTTCCTGCAATAGCCGTAAAATTGAAAGGCGTAATTGCATATACAAAGCCTTCCAGCGCACGATATTCCATACGGTTCCATACTCCTGTTGAAGATGTTGGCTGATTGCTGTAAATCTCTGTCATAAATTGTACGTTAAAGCGTAAAAAGTCGATCAATTCACAAGCAGCATCAATTTCAGCCTGAAAAACATTTTTAGATTGCGCAATCATTGTTGCAGCATTCATTTTGTATCGAAAAGGCCCAGCCAATAAATCAGCGGCTTTTAAGAAAATTGCCGCTCTGTGTTCCCAGCTTGTTGCTGCCCATTTTACGCGTGCTTCCGCAGCTTTTTTAATGGCCAGTTCAATATGTTCTTTTTCGGCAGTATGGTATTTTCCCACACAGTGTTTGTGATCATGAGGCGGATGAATATCTATAGTATTTCCTGTTCTGTATTCTTTTCCTCCAATATAAAACGGAATGTCAACCTGTTCGTTGAACATTTTTTTATAGGTATCTATTAACGCTTTGCGTTCTGGAGTTCCCGGAGCATATGAATTTATAGGCTCATTAATTGTTTTTGGTACATTGTAAAATCCTGAAGCCATAGTGTCTGTTTTTAAGGTTTTTTAATTTAAATTTGTTTTGCAAAGTTACAAAATTGAATTTACTTTTTATATTAAGGCCTAATACTCAATAATCAAATTTTAATACCATGTGTACCGTTACTTTTTTGCCTTTATCCAACACCGATTTCAGCCTGACTTCAAACAGGGATGAACAAAGGTTAAGAGAAACTTTACCTCCCAAAATTCATAAAGAAAACGGCATTGAAATGCTGTTTCCGAAAGACAAAATTGCAGGCGGAACATGGATTGGAGTGAGTTCAAAAAAAAGATTGGTTTGTGTGTTGAATGGAGGTTTTACAAAACACAAAAGAAAGGACAACTACAGCAAAAGCAGAGGATTGATTGCGAAAGAAATATTAAAAGAAAATGCCATTCAGCCTTACATTGAAAAACTTGATTTATTGGGCGTTGAGCCTTTCACCTTGATTATTGTGGATTGGAATAACAACGAATTGAATTTGGTTGAACTGGTTTGGGATGAAAACCAAAAGCATATCACAAAACACAAAAACGAACCAAAAATATGGTCTTCCTCTTCTTTGTATACTGATGAAATTAAGAAATTACGTGAAATACTGTTTCAAGAATGGATTGCAGAAAATGATTTTACTTCATCTGCTATTTTAAAATTTCATCATTCTGAAAATGACGATAAAGAACAATCTATTTTAATGAAACGTGCTTATGTGGAAACCGTTAGTATAACATCAGTAAAAAAATTAGAAAACAAAATTGAAATGGTTTACGAAGATTTAGTACATTCTCAAAAAACTTTAATCCGTTTTTAACCAATATTAAAAGACAATAAAGCTTTTCTAAATTGAACTAAAATATAAATTAATTTTTGTGATTTTGTAGCCATCTAAAGCCTCGGCCATTGGGGTTTGGCTTTTAAATCCAATTGTGGTTTAATTATGGATACTGGAAACCATTAATTGAAAAGTGGGAATATAAACCTTAAAAGCTCTTGAAGTAGAAAAGTTTACCATATTGTAAAAACCTTTCATGGAGCCAATAGGAGATGTTAGAAAGCAATTTGACCTATAGGTGTATTTTTCTGCCGGTTTTAATATTGGTTTTTTACCAATAACACCCGAGCCTTCAACAACTTCATTATGGTTTAAAGAGTCAAAAATTGTCCATTGGCGCTCTAAAAGCTGAACCGTATCATTGCTTTGGTTCTCAATGGTAACTTCGTAGCTAAAAGCAAAATACAGCCTAAAATTTCGATAGCTTGTGCCTTCAAAATTAGAGGTTACTGAAATTTTTATGCCTTTTGTTACTTGTTGTACCATAGATACTTACTTAATTTAAATGCTCAAAGATACTAAATTTTTAAAACAAATACTAGTTGTTTATTTTTTCTGAATTGCCAAAACCCACACCAATTACTTTTGTATATCTGCTTCCAAATTTTTTATAGTACACCAAAACTGTGTAATCATTTTCAGTTTGATAATAAGACCCGTCTATGTCATGGTTACTTACGGTTCCATCTTTTGCTTTTGTTACAAACTGGTAATTGTAAAACCCCTGTTTCAAAAGAAGTTTGGTTTCAAACAAATCCAGATCTTCATTATATTTTAATTTGTTGTGATCATTTAACTGCCAATTGTTAAAATTTCCACTCACATAAACATCCTTTCCTTCAAGGTTTTTTGAACATTTTAATGAAAAATATACCCAACTGTAATCGGCATCCGTATTGTTATATTCCCCGCGTAATGTTCTGATTACAAAATTACCGTTTACATCGGGGTATAAAGTATAAGGTTGATTTCTTCTTTCTTCATCCGTAAATAAATAGGTATTGTACAAATCTTCCCCTAATTCAACATTGGCAATATTTAAGGAAGTATTTCTGATGGATTTGGAATCGAAATATAAAAATTCATTTCCTCCCCAAAAACTTGTTTCCTTATTGTATTTGTAAAGCAATTGCTCACCTCTAAAAAATTGGGGATTTAATCCTGTAATGGTATTTTGCCAATTGTTATTTTGAAGAATTACCGGAATAATTTCTTCACTCGGATTGTTGATCAACATGTTTGGCGTATTGATGGTAAATTCAACAGATTGTTTTGTGTCGATATAGAAAATATCCCTGCTTTTATAAACAGCAACACCAACAGTGACTTTGGGTTCATAAACCATAAATCGACGTTTAAAAACTACTTCCTCATCTTCATTTAAAACAGAAATTAAATAGTTTCCTGAAATTTTAAGTTTTGTGGTTTCATTTGGGATGGTTAAGCTGTAATTTGTAAAGGGTTGTAAGGTGTTAAATGAATTTTCATAATCCCTGATCCGGTCTTCAGCAAACCCATCAATAAATTCGGATTCTCCTATGTTAGAAATGCTCCAATCCAGTTCACAATGCACAATTTTATAGGAATACGTATGGTCATCGGCATTTAAATCATCAAATGACAACATTAATTTTTCCCCGAGCCGAACTATTGGCGCGTAGGAATTTATAGCAGTCGGTTTTAAAATGATGGTTTTAATATGTTCGGCATCCATGTTATTGGATTGGGAAAACCCGAATTGGATCGAACACAAAAAACAAAAAAATACAAAGCTATTTTTAACCATAAATTAAATTTTAATACTGCCATTTTTACATAATTGGTGTCGTAAATTTAGTGATAAAAGTACTAAAACTATACCAAAGTTGCCATGAACAAATTTTTATATGAAAATATGATAAAAAGCATAGAATACTAGTGGATAAATTGTATTTTTACGCCGTTTTTTAAAGACTATTAAATAAACTTAAAATATATGTCAAAGGACATTCATATTAAAAAAGGTCTAGATATTAAGCTAAAAGGTGAGGCTCAAAAAGTTACCGAAAAAGCCATAACTAGTGATGTTTACACATTAAAACCTGAAGATTTTCACAGTATTATTCCTAAATTATCCGTAAAAATTGGATCAATCCTAAAAGCTGGAGAAGCCGTATTTTATAATAAAACCAATGAGGAAATGAAATTTCCATCATCGGTTAGCGGTGAAGTGTGTGATATTATTCGCGGGGAAAAAAGAAAAATATTGGCCATACAAATTAAAGCCGATTCGGAGCAACAATTTGTTGATTTTGGCGTGAAAGATGCTAAAGCCATGAACGCCGAAGAGATTAAAAGTCATTTATTGGCTTCCGGTTGTTGGCCGTTTATCAAACAAAGACCTTATGATGTAATTGCGAATACGGCAATTACCCCAAAAGCGATTTTTGTTTCTGCCTACGCCAGCGCTCCTTTAGCAGCCGATTACGATTATGTTTTGGCCGGAAAAGAAAAAGAGTTGCAGGCAGCTATTAGTGCCTTAAGCAAGCTAACCAACGGCGAAATCCATGTTTCCATAGGAAAAAATGCCAACTCATCCTTAGCCGGACTGAATAATATAAACTTGCATAAAGTTTCAGGACCTCATCCTTCTGGAAATGTAGGTACGCAAATTGCTAAAATAGACCCTATAAATAAAGGAGAAACTGTTTGGACAATCACACCTCAGGATTTAGTAATTATAGGAGAATTGCTTTTAACAGGTAAATTTAATGCAGAACGCACCATTGCATTGGCAGGCTCTTCCGTTGAAGCGCCTAAATACTACAAAACAAAAATTGGTGCAACAATTACTTCTTTAGTTGACAAAAAACTAAAAGGAAATAACAACAGAATTATCAGTGGCAATGTTTTATCGGGCGAAGCTAAAACGCTAAAAGAAAATTTAGGGTATTATGATAATATAATTACTGTGATTCCTGAAGGAAACGATTATGAATTATTTGGTTGGTCACTACCGGTATTCAATAAAATATCTATCTCAAGAGCCCTAACTTTTTCATGGTTATTCCCAAATAAAAAGTTTGATTTAAATACCAATACAAATGGTGAGCACAGAGCCTTCGTAGTTACAGGAGCTTATGAAGAAGTTTTTCCGTTAGATATTTATCCTATGCAAATTTTAAAATCCTGTTTATATCAGGATTTAGATGAAATGGAACAATTGGGAATGTATGAAGTGGCGCCTGAAGATTTTGCCCTAACAGAATTTGTTTGTGTTTCTAAACAACCACATCAAGAAATTATAAGAAAAGGGTTAGACTTAATGTTAAAAGAAATAGGATAAGGTTATGGGATTAAAAGAAAAATTACATAATATTAAAGTAAAAGGTGAAGGTAAAAAGTGGTTGCCTGCTTTTGAAGCTGTTCATACTTTTTTATATACACCCAATGAGACTACACACTCAGGCGGACACATAAAAGGAGCCGATGATTTGAAGAGAACAATGACCATGGTAGTTTTGGCATTAATTCCTTGTTTGATCTTTGGAATGTTCAACACAGGTTTTCAACACTTTAAAGCATTTGGCGAACCGGTAGCTTTTTTATCTATTGATGCCTTTTGGTTTGGTTTTTTAAAAGTACTGCCACTTGTTGTGGTTTCTTATGTTGTTGGACTTGGAATTGAGGTTCTTTTTGCAATAATTAAAGGACATGAAGTTGAAGAAGGCTATTTTGTAACAGGAATGTTAGTCCCATTAATTGTGCCTATAGATATCCCTCTTTGGATGCTTTCTGTAGCCGTAATTTTTGGTGTGGTCATTGGAAAAGAAGTTTTCGGAGGTACCGGAATGAATATTTTAAACCCAGCTTTAGTAATCCGTGCATTTTTATTCTTCGCCTACCCAACTTGGATGAGTGGAGATAAGGTTTGGGTACAAGGCGCCGTTGAAAGAGCGCAAGAAATGGCGGCAGGGGCTGATGTAGCTGCCATATCCGGCGAAACCATTTTAGGTAGTTTGGCACAAGGAAAAGAATTAGCGTACTCCGTTTATGATATGTTTTTCGGGTTTATTCCTGGCTCCGTAGGCGAAACCTCAACATTTTTAATATTGCTGGCAGGTTTATTCTTGATTTTTTCCAAAATCGGAAGCTGGAGAATTATGTTATCGGCAGCAATTGGAGCCTTAGTCATGGGACTATTATTTAATGGCGTTGTCAATGCAGGTTGGATTGCTGAAGGAAGTAAGTTTTATTCTTTAATGAACACTGTGTTTTGGCATCATTTATTAATTGGCGGATTTGCATTTGGAGCTGTATTTATGGCAACTGACCCTGTAACTGGGTCACAAACCAATAAAGGAAAATGGATTTACGGATTTTTAATTGGATTTATTTCAATTATGATTAGGGTATTTAATCCTGCCTATCCGGAGGGCGTCATGTTGGCAATTTTATTAATGAACGTATTCGCACCAACCATTGACCATTATATTGTGAGAAGCAATGTTAAAGGAAGATTAAAACGTTTAAAAGCAAAAACAGCATAACAATGGCAAAGAATACTGAAAGTAATACATACACAGTGCTATTCGCGATAGGAATGGTGATTATAGTCGGAACATTATTGGCTTTTGTAGCTTCTTCTTTAGAAGAAAAAATTGCTGAAAATAAACGTATAGAAAAGCAGCAGAATATTTTATACGCTATGGGAATCAACGATAATGATGAAACCGGCGTTGAATTTGTTTCTAAAAGTGTTGTGGGAGCTGAGTTTTCAAAATACATCACCAAACAATTGGTAATTACAGGAACTGAAACCGTTGAAGACATTAATGCCTACTTGATTGATATTAAAAAAGAAGAAACAAAAGCAAAAAATCCGGACTATAAAAGGAGACTTCCTTTATTTATTGGAGAGAATGATGGTAAAACATTGTATATCATTCCTGTAAGAGGTAAAGGTTTGTGGGATGCTATTTGGGGATATGTGGCGTTAGACGACCAATTGATAATTCAAGGTGTTTATTTTGACCATGCCGGTGAAACTCCAGGGTTAGGATCAAATATCAAAGAACGTTTTTTTATGGATGATTTTGAAGGAGAACATATTTTAGACGGCGATACATTTAAAGGAGTTACTGCTGCAAAGGGTAATGCCGATCCAAAAAATAACAATAAAACAGATTTTGAAGTAGATGCCATAGCTGGGGCAACAATTACAGGTGATGGATTATCTGCAATGCTTAAGAAGGATTTAAAAATGTATCTACCTTATTTAAAAACAATAAAGAAATAATTTATGGGACTTTTATCAAAAAAAGACGCGAAATTAATATCGGATCCTCTAGCGGATAATAACCCAATTACTATTCAGGTATTAGGTATTTGTTCTGCATTGGCAATTACAGCCGAGCTTAAAGCTTCTATTGTAATGTCTATCGCAGTACTATTTGTATTGGCTTTTGGAAACGTAATAATATCACTATTGCGAAATATTATTCCTTCAAAAATCAGAATTATTGTTGAGCTAATTGTAGTTGCAACTTTAGTTATTATTGTCGATTTAGTATTGAAAGCATTCGCTTATGAATTAAGTAAAACACTTTCAGTATTTGTTGGATTGATTATTACAAACTGTATTATAATGGGTCGTTTCGAAGCATTTGCTTTGGCGAATAGTCCTTGGAAATCATTTTTAGACGGTGTTGGAAACTCCGCAGGTTACGGAATTATTTTAATTATCGTAGGTTTCTTTAGGGAATTGTTGGGTTCTGGTTCATTATTAGGATTCAAAGTTTTGGGGGATTCTATTGAAAAAACAGGTGTTTACGCTTACGGATATGAAAACAACGGATTTATGTTGCTGGCACCAATGGCTTTGATTACCATAGGAATAATAATTTGGGTGCAACGCGCAGGAAATGCAGCATTAATCGAACATAATTAAAATTAGTTTAAAGTAGGCAGTAACAGTAAGAAATTACTAAGAACTGAAAACTGAAAACTGAAAACTGAAATATATGGAACATATAGAATTATTTTTTAAGTCGATATTTATAGACAATATGATATTTGCCACATTCTTGGGAATGTGCTCCTATCTTGCCGTATCTAAAAAAGTAGCAACCGCAGTCGGTCTTGGAGCAGCCGTTATATTTGTATTGGCAATTACAGTTCCATTAAACTGGTTGTTGGATGTTTATTTACTGAAAGATGGCGCTTTAGCTTGGTTAGGGCCAGAATATGCCCAATACGATTTAAGCTTTCTGTCTTTTATTCTGTTTATTGCAACTATTGCAACAATGGTACAACTGGTTGAAATCATTGTAGAGAAATTTTCTCCTGCATTGTACAATTCCTTGGGAATCTTTTTGCCATTAATCGCTGTAAACTGTGCAATTTTAGGAGGTTCCTTATTTATGCAATCTCGTGAAATCCAAACTTTGGGATTGGCGTTTAACTATGGTGTAAGCTCTGGAATTGGTTGGTTTTTAGCCATTCTATCCATTGCAGCTATTCGTGAAAAAATTAGATATTCAAATGTTCCCGCACCTTTAAGGGGTTTGGGAATTACTTTTATTATTACAGGTTTAATGGCCATTGGATTTATGAGTTTTGGAGGAATGTTAACTGGAGGTGATGAAGAAAAAACTACAGAACAGACTGTAGTTGTTGAACCTACCCAACAAAAAGTTGAAGTTACCAAAGAAGCTATTGACATAGCCAAGAACGAAACAGAAATTAAAGAATAATGATCATATTAGCAGCAAATACAGTAAGTACAATTTTCGTAACGGTAGTGGTCTTTTTGATTATAACACTATTATTGATTGCAGTATTATTGTTCGTAAAACAAAAATTATCACCTTCAGGTCCAGTAAAGATCATAATTAACGGCGAAAAAGAAATTGAAGTCTCTTCAGGAAGTTCATTATTGACCACTTTAGGGAATTCAAAAATATTTTTGCCATCTGCTTGTGGTGGTGGCGGAACTTGCTTACAGTGCGAATGTCATGTACTTTCAGGTGGCGGGGAAGCTTTGCCAACAGAAACACCCAACTTTAGCCGTAAAGAATTAAAAGAGGGAATCCGTTTGGCATGTCAGGTGAAGGTAAAACAGAATATGGACATCAGTATTCCTGAAGAAGTTTTCGGTATTAAAGAATGGGAAGGAACGGTTGTCCGTAATTATAACGTTGCATCATTTATAAAAGAATTTGTTGTTGAAATCCCTAAAGATATGGGCTATAAAGCCGGCGGATATATTCAAATTGAAATTCCTCCTTGCGAAGTCAATTTTTCTGATATGGACATTACAGCGCATCCTGAAGAACATGAAACACCGGATAAGTTTAAAGAGGAATGGGACAAATTTGCCCTATGGCCTTTAAAAATGGTAAATAAGGAAACCGTTATACGTGCTTATTCCATGGCTTCTTACCCTGCTGAAGGAAAAGAAATTATGTTGAATGTACGTATCGCAACACCGCCTTTTGACAGGGCTAAAAATGGATGGATGAGTGTAAACCCAGGTATTGCATCATCTTATATTTTCTCCCGAAAAGCAGGTGATAAAGTAGTAATTTCAGGACCTTATGGTGAATTCTTTATCAATGAATCTGATGCTGAGATGTTATATGTGGGCGGTGGCGCCGGTATGGCTCCAATGCGTTCCCATTTATATCACTTATTCAAAACCCTTAAAACAGGAAGAAAAGTAACTTATTGGTATGGAGGCAGATCCAAACGTGAATTATTCTATACAGATCACTTTCGTGAACTGGAAAAAGAGTTCCCTAACTTTAAATTTTATCTGGTGCTGTCTGAACCAATGCCAGTAGATAATTGGGTGAATAAAAAAGATATAAATGATACTGAAGGTGACGGATTTACAGGTTTCGTACACAATGCTGTAATCAATGAATACTTGTCGAAACACGAATCTCCTGAAGATATTGAATTGTATTTTTGCGGACCTCCATTAATGAACAAAGCTGTTCAAAAAATGGGTGAGGACTTTGGGTTAGCTGATGAAAATATAAGATTTGATGACTTTGGAGGTTAATCTAAGAAATCAAAAAATAAGAAAACTAAATCCGATACCTTTGTGTCGGATTTTTTTATGTAACACATTTTAAAAATGAGCAGACCACTTACAACTCAGGAATTACATAATTTGGCGATGAATATCGTTGGAAAAGATTTAGAAGCAAAAGGATACGAATTTATAGCCATTAACAGCCAATTAAAAATGAACCCGCAGTTTGTATGCATTGATAAAAATAGCGTCCGCTATTTTGTTGTTGTAAAAGCGGTTGCCATTTCTGAATACGACATTCCCTATGACGTTATTTGGATGGAAACCATTAAACTCCATGCGCAAAAAAATAAGGCGACAGTGCTGTTTGCAAATGTAGGATTGGGAAACGCAACCAATAAAGAGCAACGACCTCATTTAAATTCAGCGTACTTGCTGCAGTATGAAGGTTTACAACTATTGGATGTGGAATTAAACTAAACTTCTTCAATAAGAATTAAACAAAAAAAACACGCCGATGGCGTGTTTTTAATAATGAATTATTTTATCAATTATTCAACTTTACTTTCCAGTAATTTGAAGAATTGGTCTAATTTAGGCATTAAAACAATACGGGTTCTTCTGTTTCTGGCTCTTCCTTCAACAGTATCATTAGATTCTAATGGCATATACTCACTTCTACCGGCAGCTATTAAACGGCTTGGTTGAATATTAAAATCGTTTTGTAAAACTCTAATTACAGAGGTAGAACGTTTAACACTTAAATCCCAGTTGTCTTTCATGTCTGAAGTACTGATTGGTTTGTTATCTGTATAACCTTCAACCATAACTTCTAATTCAGGTTGTGCGGCAATTACGTCCGCCACTTTTTTCAATACTCTTTTTGCATCGCTTGAAATTACGTGACTTCCACTTTTAAATAATAACCTGTCTGCAATTGAAATGTATACCACAGTTTTTTCAACATCAATTTGAATATCTTCATCCGTAAAACCATCTTTTAGCACACTTTTTAATTTGAATCCTAAAGCTAAATTCAAAGAGTCTCTTTTGGTGATTGCTTTACGAATATATTGAATATACTCATCCTTTTTCCCCATTTGAGTTAAAGTTTCTTTAATGTTGTCTGAAGCTGATTTAGATAAAACAGTTAAATTTTCAACATATTCCAATGTTTTTTCTTTGTCTTTTCTTAAATCTAATACTTGTTGATTTAATGCAGAAAGTCTGCTTTCACTTTCAATTCTGCATTTCATTAAATCAGCTTTGGTGTCAACCAATTCTGAACTAGTCTTGTTGTAGTTGTTTTCCAAATCCGTGTATTTCTTTTGTGAAACACAAGAAGTTAAAAAAATAGATGCTAGAAGCATCAAAATTCCGATTTTCCTCATAATTTATATTGTTTTTAGTGTGAAACAAAAGTAAATAAAACAAATCAACCTTTCTTAAATTAAAGTTAATTTATGATATTTTTAAGAAAAAATAAAACTTTATATTTACCGTTCACTTTCGTTAATAATGTAATAACAACTGAAGTTATGAAAAATTGTCTCCTTACAGCACTTTTATTGGTATTTCTTTCTTGTGGGAATCATGAAAGTGACCTAAAAATAATAACAGGAAATGCTATAGGAACCACCTTTACAGTTCGTTATCTTGATGCTGGAAGCAACAATTATGAAACCAAAATCGATAGTTTAATTGCAGTAATTAACAAATCTGCTTCCACCTATATTCCAACTTCGGATCTTTCAAAAATAAATAAAGGAGACACCACTGTTTTGGTTGATACCAATTTAAAGGAGGTTTTTACAAAATCAGAAAAAATTTACAAAGAAACTGAAGGTGCTTTTGACCCAACCATTGGTATATTAGTGAATGCTTGGGGATTTGGTCCTGAAAAACCAATTGAAAATCTAGATTCCCTAAAAGTTACAGCACTTTTAAAATATGTTGGTTATGAAAAAGTTCGGCTCGAAAACGGTAAAATAAAAAAATTATACCCAGAAATTTATCTGGATTTTAACGCGATTGCCAAAGGTTATCTGGTTGATATGGTTAGCCGAATGTTTGAAAAAAGCGGTGTTGCAAATTATATGGTTGAAATTGGCGGTGAAATTAGGGCAAGAGGCCAAAATGAAAAAGGAACGTTCTGGAAAATAGCCATTGAAAATCCAAATACCGACGGAAGTCGTTCTTTTGCAACCGTTATTGAACTTAAAGATGAATCAATTGCGACTTCAGGAAATTACAGAAAATTCAAGATTAAAGAAGACGGCACTAAATATGTGCACACTATAAATCCAAAAACAGGGTACGCCAAAGAAAGCAATTTGCTGAGCGCATCGGTAATTTCAAAATCGGATTGTGCAGATGTTGATGGCTATGCCACTGCTTTTATGGAAATGGGATTTGAGAAATCGATAGATTTTTTAAAAAACCATCCGGAATTAAAAGCGTTTCTGATTTTTGTTACTGAAAAAGGAGAAATGCAAACTTACAAATCCGACAATTTTGAGAATTAATTTATTTAAAGCAAACGGGTAAAATTTCACCTTTTGTTAAACAATATTTTTCTAGGAGTTCTGAAGAAATTTTTTCTGAATAATTCACTTCGTCAACATTAAACCCAACAGCCCGTAAGCGATCAAAATAATCTTTTCCATAAACACGAACATGATCATATTGTCCAAAATGATTGGTGCGTTCTTCCGGATTGGTGATTGAAAAATCTTCGTAGGTTTTTTCTCGTTCCAAATCTTGAGGAATTTGAAAAATGCCCAATCCACCAGGTTTTAAAACCCTGTATAATTCGCTCATTGCTTTTTTATCATCTTCAATATGCTCTAATACATGATTGCAAAAAACAACATCAAAAGAATTTTCTTCAAAAGGCAAATCGCATATATCTGCTTTTACATCAGCAATTGGTGAATATAAATCGGCTGTTAAATAATCTAGGTTTTTAAGATTTTTAAACCGTTTTAAAAAACATTGTTCAGGAGCAATGTGCAATACTTTTTTAGAAGCTGTAAAAAAATCGGTTTCATTTTTTAAATACAACCAAAGCAATCTATGTCGCTCCAAGGAAAGTGTACCTGGAGCTAAAGCATTTTTTCGCTGCTTTCCATAGCCATAAGGCAAAAAACTCCGAAAACTTTTGCCGTCAATCGGGTCGGTAAAGCGAGAGCCCCGCAAGTATATTGACAATAACGGACTAACCCAATAACTAACTTTAATGAGTATTGGGCGAGGTATTTTGTTGAGTATTAATTTGAATAATCCTTCCACTTATTTAAAATCTTCTCTGGTTGGAGAAAAAACATCTGTCACTTTACAGTTTGTTAATGCCTTTCCACTATGAATAATATTTGCAGGAATATTCGCAATCATTCCCGGTTCCAAAATTGTTGAAACATTGCCAATAACCATTTCCAATTTTCCTTCAATCACTTGAGTTGATTGTTCATGGATATGTGAATGTTCAGGTAAAGTGGCACCTTCTTCAATCTCCCAAAAAGCAATTGTAAAATTATTGGTGTGAAAAAATCGCCCTTTAAAACCTTTTTGGATTTCCTTCTGTTCAATGTTGGAAATATTCTGAATCATTTTATATGGTTTACTGTCTGAATTCCTTTTCTTCATCACTTACTATTCCCAGCGCTTCATAAATATAGCTAAATGTCGAAAGCAATTCGGGTTTTCCATTTACAATGGCAATATCATGTTCAAAATGCGCACTTGGTTTGCCATCTTTGGTTAAAATAGTCCAGCCATCATTCAATTGATTTATTTGATGTGTTCCCAAATTCACCATAGGTTCAATGGCAACCACCATTCCTTCAGTAAATTTTTTTCCTTTACCCCTGAACCCATAATTTGGCATCTCAGGATCTTCATGCATTTCCTTTCCCAAACCATGCCCAACCAATTCACGAACAATTCCATAGCCATATTTTTCACAATAATGCTGAATGGCATAACCAACATCACCAATCCTATTACCTGCTCTAAACTCTCGAATCCCCATATACAGGCTTTCTTTGGTGACTTTCAATAGTTTTTTTATTTCCTCATCAACTTCCCCAACTTCAAAAGTATAGGCATGATCTCCATAAAATCCGTTTTTTAAGGCACCGCAATCGATCGAAATAATATCTCCTTCCTGCAAAGGTTTGTTGTTTGGAATGCCGTGAACAACTTGAGCGTTCGGACTCATGCACAAGCTGTTTGGAAAATCATACAATCCCAAAAAGCCCGGAATGGCACCTTGGTCTCTAATAAATTCTTCAGCCAATTTATCTAAATACAATGTAGTAACACCTGGTTTTACTTCTTTCGCTATAACCCCTAAAGTTTTTGACACAATTAGGGCGCTTTCGCGCATCAATTCAATTTCAGCTCTCGTTTTAAGTTTAATCATTCTATCATAAAATTTATGTTGCAAAGGTACTTCAAAAAAATATTTTTCAGGCTTGGATTTTCTGAAAATACCCTTTGTCAAAAAATAGCGCAAAAAATGATTTAAAACAGTTTTTTTGCCCATAATCAGTTGTACATTTGAAAAATAATTATTTGATGATATCTATGTATAAAGCAGTTAGTGCAGCAGAAGCTGTAAAAGTTATAAAATCATACGACCGAATATACATTCAGGCAGCAGCAGCAGCACCCCAAGAATTGATAAATGCTATGTCTGCGCGTCACGAAGAACTCAGAGGTGTAGAAGTTTGCCATTTACACATCGAAGGAGACGCTCCTTATGCCGATCCAAAGTACAGAGACAGTTTCCACGTTAATTCTCTGTTTATTGGTCCAAATGTGCGTCATACTCTTAAAGCAGGTAATGGTTCTTATACCCCGGTATTTTTAAGTGAAGTACCCAATTTATTTAAAAGGAATATTCTTCCTGTTGATGTTGCCCTGATTCAGGTTTCTACGCCCGATAAGCACGGCTATTGTTCTCTTGGCGTTTCCCTGGAAGCCATTTTAGCTGTCATTAACAATGCAAAGCACGTAATTGCACAAATAAACGAGCAAATGCCTAGGATTCACGGTGAAGGTATTATTCATATTTCTGAACTGGATACTTTTGTTGAAGTTAATATGCCTATTCATGAACATTCTATGGCAGAACCAACACCTATTGAAAATAAAATAGGCGGTTTTATTGCTGAATTAATTGAAGACAGAAGCACATTGCAAATGGGCATTGGAAACATTCCAAATGCTGTTTTGCATCAGTTAGGTAATCATAAAGATTTAGGTTTGCATACCGAAATGTTTTCTGACGGGGTCATTGATTTAATTTTAAAAGATGTGATTAACGGGAATTATAAAGGTGTAAATGCCGGCAGGGCTTTAGCTACATTTTTAATGGGTTCAAAACGCTTGTATGATTATGTAGATGACAATCCGTTTATTGAATTGCGGTCTTGTGATTATGTGAATGATGTTTCGGTAATAAGACAAAACCCTAAAATGATTTCTATAAATTCAGCAGTTCAAGTTGATTTAACTGGACAGGTTTGTGCAGATTCTATTGGAACAACATTGTATTCCGGTGTTGGTGGACAAATGGATTTTATAAGAGGTGCAGGTCTAAGTGAAGGCGGAAAAGCGATTATTGCTATGCCTTCAATGACAAAAAAAGGAATCAGCAGAATTGTGCCTTTTTTAAATAAAGGTGCAGGAGTTGTAACCACAAGAGCTCATGTTGAATATATTGTTACCGAATATGGTGTTGCCAATTTATATGGAAAAACAATTAAACAAAGGGTAAATGAACTGGTTAAAATAGCACATCCTTCGCATAGAGAGGCAATTGACAGAGAATATTTTGAAGCAACAAGAACATAAAAAATAACCCAAAGATGAAAAAGTCGGAATTTCAACAGTTGAAATTCCGACTTTTATTTTTGTTGAAATGAGATTTTAAATCATACTAAAAATCGAAATACCAATTGAATACATCGGTTTTTAAACCGAAGGATACCCAAGTTGAATTTGATTTTAGAAAACCTTTGGCCGGCGCTATCGGATCAAACGTTCGATAAATTAAACCGCCAAATAATTTTAAATTGGTAGCCGGATTAACCAAATAACCCACTTGAAAATCTCCTATAAAAACATTGGCAGTATTTCCCTGACCAATTTTATTTCCGTAATCTGAACCTCTGTTATCATTGTCTGCATATACATCCCCGCCGTAACTTTTAGTATCTGTTCCGTCAGCGAAATCAAATCCTTTTTTTCCAATTACTATTTTTGTGTTTACAAACCAGCGATTTTTAGTGTAATTCAAAATTCCGATGGCCTCCCTAAAATTGGCGCCCCATAAATGCGCCAACGGTTGGTTGTTATGTCCGAAATTAAGATTTAATTCATCGTGGGAATAAGTATATGGACGTACCGCATTAAATTCGGCCTGTAAAAATAAATTTTCAATATGAAAAGCATTATAATATTTTGCGCCAAACTGAAATCCAAATTTATTGGCCCACCATCCGTCGCTACTTGTCATTTCTCCAACTCTAAAATCGTCCAACAGCAATTGGGAATATAAGGTAATCGCTTTCATCTTGTATTTTAAGCTCAACCCGAGCGTTGTATTACCCGCTCTTGAACCTGTCGCAAACTCCACCGCAGAATAAAAAATAAGCGGATTTATATAATTGATGTCGAAACCTCTGTTGTTCGCATCATCCCAAATAACGGTTTCAAACAATCCAATATTAAATTTTTTTGTAACATTCCAGTCCAAATAATGCATGGCCATATATTTTTGCTTGTAAGCGCCGTCAACTGTCAATTCCGGTCTTACATCTTGCATCCACATAAAAAAATTGGTGTATTTTATTTTCCAAAAATTGGTTGAGATTTTAAAATAAGGATAAGGTGAAGCTACATCAGATAAAAATAGGGAACGATAACCATCACCAATAAAATTTTTGCCTCTTCCAAACTGAAAATTAAAATGTTTGCTTGGCGCATAGGAAATATAGGCTTCTGCCACAGGATAGTCGTAAGCATCTTCTTTAAATGGTTTGGCAATGCCACGTCCCGGAATAATGGCAGGATTTCCTCCGTCAGGTTTTATGGATTCACCATAATCATTTACGTAAGTTGCAAATCGGCCCTGACTTTCATAAAAACTTGTCGAAAAACTAAAATTTTTACCAATTCCTCCATTTACCTGAATGGCGCGTGTATTGTTATAGGTTTTTACGCCTTCACTGTCTTTTCCCAGCTGTAAATCAACAACAGGGTCTATGGTAAACCAAAAATCCTTTCCCTGAACATAGGCCATATGTTCATTGAACAATTTCCTGCCAAACCAAGTTGATTTTGGCGTGATTAATTTGTTTTTCAAGGCATCCAAATCAACATATTCACTCACTTCATTATATAAATAAGGTTTTACCGCAGTATGGGAATTGCCTGCATTATTTAAATAGGCATCGTATGTGTTGTAAGTCGCATGCGTGAAAGGAACATTTAATTCGCTCTTGTGCTCAGGAAATAATGTGGTTTTGGGTTCATCAAAAGTTAGTTCTTCCTTAGGCAAAGGCATTCCTACAACAACTTCTTTTTTGGTAATTACCTCTTCTTCATTATCTTCCAAAGGAATTTTTAAAGGAAGTACAAACTGCATTTCAATAGCATGATTGTTATATTTTGCAGGGGTTATTTTTGGCAGCGTATCAAAAACACGTTCAATTTCTTCTTTCAATTCCTTGTAAGGGGAATTCACATAGATGACTTTAAAATTCCCCGAAGCATCCACTAAAAAAATAATATTGGTGATCGCTTTAAAATTATCCTTTTTTAAGTTTTCAGGAACCTTAAATTCAGATATCACCGCAATTTTAACCTGATTTCTGAAGCAAGTCGCCAATTCAGAAATGTCAACATCATCACATTCTTTAAAAACCGGGTACTTTTCTATTTGAGAAAAAACTGAAATGGATGAAAAAAGCAGCAGAAAACTTAAAAATATCTTATTCATTGTAAATTATTTCGAGATTTTTATAACTTTTTTGTTTAGTAATTGGTACATCTCGCCACTTTCAACACAAGTTGCGAACCCGTTTTTATCAAAATTTAAACGATGTCCAAATTCACTGATCCAGCCAATTCGTTTTGAAGGATTTCCAACAACCAATTCGTAAGGCAATACTGGTTTTGTTACAACGGCGCCAGCGCCAATTAAAGCATATTCACCGATTACATTACCACAAATAATGGTGGCATTTGCACCAATGCTCGCGCCTTTTTTTACCAAGGTTTCCTGATATTCATTTTTTCGAACTACCGCGCTTCTGGGATTTATAACATTGGTAAACACCATACTCGGCCCCAAAAAAACATCATCTTCGCAAATAACGCCCGAATAAATAGAAACATTATTTTGAACTTTTACATTTCTGCCTAAAACTACATTTGGTGAAACAACAACATTCTGACCAATATTGCAATTTTCACCAATTTTTGAATTGGGCATAATATGACTGAAATGCCAAATTTTAGTTCCTTCTCCAATTTCACAACCTTCATCAATGACGGCTGTTTCATGTGCGAAGAATTTTTTAGTATTCATGGGATAAATTTCAGTTATCTATTAAAATAATTCAATAAATTAATATAAATAAGTTATATTTCAGTAGGGTGCCACGTGGTTTTTACTTCCAAGGTTTTTCCAATAAAATATGGAGATTCACATTCATCGCTTGACCAATCAGTCTTTTTATAAAAAATTGTTCTTTTTACATTATTACTTGCCAATTCGCTAATTGATTTCATCATATTTTCATCCTTTCCACAATAAACAATTGAATTTACGTCCATATGCGATGCCATTTGACCATACAATTCATCTTTTTTTCCTGTCAAAATATTAACAACACCACCAGGTACATCTGAAGAGTTCAGGACTTCGGCAAATGAAATTGCTGTTAAAGGTTTATTTTCAGAAGCTAAAACTATCACTGTATTTCCACCAACAATGGCAGGTGCAACTACAGAAACCAAACCTAATAAACTTTGTTCTTCAGGAGCAATAATTGCCACCACACCAGCGGGTTCAACCATAGAGAAATTAAAATGAGAACTTGAAACTGGATTTACAGAACTAAATATTTGCTGAAATTTATCACTCCATCCTGCATAATACACTAGCCTGTCAATGGCAAGTTCCACTTCCTTTTTAGCTCCTTTTGCTGTTTCACCTTGAAGTATTAATTCCGCTATAAATTGCTCTTTTCTTCCCTCCAGCATTTCAGCTATTCGATATAAAATTTGCCCTTTGTTCATGGCAGTCGCACTTGACCAGGAATCTTGTGCTTTACGAGCGATAACAACTGCATTTCTAAAATCTTTTCGTGAAGCCAAACACATATTCGTTATAAATTTTCCTGATTTGTCATTGACAGCATAATACCTTCCCGACTCTGTTCTTGGAAATTTACCGCCTATATATAATTTGTATGTTTTATGTATGTCTAATCTACTCATCTTCTTTAATTAAAATAATTATTCAAATTTCACATAGGAACTTAGGCCATGAAGGCCTCCTTCTCTACCAAACCCACTTTCTTTATAACCTCCAAAAGGTGATGCTGGATCAAATTTATTAAATGTATTTGCCCAAATTACACCTGCATTTAATTTTTGAGTTAAATGAAATATTTTAGAGCCTGTTTGAGTCCAAACACCTGCAGATAAACCATACGGAGTATTATTGGCTTTTTCTATTACTTCATCAATGGTTCTAAACGTTTGGATGGCCAATACCGGTCCAAATATTTCTTCTTGAACAATTCTATGAGATTGTGAAACATTTAAAAATAATGTAGGAGCACACCAATTTCCTTCTTTAGGTAAAACACATTTAGCTTGGTAAATTTCACCTCCTTCATTCAATCCAATTTTGATATAGTTTTCAATGGTTTGCAATTGTTTTTTAGAATTTATGGCGCCAATATCGGTGTTCTTATCTAATGGATTTCCCACAATTAAAGTTTCCATCCTGTTTTTCAATTTTTGAATCACCAAATCGGCAACTGATTCTTGCACGAACAGTCGGGAACCGGCACAGCAAACATGACCTTGATTAAAAAATATAGCATTCACAATACCTTCAACAGCCTGATCAATTGCGGCATCTTCAAATATAATATTAGCTCCTTTTCCTCCTAATTCTAAAGTTAATTTTTTAGGAGTCCCTGCAATTGCTTTTTGGATGTATTTGCCCACGCCTGTAGAACCAGTAAAAGCAATTTTATCAATGTCGGGATGATTTACAATACTTGCTCCTGTTTCTCCTGCACCCGTAACAATATTTATCACTCCTTTTGGCAATCCACTTTCTTGGATTATTTCAGCTAGTTTTAACGCTGTTAAAGGCGTTGTTTCTGCTGGCTTTAATACAACAGTGTTTCCTGCCGCAAGTGCTGGAGCAAGCTTCCATGCAGCCATTAATAGTGGAAAATTCCAAGGAATTATTTGTCCAACAACTCCTAAAGGTTTTGGTGTTCTATTTGGAAAAGCGTATGCTAATTTATCGGCCCAACCTGCATAGTAAAAAAAATGATTTGCCGCTAATGGAATATCAATATCTCTTGATTCCCTTATTGGTTTTCCTCCATCCAGACTTTCAATAACCGCAAATTCCCTTGCGCGCTCTTGAATCAATCTTGCAATTCTAAAAATATATTTACCTCTTTCTTTTCCTGACAACTTTGACCACCCTAAAAAAGCTTCACGAGCAGCTTTTACCGCTTTGTCAATATCTTCATCAGAGGCTTCTGCAACGCTTGCTATTTTTTGATTATTTGAAGGATTAATGGTGTCAAAATAATTTCCTTTTACAGGTTTAGTAAACTTGCCATCAATGTACAATTCATATTTTTTTTTGATTTGAACATGATCAATACTTTCAGGTGCTTCATCATAAATCCAAGAAGCTTTAAACATATTGCTATTTTCGTTTTTCTGCATAATTAATCTTTTGAAAAATAATTAGGTGATTGGTATAAACCCGTTTCTGATTTAACCAATTGCATTAAGATATCATTTAATAAACTACTTGCTCCAAAACGAAAATAGGTTTTATTCATCCATTTTTCGCCGAGTACTTCATTAAGCATTACCAAATATTGCAAGGCAATTTTTGAGGTTGAAATACCTCCTGCAGGTTTCATACCTACCATTTTTCCTGTTTTTAAATAGAAATCTTTTATAGCATCAAGCATCACATAAGTAACAGGTAAAGTTGCTGCAGGCTGAATTTTTCCGGTTGAAGTTTTAATAAAATCTGCTCCCGCATACATAGCAATTTCACTGGCTTTTCTAACATTGTTAAGTGTGTCTAATTCCCCGGTTTCTAAAATAACTTTTAAATGAGCTTTGCCGCAAGCTTCTTTAATGGTCGCTATTTCATCAAATACAAATTGATAATTACCTGCAAGAAATTGCCCTCTGGATATGACCATATCTATTTCATCGGCACCTTGATCCACGGCGTATTTTACGTCGTATAATTTTACTTCTAAATTAGATTGCCCGCTTGGGAATGCTGTAGCTACAGAAGCTACTTGAATATCACTTCCTTGGAGAGCTTTTTTTGCAACCCCAACAAATGATGGATAAACACAAATTGCTGCAACAGTTGGAATGTTATTTAATGACTCATGAGGATGCATTGCTTTGTAACAAAGTTGCTGCACTTTCCCTTTTGTGTCTTTTCCCTCAAGAGTGGTTAAATCAATCATGCTTAGAGCGAGCTTTAAGCCTTTCTCTTTGGAAGAATTTTTAATACTGCGTGAACAAAACCGCTGTACACGTTCATTAACACCAGTGGTGTCATAAACGGGTAAATTATTTAAATTTGGAAACATGTATTTTAATTAGATACACAAATTTACAAATTATTTCTTTCAATTTATGCAATACCGTTCTTTCTAAAGGCAAACGCCATAAAAAAATATTATTCTGTATCCCATAGAGAGTATATTGTATAATGATGTGAATATAAAAAGTGCGGCTTATTTGCAGAATTTTTCATATTAATTTTAGAGTAAGTTTAGAAATAAATATTTAGTATTAACACAATTAAAGCATTTTTTATATGCTAACAGTTGTTTAAAGTATTAGGAGGAATATAAACAAAGTCAATAAAACAAGCAACAACGGTTTTATTTTTTTGAGCGTATGCTAATTGCTTTGAAAAAACAAAAAATAACAAATATGTTATAAAAAATTTATTTAATTATAACAAAAAGAGTACATTTGCGGTGTTGTTATCCAATAATGGATAAATAAAAATCCAAGTTCTTTGATTTATTTACCATTATTGACCATAGAGTTCAAGGGTGAGACCTCGATTTTAATTATCGAACTTACTAAGTATTAATTTAATAAGTTAGCTTATGGCAACTGTAAATGAGCTTTTAAAGAAGCTCAAAAAAAATGGTTGGTATTTGTTTAGAAATGGTGCAAACCACGATTTGTATAGACATCCAACAAAAGACGGTCAACTAACTGTTCCAAGACATGGAGCTAAAGAAATGGCAAAAGGTACTTTAAATAGTATTTTAAAAGGTGCAGGGCTTAAATAGCCCTCCCTTTAAAAAAAAAGATAACAACACAACCAAACTAATAAAAGAATAGAGAGAAAAAATTTAAACTAAAAAACAAAAAAATGGAAAGTGTATTTACAGCAATAATCGAAAAAACTAATACAGGTTTTTCGGGTTATATTAAAGAAATTGACGGTATTGTTACTGCTGGAGATAGTATTAATGAAATGAAAGATAATTTTAAAGAAGTATTGGCAGACTACTTTGGATATTTATCCGAAAAAGGAATTGAGACCCCACATATTGATGAAATGAAAATTAATTTCGCAGTCGATATGGAACAATTTTTTGAACATTACAATGTAATTAACAAGTCAGCATTCGCAGATTATATTGGTATAAATAGAAGTTTATTCAGACAATATACTAAGGGAATCACTAATCTATCAGATAAAAAAATGTTGCAGATTACAAATGGATTACATAAATTAGCGGACGATATAAGCGATATAGTTTTAGTTAACAATTAAAATTATTACTTGTACTCTATGGAAAACACCCTTAACAACAACATTAAAACCACTCTTCGGAGTGGTTTTTTTCTTTTAGTAATTAAGAAAAAAGGTAAATAAAAAAATAAAAAAGGACATTACATTTTATCATTAAGATGCAAGTCTCAACCTAATATTTTTTACAACTCTTAATATGGACATTTTATAGGTTAAGACTTCCTTTTTCTATTACATTTAGCCCATAGATGGACAAAAAAACGAGACGATTATTTTGATATTTCTAAAAAACCTTTCTCTAAGTTATTATTAAATTTATTCTACTTTAAATACAATTGGCAGTCCATATTTTACACCAACGGGTCTTCCACGTTGCCTGCCGGGGGTCATTTTTGGAAGTAAATTAATAACCCTAATGGCTTCATCCTGCAGTTTTATATGAGGAGCCCTTGCGTTTATATCGGTAATATTGCCGTTTTTATCAATTTTAAATATTACAAATATTTTTTGGATAGTTCCTGGCGTTAAACCTAATTCAGAGGCAAGTTCTATATTAAATTTGTCCGCAACAAATTTCGCAATTTGATCAGAAAAACAAGCTCTCAATTCAGCATTATTCCCTTTACACCCAGGAAAAACAGGGACATTTTCAATCACCACAAATGCAACATCTTCAACTACTTCTTCTTCTTCTTCTACAACTTCAACAATTTGTTTATCCAAAGTTACAATTACGGCATCGAATTCATTGCTTTCAGTAGATTCTATAACGGTTTCTTTGATGTCAACATCATCCTCCACTATTAATATTTTTTCAGGAAGTGCTACTTTAGTTTCTGGCTGTGCTTCTAACTCTACCTGTTTAACTTCAATCAAACTTTTAACATCTTCAATATTTAATGAATTACCACTTATTTCTTTAACTTCTCTTGGGTAGGATTTCATGGTTAAAAATTCATAGACCAGGAATAGCGACAAAACTAAACCCAATTGAATTAACACTTTACTGTAATTTTCAAGTGATGCGTGTGGATATTTTTTGACTTGCATGGGAACCTTATTATAGTGAGACTAGAACAATTAAATAAAACTGTTTTTAAACAGCGTAATTTATAATGCAAGAAATTTAACACAAGAAATTTTATTGGCAGCAATATCTTGCAAGGTATTTATCGTATTAAAGTTACAACATTATTTAATAAATAAACAATATTTTAGTATTAAAAGTAAGTTCATAAATTGAAGAAAAATGCCCAGGAAAATTTGGGCGTTCCCGCTGAAAAAGCGGGCGTGCTTTCCGCCCAATCTGTCATTGCTTCGTTCCTTGCAATGACAGGATTTCCGCTGCAATCACTAACGCGAGTTGAGCGAATAATTAAAAATAATGGTATAGTCCCATTAAAATAGCGCGACCAATTCAATAATCAATCCTGAAAAAGAACTTTAAAACCACCTTTGTTTCTGAAAACTAAATTTGCTCTCTTTCAAACTTTGTTTACTTTTGCTTTATGATAATTACAGATACACATACCCATTTATACAGTGAACAATTTGACGAGGGCAGAAATGACATGATTCAGCGTGCTTTAGAGGCTGGCGTATCCCGTTTTTTTGTTCCTGCAATTGATTCAACTTATTTGAATTCAATGTTAGCTCTGGAAAAATCTTATCCGGAAAATATTTTTTTGATGATGGGTCTACATCCAACACATGTAAAAGAAAATTTTAAAGAAGAATTGACTCTTGTAAAACATTGGCTGGATAAACGACGTTTTTATGCCGTTGGTGAAATTGGCATCGATTTGTATTGGGACAAAACACTGTTAAAGCAGCAGCAAGTTGCTTTTAAAACCCAGATCGAATGGGCCAAAGAAAAAAACCTGCCCATTATAATCCATTGCAGAGATGCCTTTGATGAAATTTTCGAGATCTTGGAAAAAGTGAAAGACGAGCGGCTTTTTGGTATTTTTCATTGCTTTACCGGAAATTTAGAACAAGCGAAAAAAGCCATTTCCTATCATATGAAATTGGGTATTGGCGGCGTGGTAACCTTTAAAAATGGGAAAATAGACCGATTTTTACATGAAATCCCCTTAGAACATATTGTTTTGGAAACAGACGCACCTTATTTGGCGCCAACACCCTTCAGGGGAAAAAGAAATGAAAGCAGTTATATTACAAAAGTTTTGGATAAATTGGCCGAAATTTATAAATTGACTCCGCAAGAAGTTGCGAAAATAACCACTCAAAACTCAAAAAACGTTTTTGGAATCTAGTCAAACCACTTATTATAAAACACCCATTGGAACCGCAAAAATTGTGGGTGACGAAAATGGCATCAGTGCGGTTACCGTAATTGATACCCCCCTCGAAACCTCATCAGAAATCCCTGAAAGTTTACAAGATTGTGTGCAACAATTGTCCGAATATTTTAGTGGTACGCGCAAAGAATTTAATTTAAAACTGAATCCACAAGGAACAGAATTTCAAAAACGTGTTTGGAATGAATTGTTGTTGGTTCCTTACGGAAAAACGAGAACTTATTCAGAACAATCAAAAAAGTTGGGCAATATAAAAGCCATTAGGGCTGTAGCTTCTGCAAATGGCAAAAATCCCATTTGGATTATTATTCCCTGTCATCGAATAATTGGAAGCGATGGTTCGTTAACAGGTTATGCTGGAGGAATATGGCGTAAAAAATGGTTATTGGAACACGAAAATCCATCAGCTCAGCAATCTTTACCCATCGAGTGCGGTTGACCGGTTATTCTTTCAATAACATTTATAACAAAAAATAAAAAACTCCATAATTATTTTAACTATGGAGTTTTTTTTATAACTATTATTTTTTAGCTTACATTTTCATCAACCATTTTTTAATGTCAACTTCTTCTTTAATGATGTCGCGAAGTTCTGAAATTTTCACGCGATTTTGCGCCATCGAATCTCGGTAGCGAATGGTCACCGTGTCGTTTGTTAAAGTTTCATGGTCTACAGTAATGCAAAATGGCGTTCCAACCGCATCCTGCCTTCTGTATCTTCTGCCCACGGCATCCTTTTCATCATAATCCACACTAAAATCCCATTTTAAATCCTCCATAATTTTACGCGCAATCTCTGGCAAACCATCTTTTTTAACCAGTGGCAAAATAGCCGCTTTTGTTGGTGCTAAAACCGCTGGCAGTCTCAAAACAGTTCTTATGGTTCCGTTTTCCAGTTCCTCTTCCTGCAAAGATTGTGAGAATACTGCCAAAAACATACGGTCTAATCCAATAGAAGTTTCCACCACATAAGGAATGTAATGTTCATTTATTTCGGGATCAAAATACTGTAATTTTCTACCTGAAAACTTTTCATGACTTGATAAATCAAAATCAGTACGTGAATGAATTCCTTCCAATTCTTTAAATCCGAAAGGAAATTTAAACTCTATATCAGCTGCGGCATCCGCATAATGCGCCAATTTATCGTGGTCGTGAAAACGGTAATTCTCCGCTCCCAATCCCAAAGATAAATGCCATTTTAATCGTGTTTGTTTCCACTTTTCATACCATTCCTTTTGAGTGCCCGGACGTACAAAATATTGCATTTCCATTTGTTCAAATTCTCTCATACGAAAAATAAACTGACGCGCCACTATTTCATTTCTAAATGCTTTTCCTGTTTGTGCAATTCCGAAAGGAATTTTCATTCTGCCCGATTTTTGCACGTTAGAAAAATTCACAAAAATTCCTTGAGCGGTTTCTGGACGTAAATATAAATCCATCGAGGTATCAGCAGAAGCGCCAATTTTTGTTCCAAACATTAAGTTGAACTGCTTTACCTCTGTCCAATTTTTTGAACCAGTTAAGGGGCATGCAATTTCCAATTCTTCTATAAGGGCTTTTACATCAGCTAAATTTTCATCACTCAACGATTTCCCCATTCGTTTTAAAATGGTTTCCCCTTTTTCTTTATAGCCTAAAACTCTTGGGTTGGTTGTCAAAAATTGTTCTTTATCAAAAGAATCTCCAAAACGCTTTGCCGCTTTTCCAACCTCTTTTTCAATTTTATCATCTAATTTCGCAACGTAATCTTCAATTAAAACATCGGCTCTATATCTTTTTTTAGAATCCTTATTGTCAATTAAAGGATCGTTAAAAGCATCGACATGGCCAGAGGCTTTCCAAGTGGTTGGGTGCATAAAAATTGAAGCATCCAATCCAACAATATTTTCATGCATCTGCACCATGGCCTTCCACCAATATTCCCTAATATTTTTCTTTAATTCTACGCCATTTTGAGCATAGTCGTAAACTGCGCTCAAACCATCATAAATTTCACTGGATTGAAATACAAAACCATATTCCTTTGCGTGTGAAACTACTTTTTTAAATTGATCATCTTGATTTGCCATGCTGCAAAAATAGTAAAGCTTTTAGTACTAAAAAACAAAAAAGTGGAAATAGCTTAAACTATTTCCACTCATTAAATATTAAATAATCTTAATTTGGAGTTACTTTTTTTACTTCAATTCAATTTTTGTTGCTCCAATAAATTTGTTGTCAATATAAATATTCACGGTATAAACTCCAGTTTTAATGTTATCCCTATTGACCTCAACCAATGAAATTAAGTCTATTGCCTCATTCAAATAATTCACCATTGAAAGATCGCTATAACTTACCATAGTGCTGTCGGAAAGCATAAAATCTCCTTTTGGAACCACTGTTGTTCCTTTGGCATCAACGATTTGGATATAAACCTGACGATCGCCCTGTTCGGCAATTTCATTTTTGGCAATGGTAAGATTTATTCTAAGAGCATCTGTATTTCTTGATCTTGATGTTTCTACCAATTTCCCGTTGTTTCGTTCCCTCATTGCAAGAACTTTCGCAGTGCTTACTTTTAATTGAGCCCCAATTGCCACTTTTTCAGCTAAAGTTAAATTTTTCATTGTTAAAGTATCATTTTTGGCCACTTGTGTAGAAATTTTAACATAGGCACTGTCCAAATTCTTTGTTAACAATTGATTTGAACTTGTTAAGGATTCATTCAATAAAAATAATTTTTTATTAGATGCCTCCAATTTAGATATTTCGCCTTTATAACGACGCAACATACTGTAATTTACAACTTTCAAATCTTTAACAGAATCTCTTAAAGCGATAATTCTGTCTCTTTCAACAATCAATTCACCGGACATTGATGTATTTTCGGCAATAGCATCTTCATATCTTACGATCATGCTGTCTAAATTTTGCCCTATTTCAAGTTTTTCGATTTCAATAGCATCCGTTAATTTTTTATGCTCTGAGTTGGTGTAAAAAGTGTATGCCAAAGCACCCAATAATAAGACAGCTAATGCTATGATTATCAGTTTGTTATTTGAATTTTTATTTTCTTCCATTTTTTAAATATTAAGTTGTTCTTATGAAACGTAAATTTACAAAATAAATTATAGGTAAATCTCTTTTTTTGAATGGATTAGTGCTCTTTACACTCTAAAACAAGCGTAAAACAACTAATTTTTCATATTTTTTTGGACACAATATATTTAAATTAAAAATGTACTTTTAAAAAAAGTTTTGCTATGAAAATTTTAAAAGACATGTTTGCTGTTTTTTTTCCTGAAGTATGTTTATGCTGCAAGGAATATTTGGCAACAAACGAGTCAGTTATTTGTTTAACCTGCCGGCATGATTTGCCACTGACCAATTTTAGTTTTGAAGAAAATAATTTAATTGAAAAATCATTTTATGGAAGAATTCCAATAGAAAAGGCAACTTCTTTGTTTTACTTCTTCAAAAAAGGAAACGTGCAGCATTTAATTCACGAACTTAAATACAACAAACAACAGCAGGTTGGAACTTTTATTGGCGATTGGCTTGGTGAACAAATTATTGAAAGCAATCGATTTAAAACTGTAGATTGTATAATACCTGTACCGCTTCATCACAATAAATTAAAAAAACGAGGATACAATCAAGTAACCACTTTTGGCGAAAGTCTGGCTAAAAATCTGAAAATCCCCTATTATGAGGATATTTTGATCAGGGTTTCTTCAACAAATACACAAACTAAAAAAATGCGTTTTGATCGTTGGAAAAATGTACAGGAATTATTTCATGTCCAAAATAATTTTACCTTAGAAAACAAACATATTTTATTAATTGATGATGTAATTACAACAGGAGCCACGCTTGAGGCTTGTTATGATGCACTTAATAAGACGAAAAATTTAAAAATAAGTATCGCCTGCATGGCTTACACAAAATAAAATAGTTAATATTATACGACTGCCCATTTTAATGCGTTTTTTTAATAAAATAATTGTTATTTTGTATTTTCAATAATATAATATGAGGAATTCTTTAGTTAAGTTTTTATTACTATTAATGATTACAGGTGCATTTTTTGATTGCGCCAGAAGAGGTACCCCAACCGGCGGTGCAAAAGACACCATTCCGCCAGTCTTAATTAAAGCCATTCCTGCAGTTGAATCCATCAATTTTAAGGAAGACAGAATAAAAATATATTTTGATGAATATATTAAACTAAAAGATGTCAGAAAGAATTTGGTAATTTCCCCTCCCCAAAAAACAGATCCAATTATCACGCCGGTTGGTACGGCCAGTAAATTCGTCTCCATAAAAATTCTCGATACTTTAGATACAAATACCACCTACTCTTTTAATTTCGGAAACAGCATTATTGACAATAATGAAGAAAATGAATTGGGAAACTTTAAATATGTTTTTTCAACAGGAACTTATATAGACTCTTTAAGTGTAGCTGGTGAAGTTACCGACCCGATGGCAAAAAAAACAGTAAAAGGTCTTGATGTCATGCTTTATGAATATAATGATTCCTTTACAGATTCCGTTATTTATAAACAAAAACCTAGGTATATTGCCAATACTTTAGACAGCACGCTGTTTGAAATAACCAATTTACGTGCCGGCAAATATTTATTAATTGCGCTAAAAGACGCCAATAGCAATAAAATTTACAATCAGAAAATTGATAAAATTGGTTTTGTAAAAGATACCATAACATTGCCAACAGACAAAAAATATAATTTTACGATTTTTAAAGAAATTCCCAAATTAAAAGTCTTTAGACCAAAAGAAGTTAACAAAGGGCATATCATATTTGGATTTGAAGGCAATGCGAAAGATTTGAATATTGAACTTTCATCACAAAAACCAGCCGATTTTAAATCTGAAATTATTTTTGAAAAAGAAAAAGACACCCTTAATTATTGGTATACGCCTTTTGAAGCAGATTCTTTGAATTTTTTAGTTTCAAAAAATAATTATTCTGAAGCGTTTTCTGTCAAAATTAGAAGTTCAACTATAGATTCCTTGAAAGTTTCCAATAGTGCAACAGGAGTTTTACATTTAATAGATACTTTTTCAATTGCCACAAATACACCCATTATAAATTTTGACAGATCAAAGATTAGAATAACGGATAAAGACTCAACAGTCATTGATTTTAGAGAAACATTGTCAAAATCTAAAACGAAATTGTATCTAGATTTTGAAAAAAAATACAGTACGGAATACAATTTTGAGTTATTGCCTAAAACAATTACAGATATTTTTGGAATGTCAAACGACTCATTGTTTTTTAAATTAAAAACTAAAACACCAGAAGATTACGGTATAATTTCAATTGATTTGGTCAGTGCAAAAAACACATCTTTTATTGTGGAATTGTTGAACGATAAAAAAGTTTTAATAAGATTGGTAAAAATAGACAGCCCCAAAAAAATAAGCTTTAATTTACTGCCCCCTGGAAATTATGGGGTTAGGATTACCATAGATGAAAATAATAATGGTATTTGGGATACTGGAAGTTTTTTAAACAGGAGACAGCCTGAGATTATTAAATATTTTGACAAAATAATTGAATTAAGGGCGAACTGGGACGTGAATTTAAGAGCGAACTGGGATGTAAATGAGCCTTTTAACCTGAATTAAATTTATTTAATATTACGATTACTGAAGTTTTTATTACATTTGAAACAACTAATATTTTATTTTCTTGAATAAATTTATAAAAATAACAAGCGCGATACTTCTTTTGATTGCCTCTTTAAACTTGAATGCTCAAAGTGAAAAGAGTCATGAAATTGGTATTATTTCGGGTTCGGCATCTTTTACAACCGACTACGGTGCACGAAATAATTTCAAGGCCAATGTTGGTGGAAATGTTGGAATAGGTATTGGTATTGTCTATTATTTAAATTTTACCGATTATCGATATCGCTGGAACCAACGTACAGGCTATTTTGCAGAACATTTTCGTGTTCGTGCAGAATTATCTTATATGTCTGCCAAATTAGAACACTTTGGAAAATATGCAGAAGAACCAGGCGAATGGGGAGACAGGTTGCGAGCCCATACAGGTAAAACATACTTAGTGAATTTAGGTGCACAAATGGAGTTTCATTGGGTTGACATTGTAGATTTCGGCTCCAGAAGAATTCCTGATTTACATTGGTCTCCATACATAAGTGCCGGAGCTTTTGTTGATTTTTATGATCCTTCCATTAATTCAACTTACGACACTGGCGATCCAGATACAGCTGGCGATTGGACAGCTCCCGGCGTTTTATACCCAAAATGGGATAATAATTTATATCCAGATGGTTCCCCAGATGCTTCCAGAGATACTCCAGGAATTACTATGTCTGCAACGCTTGGAATAGGCACACGCTATAAGTTTGGCGAATACTCAGATTTATTAATAGAATCTCGCTGGCAATATTTCTTTTCTAACTATGTAGATGGTTTACATGCCAAAGATGATCCAGCCAATAAATATAATGACTGGCTATTATGGGTTCACGTTGGCTATGTTTATTATTTAAATTAATTGTAAAGCTTTCTCTAAATCTGCCAATAAATCATCTATATCTTCAATTCCAACACTTAACCGTATCAACGAATCTACAATACCTGTTTTTTCACGTTCTGCTTTTGGAATAGATGCATGTGTCATACTCGCAGGATGACCCGATAAGGATTCCACACCTCCTAATGATTCAGCTAAGGTGAATATTTTTAAGTTTTCCAATATCTTAAAAGCGTCTTCAATTTTGTTTCCTTTGGTAACAAACGAAACCATTCCTCCAAAATCCTTCATTTGTTTTTTGGCAATTTCATGATTTGGATGACTTTCAAATCCGGGCCAATATACTTTTTCAATTTTTGGATGTTTTGCTAAATACTCAGCCACCGCTTTACCGTTTTCACAATGGCGCTGCATACGTACATGCAATGTTTTTATACCTCTTAACACTAAAAAACTATCCATTGGGCCGCAAACAGCGCCACTTGAATTTTGAATAAAATACAATTTATCAGCCAATGCTTCATCATTTACAATTAACGCTCCCATGACAACATCTGAGTGTCCTCCCAAATATTTAGTGGCCGAATGCATCACAATATCAGCAGCCAAATCTAACGGATTTTGCAAATAAGGTGTTGCAAAAGTATTGTCAACTGCCAATAAAATTTGATGTTTTTTAGCTATTGCTGAAACGGCTTCAATATCGATAATGTTCATCATCGGATTGGTTGGCGTTTCAACCCAAATCAATTTTGTTTTTTTTGTAATATGTTGCTCAATATTATCTGCATTTTCCATTCCTGTAAAATGAAACTTAATACCGTAATTTTCAAATATTTTTGTGAAAATCCTATAAGAACCTCCATATAAATCGTTGGTTGAAATAACCTCATCTCCTGGACTTAATAACTTTAACACACAATCAATTGCGGCTAACCCTGACCCAAATGCGAGTCCGAATTTTCCGTTTTCGATACTTGCAAAAGCATTTTCCACTGCGGTGCGTGTTGGATTGGCTGATCTTGAATATTCGTAGCCTTTGTGAACTCCCGGAGAAGTTTGCGCGTAGGTAGAAGTTTGATATATTGGTGGCATTACCGCTCCGGTTGAAGGGTCATGCTGCTGATTTCCGTGGATGGTTTTTGTGTTAAATTTCATCTATTTAAATTTAATTTTATTATTCAGTTATGATTCCCATAATACTGTTCAGGCTCCTGACTAAGTATCACCGTAACCTCATTTCATGGTGCAAAAGTAGGCAATTTCAGCAAACTTCATGCGAAAGCAACCTATTGCTTGGTTAATTTTTTAATTAAACCACCTACAGTTAACCCCTGACCAATAATTGAAAAAACAACGATGATATACGTAATTATTAAAAACAATTCGCGGTGCATATCCTGAGTTAAACTTAGTGCCAATGCAATTGAAATACCTCCTCGTAAACCTCCCCAAGTCATCAGTAAATTAGTATTTGGAACAAAATCCAATTCTTTTTCAAATATTTTTATAGGCAACATCAGTGACAGATAACGAGCTGTTAATAAAGCAGGCACACATAAAAGTCCTGCAATAATAAAGTGTTTGTTAAAAGTGAGCACTAACATTTCCATACCGATCATTACAAATAAAATAGTATTTAAAAGAATATCTACCAGTTCCCAAAATTTATCTACATATTGTTCTGTAATTTCACTCATTGATGATTGCCTAACTGTGTCGTGCCCAACAATTAAGCCCGTAGTTACCATAGCTAATGGGGCAGATAAATGTAAATGCTGCGCTAAAACAGTCCCTCCCATCACGGCTGCAAGCGTAATAATAACTTCCACATCATAATTATCAATAGATTTTAACAGCTTATGGGTAATGTATCCCAATAAAAGACCAAATGCAATGCCGCCAACGACTTCAACTAAAAAAAGTTCAGCTACATGACTAAATGTTATACTGCTTTCTTGTTTTGCTATTTCATAAATAACTAAAAACACAACAACCCCAACACCATCATTAAACAAAGATTCTCCAACAATTTTAGTTTCCAATATTTTTGGAGCACCCACTTGTTTTAATATTCCCAGCACCGCTATTGGATCGGTTGGAGAAATCAATGCCCCAAAAAGTAAACAGTAAATAAAATCGACCTCTAAACTTACCAATTTCAATATGTAATACGTTAAAATTCCAATCAAAAAAGTGGACGTTATAGTACTGAAAGTTGCAAATGCCAAAATTGGTTTTCGCTGAACATTTAACTGTTGAAAATTGGTGTGTAATCCTCCTGCAAAAAGTAAAAAACTAAGCATCACATCCAGCAAAACAGTTTCAAAATCAATTTGAGAAATTAATAATTTTTCTTGTTGCAATAAGGTGTCGTTTAGCAAACTCAGTGCTAAAATAAGCAAGGTAAAAGCTATCGTTATAACCATTAAACCTATAGAAGTGGGAAGTTTCAAAAACCGCTCATTCAAATAGCCGAATAAGGCAGCTAAAACTATTAATATGGTTACTGTAACAAATAAACTCATTTTATATAAATTTCAACAATTGAAGTATGATTCCTAAGTGAATTCCTTCATGATACGTGTTAAACATGATTGCGTCTTCAATAGAATTTAAAGTAATGTTAACACTTGTTTTGTATTCATTATAATTTTTAAAGATTCCTTTATCGTAGTCTTCTTGCATCTTTAAAGGAAGTTGTAAAAATTGTTCTTTTATTGTTTCAAATTCTTCTTTAGAAACAGTATTATTTGGCGCTGTCCCTTTTTGAAAATCAGCAATCATTTCTTCGGAAACCAGACAATTTAAACCTGATAATTTGTAACATAAAAGCTGTTGGGTCACTGCTAAATGAGCGATATTCCAGGCAATGTTATTTTTAAATCCCGGAGGAATTTTATTTAATTGATCAGGTGTAAGATTTTCAATAAGTTTTAAAAGTAATTGTCTTGATTGTACCCCAATTTCAAATTGTTTTTGCATTGTTTTGATTTTTTATTAAAAGTATTCAAATTTAAAATAAAAACACATTAATTTTACTCAAAACCCAATTTTTGAAAATATGAAAAA